>WOYI010289686.1_pt1 | contig 22656 bp, 16 predicted proteins | sample 6423411 | NCBI WGS metagenome assembly WOYI01 (sample SAMN13441803, study PRJNA592873) | oil field metagenome | biome: oil field; feature: oil-well bore; material: oil-contaminated soil; isolation source: oil-contaminated soil from oil-well borehole | place: Germany: Wietze | collected 2016-10-18 ... | reverse complement strand
CATATAAAAAAACACCCCTATTGCTAAAGGTGTTTTGTCGGGGCGGACGGATTTGAACCGTCGACCTCGCGGTCCCGAACCGCGCACTCTATCCGGGCTGAGCCACGCCCCGTGAGGCGTTATTATAGCACAATCGTAAGTTCGCGAGAGGATTTTTCAAGGCCTAATCAGCACTTTCAACACGCCCGGTTGCCCGGCACGCTCAATTGCCTCTAGCCCCTGGTCGAGCGAAAAAATCGAATCGACCATCTCGCCCACCTGGATCAAACCTGAAGATAACGCGTGCAATCCTGCCGGGTAATTCCCGCAGCGAGATCCGACCAGGGTAATTTCATCGACAACAAGTTTTGATAAATTTACGCTGACATCCCCGGCAAATGTCGATTTGAGAACCAGGCTACCTCTCGCTCTTGTCAATGCCCTGGAAAGCTTGAATCCTTCTGGTGAGCCAGTCACTTCCACGACGATGTCCGCCAGCTGCCCTTTGACTTCCTCCGGGTAAACCGCCCTGATCCCCCAGCCTGTCAAAATTGCCGCGGGTTCCGCCCTCCGTACAACCACGTTCAAATCGCATCCGGTGTTCTTAAAAGCCTGCGCAATCAACAAGCCCAGCTTACCAGCACCGACCACGATCACCCGATCGCTGGGTCTTACCTGGATTTGATCCAAAATTCTTAACGCGGCTGCCGTTGGCTCGCTAAAAACAGCCAGTACATCCGAAACTGAATCAGGTACAACGGTAAGGTTTCTTGCCGGCAGCTTACTATATTCAGCAAAAACGCCATCATAGCTAAATATGCCCAGTGTCCTCCGATTCATGCACTGGCTCGTTTCCTGGTTCAAACAGCGTTCACATTCTCCACAGCTGATGTTGATATCTCCGATCACACGCTTTCCCAGCAATTCCGGGTGCCCGTTTTCATCCTGAACCAGACCAACAAATTCATGACCTGGAACTCCGGTGAAATCGTAGTAACCTTTCATCATCTCAAGGTCGGTGGAGCAAACACCAGCCAGCAACACCTTGATTAAAACCTCATCCGGCTCTAATTCAGGCATCGGTAAATCAGTTCGGAAGTTCATTTTCCGGTCTTCCAACCATAAACCCTTCATCAGCGTGCTCCCCGCCTTCCAAATTGCTTTTCGAGCAGATTCGCGCTCAGGTGGATCATCGTAGGACGTCCATGTGGGCAGGTGCGGGGCGACTGGCTGGCTTCCAGGTTGAGCAGCAAGTTGCGCTGCTCTGCTTCCGTTAAGCTCTGCCCGCCTTTGACTGCCATCCCCTTGCAGACTCTGGCAGCAACTCTTGCCTGGGCTTCATTCTCCAGGGGAGTTTCGTCTTCTTCAAAAGCGTCCACAACAGCTAAAATCGCATCTTTCGGGTCTCCCCGGTCTACAATCATTGGTATCGAGCGGATCAAAAAAGTATTTGGACCAAACGGCTCGATCTCAAAACCAAGCGAAGCCATGGTCTCCAGGTTGGCTTCCAGGATTCCCGCTTTTTCAGGGCTGAGTTCGACAGATACTGCATCAATAAACTTTTGAGATGGGATCATGGACGCGCGATACTGCGCCATCATCTGATCGAATAAAACACGCTCGTGGGCGGCATGTTGATCGATCAGGTACAGTCCGTCCGGTCCTTCAGCCACAAGGTAGGTCGACGCAACCTGCCCCACCAACCGTAATAATGGCAAATGTGTGCCTGGTAAAGGTTCTTGTTGAACTGAAACAACATCAGCGCCAGTTGGTGTTTGAACCGGCTCAACCGGCTGTGCCTGCCATTCTTCATCGAAATTGGTTGGAATTGGATCCAGTGCTTGCCTGCCCCATAAGTTCAAACTGTTCAGATCTGGGATCGGAGTGTAGGCTAACAATCCCCGCCTGATTGCGCGCTGCACACCGCTGAAAACATGGTCCTGATCCCGAAAGCGCACTTCCGCTTTGGTGGGGTGAACATTGACATCCACCAGGTTTGTCGGTATCTCCAGGAACATTACAACCACCGGGTAACGTCCAACCATGAGCATCGTGTTATAGGCTTTGATGACCGCTGCGGTTAATGTTGAGTCTTGCACCCAGCGACCATTGACAAACAGGGTAATATCTTTCCGGTTCGACCGCGTCAGAGAGAGGTCACTGATAAACCCATTGATTGCAAAGTCTTTCTCACCAAAATTAAGCGGCATCAGGGATTTTGACTCATGAGTGCCAAACAAAGCCTGCAAAATCTCCAACCGATTGCCATTCCCTGTTGACTGGAATTCGGGGCTGCCATCCTGGCTCAATGTCCAGCGAATGTGGGGATAAGCCATGGCATAACGGGTCACCAACCCGCTGATATGTTTGGCTTCGGTGATATCCTTACGTAAAAATTTGAGGCGGGCAGGCACATTGTAAAATAGGTCTTCCACCGTAATTTCAGTGCCGATCGGAGCTGCTACTTTTTGTAATGGTGAATTGGTACCGCCATCGACCGTCAGCTTTGCTGCCACATCCGCATTGGCGGGTCTCGAAATCAGCGTCAAATGGGAGACCGATCCAATAGATGCCAGCGCTTCACCGCGAAAACCGAGGGTCTTGATATCAAACAAATCTTCCGTCTTGCTCAGTTTGCTGGTTGCATGCCGGCTGACTGCCAGCGCCAACTCCTCATGAGGAATTCCTTCTCCATTATCGCTGACTCTAATGAATTCCCTGCCAGCCTTCCGTACCTCAACCTGGATCTCGCTGGCTCCAGCATCAATTGCGTTTTCGATCAATTCTTTGACCACCGAGACAGGACGATCGACCACTTCACCAGCGGCGATTTGAGAAGCAACGGTATCGGTAAGTTTTTTGATCGTCATTGTGATTTCCCTGTTCAAATTATACCCAAACCATTGATGTAAATCTTACTTCAATCGGTTAAAATGAAACCATGACTTGGTCAGAAAAGTTAGACTCAATTTTAAGTTCCTTGCCGGAGTCTCCTGGCTGCTATTTGATGAAGGACGAAAACGGCAAGATCATTTATGTTGGTAAAGCCATCAACCTGAAAAACAGGGTGAAATCGTATTTCCAGAAATCCAGCGACCACAGCTACAAAACCCGCAGGATGGTCGACAACATTCGGGATATCGAGTGGATCGTAGTCGCCTCTGAACTGGAAGCGCTGATTCTGGAGATGAACCTGATCAAGGAGCACCGCCCATTCTACAATGTGCGCCTCAAGGACGACAAACGCTATCCCTATATCAAGATCCACTGGCAGGATGAATTCCCCAAGGTTTCTGTGACTCGGAACATGATCCAGGATGGCTCCCGCTATTATGGACCCTACACATCAGTTTGGGCAGTCCATCAAACTCTGGATATTCTGCGCAAGATTTTTCCGTATTTAACCTGCGCGCGTGAAATTACCGGTAAAGACCCCCGTCCCTGTCTCTATTTTGACATCCATTTGTGTTCAGGTCCCTGCATTGGCGCAATCAGCAAAGCAGACTATCGTCAAATGATCGAGGATCTGGCAAAGTTCCTTGAAGGAAAAACCGATCCGGTCCTAAAACGTCTCCAAAATGAAATGGAAAAGGCTTCAAACCAATTGAATTACGAGAAAGCTGCTGTCGTTCGCGACCAGATCCAGGCAGTTGAAAGAGTAGTAGAACGGCAAAAGATCATTTCCAACGAGCGAAAGGATTCAGACGTGATCGCCATGGCTCGCAGTAATGGCGAAGCTTGTGTTCAGATTTTCTTCATCCGTTCCGGTAAATTGATCGGTCGGGAATATTTCATCCTTGAGGGAACGGAAGAAGAAGATAACGCTGCCATCCTGGAAGAATTCATCAAGCAGTTTTACTCCCAGGCAGCTTACATTCCCAATAAAGTGATGCTGCCCCAGGAAGTAGAAGAAGCCATGATCATCAACGAATGGCTCAATACAAAGCGTGGGGGCGAAAAGGTCCAGATCACAGTCCCAAAACGGGGTCAATCCAAAGAGCTCGTAAAAATGGCTGCAGAAAACGCGGCTGAAACCTTGCGAGCGCTTGAAATTCGCTGGAAAGCCGACAAAGACAGGCAGCGTGATGCACTTGGGGAAATCCAGGAAGCCCTTGGTATGTCCGAACCACCCAATCGTATTGAATGTTACGATATCTCAAACACCCAGGGCTCTGCCAGTGTTGGCAGCATGGTCGTGTTTGAACAGGGTATCCCAAATAAAAAGCTGTACCGACGGTTCAACATCCGCACTGTGACAGGTCCAGATGACTTTGCCTCGATGCGTGAAGTGTTGAAGCGTCGATTCTCGAATTATTTCTCAGAAAAGGAAGCCAAAGATTCCCCAGGTTATAAACCAGACCTTGCCTTCAGCATTCTTCCTGATCTCCTGATCGTCGATGGTGGAAAAGGTCAGCTGCGCCAGGCAATTGAGATTTTGGAGGAAAATGGTTTGACCGGGCAATTTGAAATCGTAGGGTTGGCAAAACAGGAAGAAGAACTATTCAGACCGAATTTTGATGAATCAATACGCCTGGATGATCACTCGCAAGGTTACTACCTGGTTCAGCGCATCCGCGATGAAGCCCATCGTTTCGCGATCACTGCTCACCGGAATAAGCGTGGTAAAATCGGGTTGACTTCCAGGCTGGACAGCATCCCTGGAATTGGTCCTGCCCGCAGAAAAGAGCTGATTTCAAGGTTTGGTTCAATCCAAGGTATCCTTGAAGCTGATCCAGAGGAAATCGCGAAAATAAAAGGCATTTCGATTGAAAAAGCCAATGCAATCAAAGCTGAATTGGAGTAAGTATGGCAAAAAACACGAAGAATTCATCACAAAGCATTTATAAAATCATTATGGCTGCCCTGGCAATCATCATCGTCCTGGCAATGTTGCTTTCCATGCTCAGATTTTAGGGCAACAATGGACAACGCTGAAGATCTGATTACCCAAATGCACTTGACCACCAGCAGCGATAATCTGCCTCTTTCAGCAGAAAAACAAAATATGCCCTACCCGCAATACCTGGACAAAGTAGTAAGCGAATCCGATTTAATCGCCTTACCGGACAGTTCTGGTTTTATTCCACAGGACAGGGACCTGCTTAATGTCCTGGCAAAACGCCGGTCTCTGCGGCGTTATGATGACACCGTCGAAATGTCAATAATGGAGTTATCTTACCTGCTCAAATTTACCCAAGGAGTGCGGGAATTTGATGAAAAACGTAAGCTGACCAATCGTTTTGTCCCTTCTGCCGGCTCCCGCCATCCTTTTGAGACCTTCCTGTTAATCCAGCGAGTTACCGGTTTGACCCCAGGTTTGTATCGCTATATTTCCCAGAAACATGCGCTTGAGGTGTTCGATTCGAGCTCTGCAGCCATCCAAAAAGCTTACGATAGTGTCTTCAAGCAAAAACAGGTTATTTCTTCCGCGGTCACATTTTTCTGGGTTGCCAATGTCTACCGGACCAGCTGGCGCTACAGTACGCGGGCTTACCGTTACATTCTTCTGGATGCCGGGCACGTCTGTCAGAATTTATACTTATGCGCTGAATCGATAGATTATGGCGTCTGTGCCATAGGACATTTTGATGACCACCTGGCAAATGAGCTTCTTGGACTCGATGAGATCGAACGCTTTTTGGTTTACGGCGCTTCTGCAGGCAAAAAGTTACAGCAAGCTTAGTGGATAGCCCCTCCTCACCTGTCTTTACCGTTCTTGTATCTGCTGATTCTGAATGGCAGATCGTTGTTGATACCATTCACCCTGCTCAAAATGATTCATCACCGCTTGGAGATTGGTTCGTAAGCTCAGTCGGAACCCATAAAGTTGTATTTTTTCATTCAGGCTGGGGAAAAACCCGCAGTGCCGCAGCCACCCAGTACGTCATCGACCGCTGGCATCCAGAATTAGTGATCAACCTGGGTACCTGTGGTGGGCTTGAGGGTTTCGCAACTCTGGGTGAGACCTTGCTGGTCACCAATACGGTCATGTACGATATCTACGAACGCATGGGGGACAGTCAGCATGCGATCGACTTCTATCGCGCAGAACTGGATACAGATTGGATCGGCATTGATTTGCCTGAGAATACTCGCCGGGCTCCCCTGGCTTCGGCCGACCAGGATATTGATTTCCATAACTTCCATGTATTGATTGAAGATTTCGCGGTACCAGCCGCAGACTGGGAGTCAGCCTCGATCGCCTGGGTTTTGAACGCAAACAAAATAAAAGGTCTGATCTTGCGTGGGGTCAGCGACATCATCACGCCTACAGTATCAGAAACCGACAATAGTCACAACCTGTGGCGCTCCCGGGTTGAGCTGATCATGCAAAAATTGCTGTACGACCTACCGTTCTACCTTGACAAACATCAAGCTTTCAAACTCTGAGTAACGTTAAAAAAATCTTCCCAGGGGTCTTCGTTGAGGTAATCATGATAGTTTTGAATCGTCACCTGGTTGGGGGCAATCTGGTCCAGCTGTTCCCATGAAATCGGCCAGGAGATCGGCAGCCCCGATCTGGAACGAAGTGAAAATGCACATACGCTCGTGGCAGCCCTGCCATTGCGAATCCAGTCGATAAAGATTTTCCCCTTACGTTTCTGCTTGCTCATTGAAGCGGTATATAGTTTTGGCCAGCGCTTTGCCATCTCTTTTGCCAGGTTTTGCGCAAACTGTTTTGCCACTCCCCATTCCGCCTGAGGTTGCATAGGGACCATGACATGGTAACCTTTTCCACCGGATGTTTTGACAAAAGATTTCAATTGGAGCTGGTTTAGCAACCCAAACAAATCACGAACTCCCTGACGAACCTGGGTCAGATCCATGCCCACATCAGGGTCCAGGTCAAATACAAGCTGATCAGGCAGTTCTATTTCAGGCAAACGTGAGCCCCAGGTGTGGAACTCGATCGTGCTCATTTGAACAGCAGACATCAGACCTTTGAAATCTGTAATTGCCATGTAAAGGTCCTCTTCACCAGATTTTTCCCGAACCGGAACATCCTTTACATGGGCTATTTGTCCGCCTGCATGCCTGGAAAAAAATGTTTCGCCTGCAATCCCTTCCGGTGCACGTACCATTGAGACCAATCTGTCCTTGAGATGCGGTAGCATCCACTCTGAGATATCCTGATAGTATTCGGCAACCTGCCCTTTTGTCAGATTATTGTCAGGGTCATAAACTTTATCTGGAGTTGAAATGCGTACCCCCTTGATGGTGACTTGATCGCGGTCTTTCGCTTGTTTTTTATTGCCTACCTTTTTCTTACTTACAGGTGCCTTTCCAGACGTTTCTTTTTCCATCTCCACCTCCAATGGTTTTTTATCTTCACGCAATCCCATAAAGACTGCTTGGCGTACGATTTCATCATCTGTCCACTCAGCAAATTTAACTTCAACAACCAGTTCAGGTTTCATCCAAAAGATCTGCTCTGGTTGCCGATATTGTTCTGGGATGTCGACACTGGCGTTTTCTTGTAGATAGGGTTGAAATTGTTTCACCAACTGCTTAGAGTCCGCCTCTGTAAAACCCGTTCCAGTTCTACCAGCATATTTCAAATTGCCTCCATCGTTGATTGCCAATATTAGCGAACTCAAGCCGGTGCGTTTCTTCTCTGAACGTGTGTAACCAGCGACAACAAATTCTTGTCGCAGAACGCATTTACTCTTCACCCAATCGTCGCTACGCTCACCGCTGTAACGCGAGCCCAACCGTTTCGAAACCAGCCCCTCCAATCCTTTGAGACACAATTGGTCAAACAACCTTAGGTGATCCCCTTCGGTATACGGGCTGCGTATGATTGATTTTGGGGCATTCTGCAATAGCTCCTCTAACAAAGCCTGCCTCTGTTCGAGGGATAAATTACGCACATCCTGGTTTCCGACTGCCAGCACATCGAAGGCAACAAAGGTCAAGGGTTTTTTATCTGCCGATTTCAAAGAAGACTGCAGACTCTGAAAATCAGACCGTCCGGAAGGTTCAAAAAATACCACCTCGCCATCCAATACCAAATTGGCGGTACGTTCCCACCTATCAAAATCTGCCGCCAGGTCAGCAAAACGGTCGGTCCAATCATGTCCACCCCGGGTAATCATTCGCACCTGGGAACCTTCCAAGAAAACCAGAAGGCGATAGCCATCATATTTGATCTCGTGGCGCCAACCTGCGCCCGAAGGCGGTTTAGATACCAGTCTGGCAAGCATAGGCTTCGCGGAAGTAAAAGGCAATGCTTTCAGCAAATCTGCTTTTCCAGTTTCGGTTCTGCTATCTCTCGTACCAGGCTCTTTTTTCATGCCTTCCTTGGTGATTTCTTCCATTGTCCGACCAGAGCTGATGCTGGTTTCCAGACCGCTGATCCCACTCTCTTCACGTGCGTGATCATCTTTTTCTTTGATGAGCAGCCAATTATCGTCCTCGTCATTGTCTGAACGGATTCTTACGAGGACAAATCTTCCTTGAAAGCGCTTTCCGTCAAGTTCAAACTTCAATTCCCCTTCTGCCAGAGCCTTATCCACGTCCTTCAGCGGCGTCCAGGTGCCTTCGTCAAAAAGCTGGACTGTTCCTGCGCCATACTCGCCCTTGGGGATGACACCTTCAAATTCACCATAGTCCAGGGGGTGATCTTCCACATGCACTGCCAGTCGTTTATCGTGTGGGTCCATAGAAGGACCCTTTGGCACTGCCCAAGAGAGCAAGACCCCCTTCCATTCCAACCTGAAATCGTAGTGCAAACGCCTGGCAGCATGTTTCTGAATCACAAATTGCAGTTCTTCACCCGATTGCCCGATTTCACCTGCTGGCTCAGCTGTCTTTTGGAAATCTCGTTTCTTGTTATAGGTTTCTAAGTCCATAGAGTTATTGTAAACAAACAAACTCACCGTTATCAAGCTTTGTACATATTTGCACGATACTTTGATGCAGCATATATAATGCCGTTATAGAGGAGATTGGAGGAATGTGAGAGCAATTTGGAAAGGCACAATTTCGTTTGGTTTGGTATCAATACCCATCAGCCTGGTTTCTGCCAGGCAGCGGAACGAGATCAAATTTAACATGCTCGACAGTGAAGACTCCAGCCGCATTCGCTATTTAAAGGTAAACGAGAACACTGGTGAAGAGGTGCCTTGGGATCGCATCATCAAGGGCTATGAATTTGAGGAGGGTAAATATGTAACCCTCACTGATGAGGACTTCGAGCGCGTGGAAGCAGAGGGCACCAGGACGATTGACATCGAATCGTTTGTCGATGCCGAGGATATTGATCCTCTGTTTTTTGAGACTCCCTATTTTGTTCTGCCAGCTAAAGGCAGTGAAAAGCCATACTTACTTCTTCGAAAAGTCATGAATAAGGCAAAAAAAGTGGGCATAGCCAGGATCGTCATCCGCGGAAAAGAATCGCTGGCTGCCCTTTACGACTACAAAGAAGCCCTGGTGCTAAACTTGCTGCGTTTCGAGGAGGAAATCCAACCTGCCGAAGACCTGGAAATACCCTCAGATGCCAAAATAAGCCAAAAAGAGGTGGATTTAGCAGAGCAATTACTGCAGAATATGACCGAGAAATGGGATCATGGTCAATACAAAGATGAATACCAGACAAAATTGAAAAAATGGATCGACAAGAAGATCGAAACAGGCGCGACAACCAGTCCCGAAACCCCTTCAGAACTGGAACCCGCTGCTACACCAGCTGAAGATATCTGGGAGACCTTGATGAAAAGCATCGCGGAACAAGGTGAAAAAACTCCAAAAAAGAAGGCTACCAACCGAAAAAAAGCAACTACCAACTGAGTTCGATGATCATAGGAGAGAAATTGATCGCACCGGCGTTTTCACCCTCTCCTTGAAGAAGCGAAGTCTTCGTTAATCAGAGGGCTTGCCCAATCGCAATCGCTCTTCTTCAACAATACTGTGGTCGAGTTTCTTGTACAAGGCAGCCGGCTGATTGAAAGGTTTGCCTTCTTCCAACACTTCCGCTGTCCACAAATCCGAGCCTTCCTTCACTAGTGATTTTTCATTGTCAAGCCCAAGCACCTGGTGCGATCCGAGTGAATCCGAAACCTCCTGAATAAAGGATGTCCCAAACAGGGACTTCTCGTAAGCCAGGATTTGATGCAATCTTTCACTGGAATTCGGCAGGAAAGGTGCGAACATAATTTTTAGCCAATCGATCGCCTGGATGGCTGTGAAAAGCGACTTTGCCGCCTCATTCCTGTCAGTTTTGATTTCAAACCAGGGCGCGTGAACATCCAAATACTTATTTACCTCGGTTGCTAACCGCATGGCTTCAGCCAGGGCTGCCTTTAATTCCACCTTCTCGATATGGCTGCCTACCAATTCAAAACCAGCCTTGATTGTATCCAGCAAATCAAGGTCCGAATCGCGTAATTGGCCAGGGGTAGGTATCTTGCCTTCAAAGTTTTTCCAGGTAAAGGACAGAACCCGGTTGACCAGGTTGCCCCAGGTCGCAACCAATTCGTTGTTATTGCGTTGGAAGAATTCTTCCCAATCCCAGTCCGTATCCCTGTTTTCAGGCATAGCGACCGTCAGGTAATATCGCAGCGCGTCACTATCGTAACGATCAAGCGCGTCCAATCCCCACACAGCCCAATTCTGACTGCCGCTGATCTTCTTACCTTCCAGGTTCATAAACTCATTGGCAGGAACATCGTAGGGTAAGACCAATGGTTCTGGTGTAGGATTCTCCATTCGCCGGTCAAAACCATCGCCCATGCCGAGTAATTCGGCTGGCCAGGTGACGGCATGGAAGGTGATGTTATCTTTGCCAATAAAATAGAACGACCGGGCTTCCTGGTTCGTCCACCAATCCCGCCAAATATCGGGCTGACCGTTCAGTAATCCCCATTCAACAGAGGAAGAAAGATATCCAATCACTGCCTCAAACCAAACGTAGAGGCATTTGCCTTCCCAACCTTCCAACGGAACCGGGATGCCCCATTCCAGGTCGCGAGTTACCGAAGTCGGTTTCAGACCAACGGACTGAATGGTCCCTAAGGATTGACGTAAGACATTGGGTCGCCAATAATCTTCCCGTTCTTTGAGGAAACTCTGGATTTTGGGCTCCAGGGTTGAAAGATCGAGGAAGAAATGCTCAGTTTCTCTCAGTTCAGGAGTAGATCCATCTATTTTTGAGCGAGGGTTGATGAGCTTTTCAGCTTCCAGTTCGTTGCCACACTTCTCGCACTGGTCAGACCGCGCACTTTCGTTTCCACAGATATAACAGGTGCCTTCCACGTAGCGGTCAGGTAAAAACCGCTTTAATACCGGGCTGTACCACTGTTTGGAAACATACTTGTTCAGATATCCATTTTCAAGCAGGCTTAAAAAGACTTTTTGAGAAATCGAAAAATGGTTTTCTGTATGGGTTGAGGTGAACAGGTCATAACTAATCCCCAGTCGTTGAAAAAGTTCGATGAATCGAGGATGATAATGGGAATAGATGGCATGTGGAGTCTGACCCGTTTGATCGGCTTTGATTGTGATCGCCGTGCCGTGGGAATCCGAACCTGAGACCATCAAAACCTTGTTCCCTCTCAAGCGGTGATAGCGTGCAACGATATCCCCGGGAAGGTGAGATCCGGTAATGTTCCCGACATGGATGTCAGAATTCGCATACGGCCAGGCTACAGCAATCAAAATGTTCTCGTTCATAGTTAACTCCAAAATAATAGCGTCGGCAAATTCTATCATTATCCGCCGTAGGTTTCAGGTATTTTTGATGATCGTTACAAGTATTCTATTCCGTGGTTATGCTCGCAGGTTCCGGTATTCAGGTTTTGCCCGCAATCCAGGCAGATTCCCTTACAGTCTGCTTGACAGAGGTTGTTGATCGGCATCTCCAAGAGCAGGTAATCGCGGAAAGGTATGCCGAGTTCAATATATCCGTCGTTGGGCACTTCTTCTTCGTCCAGTTCTTCTTTCATGCGGGTTTCGAAAACGTATAAATCTTCGAATTGCGTGTTCACATGTACAGGGATCGGCTCCAGGCACCGGCTGCATTGACCCTCAATGTCCGCCCCCAAATCCGCTCGAAGCAGCAAGCCTTCTCTTGTGCGGGAGAAGGAATAGGTGCCTTTGAGATTAGTGGCATTTAGGTCAGGTTCGATGAAAATCTGCGGGAAATCAATCTCGAATTCCCGGCTGTAGCCTATCGGTTTATTGAGAAAATAGCCGACATTTGTACGAAGGGGATGTCTTATCTTTTCCATGGTCAATTACAATTGTTAACGTGTTTTCCTCGATTATATCACGTGGGCATTTACCACCCACTTTAGATTGGACAGTTGATGAAAGAAGTTCTGATAGCCAGCAATAACGCCCATAAATTCCATGAGATTTCTGCCATTCTTGCGCAGTTGCCGATCAAGTTGATCAAACCTTCCGACCTTGGTCTGAAACTCGATCCCCCGGAGTATGGCTCAACCTATTTTGAAAACGCGCTTCTGAAAGCCAGGGCGTTTCACCAGGCAAGCGGGATGCCTGTGCTCGCCGATGATTCCGGGTTGGAGGTTGAACTTCTGGGCGGTGAACCAGGGCTGCATTCTCACCGTTATTCGAAAAAACCAGGTGCTTCTGATCACGACCGCTGCGTTTTCCTGCTTTCGAAACTATCAGGAAAACCAAAACCCTGGTTGGCAGCCTTTCACTGCCATGCTGTTTTTTACTTGCGTGCCGACCAGGTCCGTGACAATCATGGCATACTCCCTGGTGAGGTGATCGAAGAATTCCGCGGAAGCAATGGATTTGGCTACGACCCGATTTTCTGGATCCCACAGGAAAATAGAACAATGGCTGAGTTGGATTCAGCACGAAAGAACCAGATCAGCCATCGTGCAAGAGCCTTTGCCGGCTTTAAATTTCTCAAAGACTGGGCCTTAGGCTAATAAAACCAGCCAAAAAAATTAGAATTTATATCCGATCATCCTCAAGAAGCGCTTTCGGGTGGTAATATCTTCTTCTGTCTCAATCCCTTTGGGTGAGAAACCGTCAACGACACCTAAAACTGCCCTGCCTAGCTCAGTTTGCAGCAAAGCAACCTCTGTTGGATTCGAAGTAGCACAGAAAATATTGACTACCTCCGGGATGCGCTTCAGATTGGTTAAAATGTTGATCGGGAAGAAGCCTTCACCCAGGAAGAGAATAAAGCTGTGCCCGGCACCGATTCGCATGGCGTTTTCTGTCGCCAGTTCGATCAGTTCTTCATCATTCCCTGTCCATCGTACCAGGCAGGGTCCGGACGCTTCACAAAATGCTAATCCAAACTTGATACCAGGGACAGAAGTTACCAGCATCTCATGGATGTCTTCTACCGTTTTAATGAAATGCGACTGACCAAAGATAAAGTTGATATCTTCAGGTTTTTTAACTGTTTCAAGTAGTATTTCCATAACACCCTCCGGATAGTTTTGTTGATTTTAACATAGAAGCCTGGCGGAACAGATCCTGATCGGTCCATCCCTCCGCAATCAGTCTTCTAAAGGAAACACTTTTCCATTATGCCCTTTCAATTAGGGTAAAATGAACCCATGGCAAAAACTGGCATGCGTTTTATCCTGGCACTCGCCATTTCGCTGATGCTTTTGAGTGCTTGCAATTCACTTACGCGGCAGCCTACCCTCGAATTCAACCCGATGACAACAACCCCGGAACTATCGCCGCCAACTCCCATGCCCACCTATACTCCAACCCCAGCTCCCCTTGGTTCGTTTGAAAACCCGATCGTGATCGGTTTGATCATCCAGGAAAACGTCGCCGGTCAGGCAGAAGCGCTTCAAAGTGTGCTGCTGCATCTCTCCGAAGGGCTTTCGCTATCCTTCACAACCCAAACCTTTGCCAATTATGTCGACCTTGAACTGGCTTTACAACGAGGGGAGGTTGATATGGCGTGGCTGACTACTCCGGAATACCTGCTCGCTTCCCAAAAAGACCTTGTAAGCGCGTTGCTAGTGACAAATCATCTGGGTGTGACCGCTTATGGTATCCAATTTTTGGGGCACAAAGACGCCAATTTCCAATCATATTACGATCCTTTGACAAACAGCTCCCAGGCAACTGCTGCCCAGGCGTTGACTCAACTGGCAGGTTTGCGCCCATGTCTCACCCAGGAAGACTCTTTATCGGGCTACTGGGTACCGCTTGGTTATCTCTCGCAGAGTAATATCTCCTACACTCGCCCGGTGCTCACTTACAGTTTCAGCTCAAGTATCCGCGCCCTCTACATCAAAGGGATCTGCTCCTATGCCGTTACTTACGCGCTTTCGGCTGATCCCCGCACTTCCTCCGAAGTGATCAGCGACCTGACCGACGTTATTGACAAAGTCCCCATCATCTGGATCTCCCCACCAGTTGTTCCCAATTTAAACCTTTCCGTTTCCAAACAGATGGAACTGACCCTTCAGAACCGTATATCGGAATTTTTACGTAATTTTTCCCGCGAGGAGCCCGGCAAGAGTCTGTTGAGCCAGATGTTGAATTATGAAGTGGCTCAATTGGAGCCTCTGCACGACACCAGTTATCAGGCTCTGCGTGACCTTCTTACAACCACAGACGTTCGTCTTGCCGATCTGGTAAGATAACTTCTGAACATGAAAAAGATCCTGCGTTATCTCATAATTCTTGTTTGTTGTGCCTTCTTTCTGGTAGGCGCGCTTCGATTGACGATGCTGTCGATAACGAAAGATGCAACCTACACGCTCGAAACCGTCCCATCCAAACCAGTCGTCCTTGTTCCTGGTGCAGGATTAAACTATTTGGGCGAACCTTCCGCACCCCTTAAAGACAGGCTGGACGCAGCCATTGAGCTCTACCGCCAGGGCAAAGTTCAAAAACTGCTTCTTTCCGGTGATAACACCGAATTAACTTATAACGAACCCGGAGCAATGCAAGCATACGCTTTAGCCCAGGGCGTACCTGAAGCGGATTTGGTGTTGGATTATGCCGGTCGGCGTACTTATGACAGCTGTTACCGTGCCCATCATATTTTTGGATTGGATGAAGTCATCATCGTCACCCAGGCATATCACCTTCCCCGCGCTCTCTTCCTTTGCGAGAATTCGGAGTTGGACACAGTCGGTGTACCCGTCGAGCAATCACGCTACATACGGTCCCGTTACCTTTTCTGGAACATTCGGGAAGTATTCGCCACTGTGGTCGCCTGGCTGGATGTGTACATTTTGAAACCATTGCCGGTTCTGGGAGAAATGGAACCAATCTTTCCATCCCAAATAAGAATTAATCCATGAACAGAGAACAAGCCTTTCAATTGGTCAGCGAATATGTCAGTAACGAAAGCCTGATCAGGCATATGCTCAGTGTCGAAGCAGCCATGCGCTTCTACGCGAGAAAGCTGGAACAAGATGAAGAAGTATGGGCGGTTACCGGTTTGCTCCATGACTATGATTGGGAAGTCCATCCAACTGTTAAAGAACATCCGCTCATGGGGCTACCATTATTGCGTGAAAAAGGCGTTCCTGAAGAAATCATCGAGGCAATCGGCGGTCATTCCAACAATGCAGGTATTCCAAGAAGAAGTTTGCTTTCAAAAGGATTGTATGCCTGTGATGAGGTGACAGGGTTGATTACCGCGGTCGCCCTGGTGCGCCCATCCCGTTCTCTTCACGACCTTACCCCAAAGTCAGTCAAGAATAAATGGAAAGATCGTTCATTCGCCGCCGGAGCAGACCGGGCGATGATCACCGCTGCTGCAGAAGAATTTGGCGTTGAACTATGGCAACACGTCGAAAATGTGATTATCGCTATGCGCAGTATAGCCGGAGATTTGGGGCTTGACGGTACAATCGAGCCGTAGGGGAGTCGCTAAGCCTTTTCTTCACCCCAGTAGTCACTGTAATCCATCATGGTCGTAAAGCCGATCACTTCATCGCCGGCTTTCAATGGATACATGCTTTGTCCATTGGAAGCCCGTTTGCGGCTGATCGCATTCGTGATCGTGAAGACTTTGCTGGCAGTTTTGCTGAAATGGCAGATTCCTTTATCCGTCAGTTTACCAACAAGCATTGCTGCAATCTGATCCCCTTCGCCCAGTTTCCAGCCAAACACGCCCTGGCCATACCTTCCCTGCACCGGGAAATCGCTGGCTGGTATGCGTTTAGCCAAACCCAGACGAGTCAGCAGAGCAACTTCGTCTTTTTCGGAAATTAAAGAAGCGCCTACAATGAAATCATCTTCTTTAAGCTTTATCGCATTAACGCCTGCCGCTACAAGCCCCATAGCCCTGACTTCGGTTTCATTGAAGCGAATACACATACCGCTGGCTGTGGCGATCAGGATATCCTGGCTGCCATCAGAGATCAAAACCTGAAACAGTTCGTCCTCAGCATTGACTTTGCACAAAACGAAGTTGCTGACCGAAACACCTGGCAAATCCTTTACCGCTGAGCGTTTGATCATCCCCTGGCGAGTGACAGTGATCACATAGCGTTCCGGAAGGTCTTCCGTGTCAATCGGTACTGTGAAAATCGATTGTAGTATATCGTTGGAATGCAGAGGTGCCAACTTATGCGCTGGCACCGCGTTATTCTCTCCGCGTTGAACCGGGATGGAAAGTGATGCGATCGCTGCGCAAGTCCCTTCAGTGGTCACCAGGAAAATCGTCTGATGAGAATTGGTTCGTACCAAGCTCCACGGTGCCTTTTCGCCGCCCAGTCGGTTAGCCTTGTCATTCTCAGTACGTGAAAGCAGCCCGTCTTCACTAATTTCCACCCAATAGTGCTCTAAAGGCATCACATCAGTAACAGTCAGGAAATCGGAGGCTTTTTCACCCTCACGCAAAGTGTAGATTTGCGTCTTGCGGCTGTCGCCAAACTTTTCTTTGACTTCTCGTAATTCATCGATCACGACCTGCCGCATCTTTTTGGGTGATTTCAAGAGGGCTTTCAGGTCTTCGATGGTTTTACTGACTTCCTTATACTCATCCTCGATCTTTTTGCGCTCCAATGACGCCAAACGACGTAGAGGCATTTCAAGGATAGCGTTAGCCTGGATCTCATCCAGCCCATACTTGGTCATCAGGCTCTGCCGGGCGTCATCCACAGATTGTGATTTTTTGATGATCCTGATGATCTCATCGATGTTCTGAATGGCGATGCGTAATGCCTTTAGGATATGCAGCCGCTCTTCGTTCTTTCGCAATAAGAATACGCTTCTGCGCCGGATCACTTCGATGCGGTGTTCAACAAACACACGCAAGGATTGTTTTAGAGACAACCGATGAGGACTTCCATCTACCAGGGCGAGAATATTGATCCCGAAGGTGCTTTGCATTTGAGTGCGTTTGTAAAGCGTGGTCAGAATGGTCTCGTAATCAGCATTCTTGGTCAGATCAAAGACGATACGCATGCCTTGTCGATCTGATTCATCGCGCAAATCTGTGATCCCTTCCAGACCGCCTTCACGAATTATCATAGCGATTCTTTCGATCAGCGAAGATTTATTGACCATGAAAGGCAGTTCTGTCACGATAATGCGCATTCTTCCACGTGACATCTCTTCCAATCTTGTTTGCGCTCTCATTTTGACAGTCCCATGCCCTGAGCCATAGATTTGCGAGAGCGGCTCAGAACTGTCATCCTGCAATATCATCCCGCCAGTTGGAAAGTCAGGACCTTTGATATACAGCATCAAGTCATCCACCGTGATATCTTCAATACGATCCCAGTTTTCCAGCATCATCACTAAGGCATCAACTACTTCACTCAGGTTGTGAGGAGGGATATTGGTAGCCATTCCAACGGCAATACCTGAAGCGCCATTCACCAACATATTGGGTATCGCTGAAGGCAGAACTGAAGGTTCTTTGAGTGTGCCGTCAAAATTATCTGTAAAATCAACAGTTTCCAGGTCGAGTTGGCGGAGCAGTTCAATGGATACTGGAGAAAGCCTGGCTTCGGTGTATCGCATGGCAGCAGGTGGATCGCCATCGATGCTCCCAAAGTTGCCTTGTCCATCTACCAAGAGATATCTTTCCGAAAAATCCTGTGCCATACGCGCCATGGCATCATAAACCGCCGTATCACCGTGAGGATGATACTTGCCAAGCACCTCGCCGACAATTCTGGCGGACTTCTTATGAGGCGTTGTATCGCGAATGCCCATGTCATACATGGCGTACAAGATTCTACGCTGTACTGGCTTCAAACCATCCCTTGCGTCGGGTAATGCGCGGGAAACGATAACGCTCATCGCGTAATCCAGGTAGGATTGCTGCATTTCAGCGTTGATGTTGACTTTTGTGACGTTGGTAGAGGTCATAACCTAATACTCATGTTCTGATTATTCGTTCGGGTGCTAACAACCCTTAACTATAGCACAAACACCCGGAGTTTTGATTTCTCCGGGTGTTTGTAAATTCAGTTTATTACAAACTAATCTTCGTCTTCATCCCCGAATAAGTCGTCGTCCTCATCCACGTCGATTTCAAAGTCTTCTTCGTCATCATCAGTAAGATCCTCGTCGTCAAGGATAACGGGCAGTATGCCTTCTTCATCATTCTCTTCAGGATCAAGAGAAGCCTCAAATTCGTCCAGTCCTTCGAGATCAGTCTCATCGTAAAGATGTTCGTCTTCTAACTCGTCGAACGGATCGATTTCCACTTCAGGGAATACCTGAAATTGTTCGACTTCAATGTTCGGTTTGCCAGGAATCACAACGTCTTCAGCCTGATCAAAGCGTCCGGGTTCAAAACCCGTGCCCGCAGGGATCAATTTGCCGATGATGACATTCTCTTTCAAACCGTACAGTGGATCAACCTTAGATTCGATTGCAGCCCCTGCCAACACCTTAATAGTGTGCTGGAAGGAGGAGGCGGAGAGGAAAGAATCCGTGCTTAAGGATGCCTTTGAAACACCGAGCAGGATCTCTGCATAACGTGCAGGACGCAGACCCTTGGCGAGCAATTCTTCGTTTTCCTTGCGGATCTCAAGCCGATCTACCAAGTCTTGCGGCAGATATTTGGTGTCGCCAGGTCTGGTGATCTGAACCTTGTTGAGCATCTTACGGATGATCACTTCAAAGTGCTTATCATTGATGTTCTGACCCTGGGTACGATAAACCTGCTGGATCTCCTTGAGAAGGTAAACCTCAGTTTCCTCGCGACCTTTGATCCTCAGAATAGTGTGAGGGTTCATTGAGCCCTCGGTCAGTGGTTGACCAGCTTCAATTTTCTGTCCATGGCTGATAATCAGACGGGCTGTAGTGGGGATATCGTAGTTTTGAACTTGTGAATCTTCGTAGGATACGATGACACGATGTCCTTCGAATCGAACGCGACCGGCATTACTGGCGGTGATTACGGTTTCATCATGGCTGGCAATAACATCGCCCTTGGCTATTTGAGTTGCTTCGCTGATTTTGATCTCCCAATCTTCAGGGATTTCGTAATCATCGGAGATCATGACGGTATCTTCAATACGTACAGTTCGTTGGTCTGGATTGCGTTCTGATTGCACAACCGACGCGATACCCGAAATCTCGGAAATGACAGCTTCATCCTTCGGAGCACGTCGGGCTTCAAACAATTCTTCAACTCTGGGCAGACCAGTAGTAATGTCACTACCAGCGGCAACACCACCGGTGTGGAAGGTTCTCAAAGTCAGCTGTGTACCAGGCTCACCAATGGATTGAGCCGCGACAATACCAACTGCCGAACCCAATTTAACCATTTGATTACGACCAAGATCAGTGCCATAACAGCGGGCACAAATACCATGAACGAGTTCACAGGTCAAAGGCGAACGCACAAAAACCTTGTCGACATCCGCGTCATTGATTGTGAGGATTAAATCCTTAGAGATCAATTCATTCCGCTCAGCGATGATCTCGCCAGTTTTCGGGTGCACCAGGCGCTGGGCTAACAGACGACCGATCAGACGATCACCAAAAGGTTGACCGGCAATATCATCAGCTCTGTTGATCCAAATGCCTTCTTCAGTGCCGCAGTCCTCATTGTTAATAATGATATCCTGGGCTACGTCAACCAAACGACGAGTCAAATAGCCAGCTTCTGCAGTGCGAAGAGCAGTGTCAGCAAGACCCTTGCGGGTACCATGGGTGGAAATAAAGTATTCCAAAGCCGACAGACCTTCCCGGAAGTTGGATCGAATAGGCATTGGGATAATACGACCAGCAGGGTCAGCGACTAAACCGCGCATACCCGCCATTTGAGAAATAGGGCTAAAACCGCCCTTTGTCGCTCCTGATTGTGCCATAGTTGAAAGGTTGCCGCTCGGGTCAAGGTGCTTTCGCACTGCCTGACCGACTAATTCGGTTGTGGATTGCCATACTTTAATGATGTTGTTGTTTTGCTCAGTCTCGGAAGACAAGCCTCGGTTATAAGCTTTTTGAATCTCCTCTACATCAATCAGCGCCTTGTCAATGTATTCTTTTTTCTCAGGAGGTACGGTGATGTCAGAGACAGCCAGGGTCGAACCGGATTGGGTTGCATAACGGAAACCAATATCCTTTACGGCATCAGCAATGCGGGTAGTCTCATCCAGACCTTGATAATCATAGATCTCACTGATTAAATCACGAACACCACCCTTGTCGAGAGTCATGTTGATGAACTGCATTTTGTCGGAAAGAATATCGTTAAAAATTGCCCGTCCGACAGTGGTATTGATAATCCTTCTCTCAGGCTGAGTTAAGCGATCGCCCTTATCATCAAACCAGGTATCAATGCGCAGTTTAATGCGGGTGTGTACCTTAACCTGGTTAAGCTGATAAGCTAACAACACTTCGTTGATCGAACCGAAAACGCGCAATTCACCAACCTGGGGCTCGGTTGGTTCCATGGTAAGGTAATAGACACCCAACACCATGTCCTTTCCTGGAGAGATAACAGGTTCACCGCTGGCGGGTTTGAGCAGGTTTTTGCTCGCGAGCATTAATTCCCGTGCTTCCAAAACAGCTTTTTCAGATAGCGGTACATGCACAGCCATCTGGTCACCGTCAAAGTCGGCGTTGAACGCTGTGGTCACAAGAGGATGAAGTTGAATAGCACTGCCCTCGACCAAAATTGGCTCAAAAGCTTGGATACCAAGGCGATGCAGGGTTGGAGCACGGTTCAGTAAAACCGGGCGATCTTTAATGACTTCTTCGAGAACTTCCCAAACTTCAGGTCGGTTGCGTTCGATATACTTTTTCGCACCTTTGATATTGCTCGTATAGCCGTGTCTTTCCAAACCGGCGATCACAAATGGTCGGTAGAGCTCCAAAGCCATTGTTTTCGGCAACCCGCACTGGAACAACTTGAGATGTGGACCAACAACAATTACAGAACGTCCGGAGTAATCCACGCGTTTACCCAACAAGTTACGGCGGAAGCGACCTTTCTTACCCTTGAGCATATCAGAGAGGGAGCGAAGCTCGCGGCGACCACGTCGGGAGAGCAAGCGCCCTCGTTGCGAATTGTCGATCAGGGAGTCAACTGCTTCCTGGAGCATACGTTTTTCGTTGCGAACGATAACGTCAGGGGCACCCAATTCCAACAGTCTCTTAAGGCGGTTGTTTCGATTGATAACGCGTCTATAGAGATCGTTGAGGTCAGAGGTTGCAAACCGTCCACCATCCAGTTGAACCATCGGACGCAGATCAGGAGGAATTACCGGTAGAGCAGTGAGGACCATCCATTCGGGACGGTTGGTTGAACGTCGGAAAGCCTCAACAACTTTCAGTCGGCTGGTAGCTTTCTTTCTTTTCTGCTTACTCTTGGTAGTACGGGCTTCGTTCCATAATTCTTCAGAGAGGGCATCAAGATCCAGGCGTCTCAGGACGTCATAAAATGCTTCAGCGCCCATATCAGCCTTGAAAACATTGCCCCAGCGTGATTTCAATTCGCGGTAACGTGATTCGCTCATGAAAGTGAAAGGCTTAAGATCGAACAGTTCATCACGCTTGCGGGCATTCTCTGTTTTGGTTAATCCTTCTTCATCATCCAATTGGCTGCGAAGACCTTCCATGGTCAAATCAGCTCCGGCTTTGATTTCCTCACGCTTGATGGCAAGTTTTTCGAGTCGTTCGCTTCTTTCAGCCTTGAGACCCTTTTCAAGCATTTCCATCCGTTCGCGGACTAAATCCTGAACATCAGCAACGTGTTTGCCTATTACTTCCTGACCAGGCTCAACAATGGTTTGTTTCACGCCTTCGACTTCAAAAACGATAGCTTTGCGAATAGTTTTCCCGGTTTTCTCGCCTAATTCACGTTCCAAATCCTGACCTGCAGAAATTACGGGTTCAAACAGGCTGGCAACCTTCTCGTCATATTCTTTTTCGATATTAGCGATCTCGAGATCAAGTTGTTTCAATTGAGCGTCACGTTGTTTCTTGGTTTCAGCAATTTTTCCATTCAGCTGTTCGCCAAGTTCACGTTCTGAAACGCTGATTTCGTCTTCCAGTCGCTTGAGCGCTTTTTGACGACCATCCTCGTCAACATAAGTGACGATGTATTGTGCAAAATAAAGCACGCGATCAAGATTCTTGCGAGAAAAATCCAGCAGCAAACCAAGATAAGACGGGATCCGGCGGGTATACCAGATATGGGCTACCGGTGCAGCCAGGTCAATGTGTCCCATCCGTTCCCTGCGGACAGACGACTTGGTAACTTCAACTCCGCATTTATCGCACACAATCCCTTTGTAACGG
>WOYI011148391.1_pt1 | contig 22658 bp, 20 predicted proteins | sample 6423411 | NCBI WGS metagenome assembly WOYI01 (sample SAMN13441803, study PRJNA592873) | oil field metagenome | biome: oil field; feature: oil-well bore; material: oil-contaminated soil; isolation source: oil-contaminated soil from oil-well borehole | place: Germany: Wietze | collected 2016-10-18 ... | reverse complement strand
AACGCCGTCCCGCACCTTGGACAGCGCCTGGCGCCGTTATCGGCTAATTTGTTGCCTACTTCACAGCGTTTCATGGTAAAAAGACCGTTCCGCTTACTGTGCTCTTGCCCCCCAATTATACCGTTTTGAGAAAAGATTAGCTGAAAGCTTAAAGCTGAAAGTTAAAAGCCTTTCCGAAGGGTAGCGACTTTAGAGAATTGTCTAATAGTGATGTTCAATTCGTTGAAAGCCAATTAAATGCCAGCCCAAGAGAATGTCTGGCATTTGAACAGCCTATGGTATTCTTAAACAATCACAGTTGCACTTGATACTTGAATCTAAGGTCCATTAAGGTCCCGCAACATCCAAAAAGTGCCTGATTTTCTGAAAATGTTCCGACAAGGCAGCCGCCCTGTCCTCACCCTGCCTCACCCATTGAACGCCACCAGGGGAACGCCCTTTTCTCTGAAATAGGCTTTCTTTTCCTCTAAATACTCATTTGAGGCTTTTTCCAGGTCCTCCAGGGCATACGCTCGCCCTGTGCAGCGGTACTTGGTCAGGCCCAGCGTATGGTAAGCCAGCACGCTCAGGCCCTGGACGGATACGAGCGATCCCACCAAATCCGCCAGCCGATCCAAATTGTCAACCGAATCGTTCAATCCCGGAATCAGCGGGATCTGGAGCACAATCGGCGTCCCCATTGAATTGATATACGAAAGATTGCTTAATGTTTGGTCGTTGGAGACGCCGGTGAGCGTCTTATGGGTCTGGCTGTCCACGTGCTTGATATCGAAGATCACCAAATCCAGATGCGGGAGGAGCTGCTTCACGCTGCTCAGAGACGCCTGGCCGCTGGTCTGGATAGCTGTGCGAATCCCCCTATCCTGAGTTAAACGCAGAACTGCGCTCGCAAATTCCGGCTGATTCAGAGGCTCCCCACCTGATAGCGTGAGGCCGCCCTGCGAGTGTTTATAAAACGGCTGGTCGCGGGCCACAATCTCAACCACTTTCCCAGCCGTCATCTGCTCACCCGCGAGGGTCAGCGCTTCATAGACGCAGGAATCCACGCAGATTCCGCAGCCATCACAGCGGTCGTAGAGGATGGTCACCGGCGCGCCCGGCGCTTTCTGGATGATCGCATCCTGAGGGCAGACGCCCAAACAGTGGCCGCAAGCAGTGCATTTATCCTCAAAATAGATGAGTTCCGGCCGGCTGAGCTGCGATTCAGGGTTGCTGCACCACAGGCAGCGCAGCGGACAGCCCTTCAGGAAGACGGTCGTTCGGATTCCAGGGCCGTCATGCAGGGTGTAGCGCTCGATGTTGAGCACCCACCCTTCTGTTTGCGCAATTTGCGCCAATTCCTGATCGTTCACTGGATTAGAGGGCATGTTCCATCCGCTCAATGATATCGCGCTGCAAACCGGGGTCCAGGGCCACAAATAAGGCGCTGTAACCGGCCACCCGCACGATCAGGTCTTTGTAATTTTCGGGGTGAACCATCGCGTCCCGCAGAATCTCGGTGGAAACGGTGTTGAATTGGACATGCCAGCCCTTCATATCGACAAAACCTCGCAGCATCGCGGACAATTTCCGGACACCCTCATCGGTTGCCAAGGAATCGGGGGTCAGGCGGATATTCAAGAGCTGCCCGCCCGTCACTTTGAGCGTCGGGAGTTTGGCAACAGAATGGAAGATCGCCGTTGGGCCTTTGCGCCCATTGCCCTGGGAGGGAGAAATCCCATCGGCGGTTGGCTCACTCTTCTTGCGCCCGTCCGGGGTGGCCCCGACCACATCCCCGGCCGTGATATTGGCGGAGATAGTCACCGTGGAAGGATAGTAGTTGCCGCCGATCGGGCCGCGGCCATAGCGCATGTTCTTGAATTCGGGGATGATATCGCAGTAGGAATTCAGGGCTTCGGCCGTCAGTTCATCGACATAGTCCTCATCCTCCCCATATTTGGGGGCCCGGTTCATCAGGATCTGGCGGATCTCTTCCCCGCGTTCCCCTTCAAAGTTGCTGTCAATCGCCTGCTTGACCTCTTCCCGGGTCAGCACCTGCTCTTCATAGACCAGTTTCTTGAGCGCGGCCAGGGCATTGCCCACATTGGGCACACCCACCAAAGCACCGCTGGTCATATCATAGATCGCACCACCCTGGTTGAGGTGTTTACCGCGTTCCAGGCAGTCATTCACCAGAAGCGAGCAAAACGCGTTGGGCGTCAGTTGCTCCAAAGTCCAGTCATTGATGTTATCGGCGGTCACATGGACCTGAGTGTAATACTGGATTTGCTGGTTCCAGGCGTCCAGCAGGTCCTCAAAGGTCGCCATTTGGGTGATATCCCCGGCGGCTGGCTTGAGGCAGATCCCGGTCTGCGGGTCCCGCCCGCCGTTCAGCGTCAATTCCAGGACCTTCAAGACATTGACCTTGCTCTTGCCGTTCGCCCGGTAACCCCATTTCCCCGGCACCTGGACTTCCAAACAGCCCATGGTAGAATAATTCAGCGCGTCTTCTTGCGCCACCCCCCTGCCCTCCAGCGAGGGCACGATGATCTCATCATTCACAAAAGCGGGCATCCCAAAGCCCAAACGGACCACTCTCAGCGCCTCTTGGAGGAAATTTTCATCTATGTTCGGGTGCAGCCGGATGTAGAAATTGGGTTCTGAAAGACGCACTTCGGCCAGCGCAGAGAGGCACAGCCAGCTCAGGGGGTTGACCGCATCCTCCCCATCACCCCGTTGGCCGCCAACCACCAGGTTTTGGTACATCGGATAGCCGGACTGCGTGCGGGAGTGCTTCTCGGGGCGCAATTTAATGATGGTGAAAAGTTTCAGATAGAAGTGCTCGAGCAGTTCCAGCGCGTCATCCTCGCTGAGTGTGCCCGCTTCCAGGTCCTGTTTGAGATACGGATAAAGATATTGATCCAGCCTGCCCAGCGAAACCGAGTGTCCATTGCTTTCAATCTGCTCAATCAGGTGCAATAACCAGACGGTGGTCAGGGCCTGGCGGAAAGATTCGGCGGGCTTCGCGGGGACTACGCGAAGATCCGTTGAAATTTGAGCCAACTCCTGGCGCCGTATCTCGTCCGGGGCGCTCGCGGCTTGCCGCTCGGCCTCGGCGGCCAGCCGCTCGGCATAATTCAGCACGCCGCTGCAGACAATTTCAACCGCTTCATAAAAATCACGCTTGTCGAGGGAATCAGGCTCATAAAGCGGCAGCGCAGCCTTCAATTCGGAAGCACGGGCCAGCAGAGCCTCAAAACCCTGCTCCAGCGCCATCCGATGGTCAATGATGATATGCCCTTCGCCGGAGGTCGCCTGCCCCGTCCAGCTCGTCACACCAACCTTTGTCGCGTCTTTGACATTATCGGGCTGCCGGGTTTCGATCCGATCCAAAAGGGATTCGCCATCCCACCAGGGCAGCAGCTCACGCAGTTCTTCTTTGGCCTCGGGTGTGATCGTGAACTTATCATAGCAGCGCGCTTCGTAGCTATCCAGCTCGTCATAGACCCATTGCCAGGAATATTCCGGGAAAACCGAAGCCCAGCGGGGGTGAGACGCCCCAATCCCAGGGATCAGGTCATCCTCACCCAGGTAAACCGTCTTGTTTTCCAGATATGATTTCAAGGCCTTGGCGCGCTTGACGATCGCCGGATACTGCTTAAATTCCTGATAGGCCTGGGTGTAGTAGCGCGCCCGTTCCGGGCAGATCCCCGGCGGGTTGCTGATCAGAGAATCCTTGATCCTCGCAACGCGTTTTTGCTTTTCCTCAGATAATTGGGTCAACATGATCTTTCTCCATCTCAGATGATAAGTGTAAACCTATCCCAGTTTGTTGAAAACCATCGCGCCGGCACCAATAACACCCGCTTCATCTCCCAGCTGCCAGGGCTTCAATTCAAAACTGTCCAATAGCTGCGGTTGAATGCTCTCGCGCAGCCCCCGCCTCGCGGGTTCAAACGCCAGATCGCCCAACCTGGTCAGCCCGCCGCCATACACGATCAGTTCCGGGTTCACAATTTGAGCGATGATCGATAAACCAACACCAAAATAATACCCTGAAGTCTCGATAATTTCGTTCGCAATCGGATCACCCTGTTTGGCGGCCTCCAAAATACAGCTGCCGTGGATCCGTTTTTTGTCCGGCGTGGCATACTGAGCCAGAAGCGTGTCTTCTCCGGCATCAATATGCTCGTAGGCCATCCGGGAGAGCCCCACCCCGCTGGCATAGGCCATCAGGCAGCCTTTTTTCCCGCAGGTGCAGGGCGGGCCGCCAACGTCCACAACGATATGAGCAATTTCGCCCGCGGTCCCCGTTGCGCCAACATAGAGCTGCCCATCAATGATGATCCCCAGGCCAAAGCCGGTGCTGTAGGTGGCATAGCACATATTCTTGCTGCCGCGGCCCGCGCCGTAGTGATATTCACCCAGCGCGCAAAGGTTGGTATCGTTCTCCAGGATCACCGGCCTGCCAATCCGGTTGGCAACCGTATCCCGCAAGGGGATCTTATGCCAGGCCGGCAGGTTGGAACTGATCAAAACCAGCCCCTCCGGGCCGTTGACTGTCCCGGCAAAACCGATACAAACGCCTTCGATGTCTACCGGGTCAATCCCGCAATCATCGATCAGTGCAAAATAAGCATTTTCAATCGCATCAATGACAAATAATGGCTCTTTTTCGGAATGCGCTCTTGTTTTAAAGCAGGAAGTCACTTCGCCGTCACGATTAATAATACCTGCAGCTATTTTGGTGCCCCCCACATCGATACCTACAGCGTACTCTTTCATAATATCCTCTTCACCCTAACGCTAAATTATCGCTGCTTCGACGGCCTGCCTGAACTGCGCCGCGTTCCTAACCAGATCGCTATTGGGCCTGAACAGGGCCGACGTGCCACAAATAAAATGGTTGCACCCTGCTTCAATGAATTCCGGCAGTCTTTGCTCAGAAACGCCGCCATCCGCGGCAATTTCCAGGTCCAATCCGAGGCCATCCAGAGCAGTCTTGACCTTCTTCATATTCACCAGGCCATGAGGATTAAAAGGCTGCCCTGCATAGGCCGGCCCCACAGTGTTGACCACAACCTGTGAAACCCGTTTCAGGACCTCCTCAATGCCCTCGGGCACCTCAGAAGTTGGCAGAATGCCCAATCCAGCCTGCATCCCGCTATCCAGAATGCGCTGGATGGTCTCTAAATACGAATCGCCCTCAGTTTCAAGCTGAACAACCACCAGATCCGCACCGCACTGCCTCAGCTCATCCACAACTCTGGAAGGGTAATGGCAGTAGAGATGCACGTCAAAGCGTTTGCTTGATAGCGGCCGCAAAGCTTTGATCATCGCCGGATTGAGCAAAAAAGTGGGCGCAAACAATCCATCACAAAAATCAAAGTGATAGGTATCAACCAGCGATTCTTCAAGCCGTTCGAAATCCTGGCGGATGCAGATTGGATCTGCGCACGCCATGGACGCTGCAATGCGATAATTCATCCGGATAATTCGCCTTCAATCTTGTAGATCAAATTTCCTTCGCTAACCACTTGATAATGTTGGCAAACAGGGTTTCGTAGGATTCCCATTCCAGGAAGGCTTTGGAACCCCAATGCGGTGCCAGATCAGACGCAAAGGCAAAGGACCGTCCCTGGCCGTAATCCCAGGCAGCCATGAAAGTATCGCCGTCAATTGTGGCGATCTCATCAGCAGCCTGCTTGGCCATAATTTTGTTGTAGCCCAGGAAGGGCGGCCAAACGCCCTGATCCACGCCCTGCAAAACCGGATGATCCGCTTGCGTGACGACCGGGACCACCCCTTCCGGATGCTCCATGCGGTCGTCCCAGTTGAGCATCTCCACCGGGAGCACGTCCGCAATGGGCGTCATGGCATAGCGGGCCTTGTTTTCCAACCCGGCAAAGCTCAGGTAGCCGCCGCACATCATCAGCCCCCCACCCTGCCGGACGTATTCCTGGATGGCCAGCAGACGATTGCCCTTTTTGACGCCTTTGAACTGCATCTCGGGGTCGAGCAGCAAAGTGTTGCTGCCAATATCGCTCAGGATGACCGCATCATACGGCTTCAATTCCTCAACCGTTTCGGGGAATTGGGTCTGCGCCAGATGGTTGGGATAATAAATCAGATCAATGCCCTGGTTTTTCAGCGCGGCGAAGAACGGGTCGGCAAAGAAATCCTCATAGCGGTTCAACATCGCGGTATCAAAGCCCTTATAGTGGGTTTCGGTGACGATCCACGACTCACCCGCAAGCACAACCTTCATGAGTACCTCTCTCTCTAGGTCATTAATTTGTTGGATTGGACAGCTTATTTCTTCTGCCTCATGACGAAGGTATCCAGAGAAACAGCTGAAATGATCAACGCGCCCATGACGACCTGCTGGTAAAAGGTATCCACCCGCATCATGTTCAAACCATTGTTGATCAAACCGATCACTAGACCGCCGATCACCACATTCCAGACCCGGCCCTTGCCGCCGAAGAAGCTGGTCCCACCAATAATCGCCGCGGCGATCGCGAAGGTCTCATAGCCGGAGGCTGCCAGCGGTTCGGCGGCGCCTGTCTTGGCCGTGATAACCATCCCGGCGATGCCGGCGCAGACGCCGGAAATGATAAAGACGATCAGGGTATAGAATTTGATGTTGATCCCGGAGAACCAGGCGGCTTCGCGGTTGCCGCCGAAGGCGTAGATGTTCCGGCCCAGTTTCGTCCGCGTGGTCACGAACCACAGGATCAGCGCCAGAAGCAGCGCGATGATGATAGCCATGGGTATTTGGCCAAATATCCTGTAATTGATGATCGCCTTGAACTCGGGCGGGAAACCGGAGACGGCCCGGGCATCGGAGATGATCATGATCAGCCCGCGGAAGATCCAGTTCGTGCCCAGGGTGATGATGAAGGGGTGCACGCCGGTGAAATTGACCAGCAAGCCGTTGATTGCACCCATCACCGCGCCGCCAACGATGCAGCCCAGGAAGACGGCCAGCATCACCGGCATGCCGGCATTCATCAATTTGCCAGCGAGGATGCCCGTGAGGGCCAGAATGGACCCCACGGAGAGGTCAATGCCGGCGATCAGGATCGCAAAGAATTCGCCCAGCCCGATGATGATTTTATCGGAACTTTGATAAAGAATATTGATGATGTTCGATGTCGTCAGGAACTTGCTCTTGTCCGCAGAAAACAGTGCAATGAAAATGACGAGCAGGATCAAGATCGCTAAAGTGCCAAATCTCTCCCAAATCTGGCTAAAACTCTTCTTCTGTTTTAAATTATCAGTACTTTCCATTTTTTCTCTTCTCGTTTCTTAGGTTGCTGCCAAAATGATCTTCTCTTCCGTCGCTTCTGCACTCGTCAACCGGGCGCTGATCTCACCTTTGCGGAATACCAGGATCCGATCACATACGCTCAGGAGCTCGGGAAGCTCGGAAGAAACCATGATAACCCCCTTGCCGTCATCAACCAACTGCCGCATGATCTTGTAGATCTCGCTTTTTGAGCCCACATCAATCCCTCTGGTGGGTTCGTCAAACAAAATGACCTCAGCATTGGCGCACAGCCATTTTCCAATGATGACCTTCTGCTGGTTGCCGCCGGATAACTCGGTGATATTTTGAAAAATAGAAGTGCATTTAATCGCCAAGGCTTCCTTTTGCTGTTCAGCCATTTGTTTTTCAGAGTTGGTGTTGATCAGGCCGGTCGCCCCTTTCAGCTTCGAGTGTTTCAGATTCTCCACAGCCGAGACATTTTTGAAGATCTCAAAGTTGTGAAAGAAGCCCGTCTCGCGCCGGTTCTCCGTTAAAAGGGCCAGGCCTTTTTTCACAGCATCATAAGTGTCATTGATTTGGACTTCTTCGCCGTTCAGGTAAATACTGCCGCTTTCTTTCTTTCCAGCGCCAAAAATCGCGTTCATCAATTCAGTGCGACCGGCGCCCATCAGGCCCGCAAAGCCCAAGATCTCATGCTTGTGCAATTTAAAACTGACATCCTTGACTTTTTGGTCTGGGGTTGAGATATTCCGGGCTTCAAAGATGATCTCATCTTCGCGATCCTCGCTTGACTGCCGGGTGGAGAAGTACTTATCCTTAAGTTCCCGGCCAACCATCATCACAACGATTTCTTCTTTGGACTGGACCTCGGACAATTTCTTGGAACCCACCAGCCCACCATCTTTGAGGACCGTGACACGGTCTCCGATTTGATTGATTTCATCCAGTTTATGAGAAATATAGATAATGCCGACACCCTTACTCCTCAAGTTGCGAATGATCTTGAACAGCCGCTGGATCTCTTCCGGGGTTAATGAGGAGGTGGGTTCGTCCATGATAAGAATCCTTGTTTCCATCACCAAGGCCTTGGCGATTTCAACAAGCTGCTTCTCAGAAATTGATAATTCCTCAACAACGGTCGAAGGGTTCTTCTTTAAACCAACCATCTTGAGCATCTCTGCGGCCTTCCCGTTGATGAATTTCCAATCCACAACGGGAACGCCTACCACCTGCTTGGTTGGTAACCGTCCAATGAAAAGGTTTTCTGCAATCGAAAGCTCATTGATAACGCTAAGTTCCTGGTAGATGATGCTAATCCCCAGCTCCTGAGAGAGAGTAGGATTAAGATGGGAATAGCTATTCCCATCAATGATGATGTTGCCGCCCGTCGGTGTGTAGACCCCGCTCAGGATTTTCATCAGGGTGGACTTGCCCGCCCCATTCTCGCCGACTAAGACATGCACTTCCCCTTCATTTAAATCAAATGAAATATCATCGAGGGCAGTTACCCCTGGGAATTCCTTGGTAATATGCTGCACTTCAATTAATTTAGTCATAGCGTTTCACTTCTATTCAAGGGTAATAGATCGTAGATTCTGTTTTAATAAGCTCTTGAGGAGTTTGTACGGCCGTTCCGGGTGGAACGGCCGTACATTTATTGTGGACTCAGGTATTAGTCGAGATATTCGCCGACATTTTCGGGGGAGATCAAAACAGAATCCACATACTGGAAAGCAGGTTCTTCATCAACCGAACCGGTTTTACCGTTCTTGACAGCATCGAGCAGCATGTTGAAGCACACCACGCCGATTTCGGCGGGATCCTGCGCCACTGTGGCCGACATGCGGCCATCAGCAACGGACTGGATCGCGTCCGGAATGCCATCGGTGCCCACAACCATGATCTGGTCGGCCAGACCGGCGTTCTCAACGGCTTCCTGGACGCCCAGGGCCATGGTGTCGTTCGCGCAGTAGAAGGCTTTCAGGTCGGGATATTGGGCAATGATGTTGGTGGCAACGTCGAGGGCCTTGTTGCGGTCCCAATCAGCGGGCTGGGAAGCGACGATGGTGTAGCCAGCTTCGATGAAGGCTTCTTCGGCACCCTGTCTGCGGCTTTCGCCACTCGCAGCGCCAGCCTTGCCTTCGATGATCGCAACTTCGCCAACTTCGGTGTTCTCAATGATGTAGCCAGCACCAGTGGCACCCACAGCGACGTTATCGGTGGTCGCAAAACCAACCAGGTAACCGCCCGCGGCAGCGAGTTCATCGGCATCAACTTTTTCATCCAGGTTGACAACGGGGATGCCGGCAGCGTTCGCAGCCACGATCCCTTCGATGGCGTTGGTCGGGGAAATGGGAGCAATCCCGATACCATCGTAGCCTTGGCCGGCGGCCGTGAGCAGTTTGTCCAGCTGACCGGACAGCTCATCTTCGGAGTTCATCGCGTCAACGTAAACATCAACCCCAGCTTCGGCAGCTGCGGCTTCAATGCCTTCCTTCATCGCAACCCAGTGCGGGTTGGAGAGGGTCTTCAGCAGGAAGTAGAAGCTGAGAGGTTCTTCATCAACAACTCCTTCAGCGTCACCTTCAATGAATTCGCTCGCGTTCTCGGGGGAGATCAGAACGGAATCGACATACTGGAAAGCAGGTTCTTCATCAACCGAACCGGTTTTACCGTTCTTGACAGCATCGAGCAGCATGTTGAAGCACACCACGCCGATTTCGGCGGGATCCTGCGCCACTGTGGCCGACATGCGGCCATCAGCAACGGACTGGATCGCGTCCGGAATGCCATCGGTGCCCACAACCATGATCTGGTCGGCCAGACCGGCGTTCTCAACGGCTTCCTGGACGCCCAGGGCCATGGTGTCGTTCGCGCAGTAGAAGGCTTTCAGGTCGGGATATTGGGCAATGATGTTGGTGGCAACGTCGAGGGCCTTGTTGCGGTCCCAATCAGCGGGCTGGGAAGCGACGATGGTGTAGCCAGCTTCGATGAAGGCTTCTTCGGCACCCTGTCTGCGGCTTTCGCCACTCGCAGCGCCAGCCTTGCCTTCGATGATCGCAACTTCGCCAACTTCGGTGTTCTCAATGATGTAGCCAGCACCAGTGGCACCCACAGCGACGTTATCGGTGGTCGCAAAACCAACCAGGTAACCGCCCGCGGCAGCGAGTTCATCGGCATCAACTTTTTCATCCAGGTTGACAACGGGGATGCCGGCAGCGTTCGCAGCCACGATCCCTTCGATGGCGTTGGTCGGGGAAATGGGAGCAATCCCGATACCATCGTAGCCTTGGCCGGCGGCCGTGAGCAGTTTGTCCAGCTGACCGGACAGCTCATCTTCGGAGTTCATCGCGTCAACGTAAACATCAACCCCAGCTTCGGCAGCTGCGGCTTCAATGCCTTCCTTCATCGCAACCCAGTGCGGGTTGGAGAGGGTCTTCAGCAGGAAGTAGAAGCTCAAGGGCTCGCTATCGCCTGCAGGTTGTTCAGTTTGCTCGCCCGAGTCGCTGGGGCCGCAGCCAACGAACATTGTGGTCATCATTACAGCGATGACAACCAGTAACAGATATTTCTTCTTACCCATCTTAGTTCTCCTTTATGTGATTTTGGAATTTATATCCAATCAACTCTTCTAGATCGGAACTTCATACTCCTAATTTGGCTGGAATTAGGATTTTGACATTGCTTTGAACCCTTATAAGCTGATATGTGAATTTGTGTTTCATTTCACAATTGAGTAAAGGTTTACCCAAGGATAATCGTATTCCGTTTACCTGTCAATAACATTTGCTTGGTTTTTTATTCATTTATTGTTAATGTCCTTAAACACGCCTCCTTCTCTTTTCTCCTTTTGATCTAAAAATCAGATTCCCTCCTGCGAATCGACCACAGCCAGTTTCCGGGTGGTATTGATCTCTCCAATGGGTTCAACTCTGAAGGCGTGTCTGCCCCCTTCAAACTCGCCCTTGAGCCATTCATTCTTTGACGATCATTTTTGCCAGCTCGGAGCCCACCACGCGGCTCCTCATCGCCAGCATGTTCGTATTGTTATACCGGTGGGACAATCAGACGGAATAAGGCTCGCTGCCAACCACGTAGCGGGTCCCCTTCACCTGGTTGGCTGAGAGGGAAATCCCCACCCCGGTCCCGCAGCAGATGATCCCTTTATCGCATCCGCCGCTGGCATGGCAACGGCCGCTTTATAACCCTATTCAGGATAATTGCAGCGTTTTTCGGTATAGGTCCCAGTGTCCTGATAGGGAAGATTCATGTCGTCCAGGAGCTGGGCAACCCCTTTTTCAAAGGCAGCCCAGCGTGATCACTCGCCAAGGCAATCATCATTACACCTCTCCTAAGGTTTTGCGGGCAAAAATGGCCGCGCCGATCACGCCATTATAAGGATTTGAAAAATCTGACCGGATGAAGTCCAGCGAATCGCCAGGCAGCGGTTTGCGGGTCAGACTGCAGATCTGGTTCCGCAGCTCCTGATAGGGGAAATCCTGCATGCCGATCACGCCGCCGCCCAGGATGATATGGTCCGGGTTCAGGATAGTGATCTCGGTGACGATGATCTTGGCCATGTTCAGGATAAATTCGTGGATCTGGGGGGTCGCGCCATGTTCCGTGAAAATATGGCTGATCTCGGTCTTCGGGAAATATTTCTCCCGGAGCCTTTCCAGGCCAATCCCAGCCACATAGAGTTCCGAACAGCCTTCCAGGCCGCAACCGCACTTATCATGCCGGTCGAGAACCGGGATATGGCCCAGTTCCCCAGCCACCCCATCCCGGCCCACGATGATCTTGCCATCAATGAGGATGATATTGCCCAGGCCGGTCCCGATGTAATATCCGATCAGGATTCCGTCGGTGATCTTGTACCGGTTGAGGTCATAGTGCATGAGCATGCAGGTATCTTTTTCGATCAAAACTGGGACGCCCAGGCGCGCCTCAAAGGGAGCGATGAGGGAAAGCTCATCCATGCCTGCGATATTGGGTGTTGAAACCACAACCGTCCGGTCCCGGTTCAAGGTAGAGGGGAAGCCCATCGCAATGGCGCTCACTTCAATCGGGACCCGCCGCAGATAGCCTTCAACGAAATCCAACAGGTTGTCCGCCGCGTTCTCGCCGGCGATCTGCTTGGTCTCGATGATCTCCGCATTCTCCAACACCAGATCGGCCGAGACGGTCCCCAGGCGCACGTGGGTCCCGCCAATATCAATACCTAAGATAGCGTCTGACGGTTTTATAATGCCACCCCCGTCGCCTCAGTAAATTCCTTTTTCATGGTCAGGCAGCTGTCATTGAGGTCAACGCCCGGCCTAAAGAGGCCGCTGGTGCCCATCACGAAGGCGCGCGCACCGGCAGCATAGAGGGAGCGATAGGTCTGCGGCCCGATCGCGCCATCCACCTGGATGACGTAGTGATAGCCTTTTTCCGCTCGCAGCTGGGCGGCTTCGGCAATCTTCCCGGTCATTCGGGGGATGAATTTCTGGCCGGAATAGCCAACCTCGACCGTCATAATGGTAACAATGTCGATCTGGTCCAGATACCAATCTGCCAGCGAAAGCGGCGTGGCCGGACAGAGGACAATCCCAACCTTGCAGCCCAGGTCTTTGATCCTGCGGATGATCCGGTAGGAATAGGTTTGGATCGTTTCGGCATGCAGTGAGATGGCAGCCACGCCAATCTTCGCCAGCGCGTCAAGATAATCGTCGGGATCGGTCACCATCAAATGCGCTTCCATCGGAATTTCAGCGACGCTTTGGATGGCCTGGATGAGGTCTACCGAAAGTGTGATGTTTTTGGCGAAATGCCCATCCATGATATCGGCGTGCAGCATGTCACAGTGTTTGTTCAAAACCTTGATTTGATTCCTGATCTCCAGAAAATCCAGACACATCAGCGACGGCGAAAACATGGGTTTAATATCAATGGTACTTTCCATTTAAATTCTTTCTATGATAGGGGTTGATAAAGGGATAAGACTTCTCAGAAGACTACGTCGATCCTCTGGCGATCAGACTGATCGGCAACTTGATATAGGGTTTTTCGGTGGGGTCGCCGTTGATCATCGAAATCAGATTTTGAACAGCCAATTCCGCGATCAACTCCACCGATTGGTGGATGGTGGATAAGGGTGGGATGCTCCTTGTGCAGGAAGAGATATCATCAAAGCCTACGACTTTGACCTCCTCCGGGGCGTTGATGTCATTTCGCAATAAGAACTGGAGGGCGCCCAACGCGAGGATATCCGCCGTGCAGAACACGCCGTCCAGGTCGTTGTTCTTTTCAAGCAGGTTATCCATCGCCAGGCTGCCATCTTCATAAGTGACGGCTTTGGTGAAGAAAAAAAGGTCTTTATCAATTGGCAGACCTGCTTCTTTTAATGCGCCGAGATAGCCTTCAAAGCGGTTGTTGTGCGATGAGATTTTCCCCTCCAAACTAATGATCCCGATCCGCTGGCAGCCCCTGTCAATCAGGTGCCGGGTCGCCAGGTATCCCCCCTGGTAGTTCTCACTTTCGATAAATACATGCTCACTTTCATTAGCATTCGGCGAGGGTTCCCGGTCGATGTAGATCGTCGGCACGATCAGGGTATGATTGACATCAATCGATTCATGCGTGATGTAGATCAGCCCGCTGACCAGCAGCGACTTGAGCATGGAGAGGTGGGCTTTTTCAATGGAGGCCGACTCATTCGTATTGCAGATGATCGCCATGTAATCTTCCCTGAGCAACCGGACCTGCATTTCGACCGCCATCCTGGCAAAGAATTCATTGGTGACGTCCGGGACGATGATCCCAACGACCTTCCCCCTATTCTTCCGCAATCCCCTGGCCATCTGGTTCGGTCGATAATTGTATTTCTCGATGATGTCCTTCACCCGCTTCTCAGTCTCTTTTGAGAATCGCCCATTCTGATTGATCACGCGTGAAACGGTGGCGATCGAGACGCCAGCCATCTGAGCAATTTCTTCTAGGGTAACTTTCTTTGGGGGCATGCCTAGAAATTTCTAGTAGTGAGTAAAGGATTACCCATATAATATATACAAATCGGGAAGTTGTCAATATAATAGAAGCCGGTTTGGAAGATTAAGAACCTTATTAATTTCTTATGGAGAGGTTATTTTCCAGGTACGGTATAAGGAATCCGACATCATCCGGTTCTTATAGTCAGGAGAAATGATTTTGATCACCATCGGGATGGATATTGGCGGAACGAAAATCGCAGTGGGTTTTCTGGACGAAGACGGAAAGTTACAAGGTTTCAAGAAAGCCAACACCGCAAAAGTTTTTGCACAAAAAGGAGACGCAGCTGAGGCGCTGCAGCTCTTTCTGGGGGATTATTTCAGCGAAATCGGGATCAGCCGCGACCAGGTCCAGGGCGTCGGTATTGGGGTTCCCGCCGTTCTGGATAGCCACACCCAGGAAGTCGTTTCAACCCCCTATATTCCCAAACTCAACAACTATCCCCTCGGCCTGCTGCTGGCGCCCAGGCTTGGCGTCCCGGTGATCGTCGAGAACGACGTCAACCTGATCGCCGTCGGCGAGCACCACTATGGGCGCGGGAAAGGGCTGACGGATTTCGCCTGTGTTTTCGTGGGGACGGGGCTGGGATGTGGGCTGATCCTCAATAACCGTCTGTATACGGGCGCCGATGGCGCAGCGGCGGAATTTGGCCATCTGATCTACGACCACCAGGGGCGCAAATGCGGCTGCGGGGCAACGGGATGTTTTGAGGCTTATTGCTCCGGTGTGGGGCTGACCCACGATGCCAAACAAATCTTCTCCCAGGCTGAAATTGAAGCGTTTTACGCCAAAGGGAAGAAGGGCGAGTATGCCCTCGCTGAACTGCTGATCAAATCGGCCAGAATGGGCCACCCTCAGGCGCAAGAGGCGATCGAAGAGGCCTTCTTCATCCTTGGTTTGGCCGTGACCGACCTGGTCAACCTGATCAATCCTCAATTGGTGATCCTGGGCGGTGGAATCGTCAACGGCTGGCCGGAAGCCCTGGATATCGTCCGAGATGTCGTGCAGAAAAAAGCCCGGTCGGTGACCAAAAAGCGAGTGGTGATTGACTATCCGATATTAAAGGATAAGGCCGGCCTCTATGGCGCAGCCAGCCTGGTGAATTTAAGCCTCGAAAATAAATAGGGTTTCAGAGCAAGCCCCCTGCGGGCAACTGGGGTCCATCTGACTTGCATCGCAGGGGATCGAAGTCAGATGGACCTCTTTTCATTTATAATTCGCCGGCAATCTTATCCAGCTTTTCCCTGACCATCCGAACGGCGGCCGTCAGCTCCTTATCCAGATTGAACAGCCCGGAGGTCCCCACCACTAGGACGTTAGCGCCTGCTTCAAGCACGTCCTTGAAGGTCCGATCATTGATCTGTCCATCCACCTGGATATCCACCTCCAAGCCGCGATCCTCGATCATCCCCCGCAGCTTGCGAATTTTATCCAGCATCGGGTAAAGGAAGGTCTGGCCGGCAAACCCAACGTCCACCGTCATCACGGTGACCATTTGGACCTCGCTAAGGATATATTCGATTTCAGCCAGGGAGGTTTTGGGGGAGATCACGATCCCAGCCTGGCGGCCGGCCTTATGGATCTCCTGAACCGCCCGGAAGACATGGGGCGTGGATTCATATTGCAGGCTGAGGATGTCCGAACCCGTATTGACGACCTCCGGGATGAAACTCGCCGGGTCCGCAATGCACATGTGAACGTCAAACGGCTTCTCGGTAAAAGGCCGGCAGGCCGTGATCAGATCGGGTGTCAAACAAAAATTATGAACGAAGACGCCATCCATAATATCCCAATGGAACATATCCACGCCTGCCTCATCCAAGAGCCTGACCTGATTCCCCAACTGACTGAGATCAGCACAAACCACTGACGGACAAATTTTGATTTCATTCATTTTGACGAAGTCTTTCCTGAATCTCTAAAAAGATAGGCCGGGGGTCAACCTGGCCATAGATGACGGAAGTGATTATAACCGAAAAACCTTGCCGCCCAAATTGGATAGGTGGGTCTCGGTGCCCGCCTAAAACGACGGTCGGAAATGATTCTCAGGGAACTTCGGACCAAAGTTTACAGGCTTTTTACTTTCGAGCCTTCCTGATACGAGTATAATAACAAAGGTTAAGGTCAACTTTTGTCACCTCAGTAAAGAACCCAAACCGTGCGTCCAAACTTTTACCTGGGCACTCTCGAGGGACTTTACCCTATGATCCCAAACATCAAACTCTTTTTCAAGACTATTTACGTCAGTTTCTTTAAATCCAAAGGGACGCCCGGACGCCTGACCCCCAAACGCTTTTTTGTTCTCTTATTCATTTTCCTTTTTTATCCCTTCTGGCAGTTCAGCATCCGATTCGCTTACGGCCTGGATAACCTCTTCTTTCCCCATTTGAAGGATCAGGATATCCAGCAGCCGATCTTCATCATTGGCAATTTTCGCTCCGGGACCACCCTGCTTCACCGGCTGCTCGCCAAGGACGAACGGACCACAGGAATGCACTCTTGGGAGATCTACATTGCGCCTTCCGTCATCCAGCGCAAGTTCATCCATTGGGTGATGAAGGTCAACCGCCTGATCGGCAACCCCATTGATCACCTCTTGAAGGCTTTTGATAAGGCTTTGCAGGAATATTCCTACATGCACCCCACCGGTCTGAAGGAAATTGAAGAAGACGGCCAGGTGATGCTGCATATCTGGTCATCCTACAACTTATTCGCTTTCTTCCCCTTCCCCGAGCTGATTCACAATTACATCTATTATGACGATCAAATCCCCGAGGACCAAAAGAAAAACGATATGGCCTACTACCGGGAAGTGCTAAAACGGCATGTCTATGCGAATGGGGGCAAAAGATATATCTCCAAAAGCCCGACCTTTTCCGCCAAAGTCCGCACGCTCCACCAGCAATTCCCCGATGCCAAATTTATCAACCTGGTGCGGTCGCCCCGAAATGTGATCCCATCCTCGGTGAGCATGTACTCCAACCACTGGCGCACCTACGGCGATCCGGAAGAGGAATATCCCAAACCCGCTTCCAAGGTGATCATGGAACAAGCCCGGCACTGGTACATCTATCCCCACCGCTACCTCAAGAACCTGCCGGAAAACCAGTATATGCTCGTGCAGTATGACGATCTGACGGCTGACCCCGAAGGCACGATCACCAAGATTTACCATCAATTCGAGATCGAAATGACACCGGAATACCGCGAAATTCTGCACGCCGAATCAGAGCTGTCTAAGTTTTATAAGAGCAGCCACTCCTATTCGCTGGGTAAGATGGGACTTTCCGATAAACAAATTGATAAGGAAGTAAAAATGCCCGTTGTCCGGCAGCATGTCCCGCTGAAATAACGGCATCAACCCCCCAATCAATTGCCTCCCAAGAAGATTCGTGAGCGCCTATAATGAGCCGCAAAATCATTTTAGATCTTGCCCTGAGTGAGGACAGATTCATCGCCCAAAAGGATGGATCGGTCAATTGGCTGCTGGGCGAAAGCCAGGAGCCGGATATCGATCGGGTTATCTGGATTTTATCGACTCAGTTGGTACCATCCTGATGGGCTGGTGGGCGGCAGCCAGCTGATTGCGCCTTTCATTGAAGAAGACCTGATTGACGCATACATCCTGACCACCATCCCCACCCTTCTGGGCAGTGGTATCCCCCTTTTCAGAGGTTCAGCGCAAACCCTAAACCTGCACTTGAAGGAAACCCGACCCTTTGACGGCCTGGCCCAAGGGGTCTACACCCGGCACCACTCGTAAAGGTCTGTCCTAACGCTTATCCACTTCCCCCAAAAGCATACAAATTTGACCGTCCACGCTTGCCAATGGTGGTCAAAACACCCATTTGCCGCAGGCAGTAGGCCGTTTTTTGCGCCAGCCGGCGTGAAACCCTCATTTCCTCAGCCATTTCAGCGGTGGTGAAAGTGGTCGGCAGCTTTTCCGGTAACAGTCTCGCCAAGTCGGCGGGCGTGAGGTAGGTTTTGCACTCAATGACCTCCAGCAGGCGTCGTTCTGTGGTTTTCCAGCCGTTTTGCCGCCACTGCCGGTCCTCCTGATATTCCCGGACTTCTTCCTCGCGGATCAAGGCGATTTCCAGCGAAAAATTGGGGTCCCGCATCAATTCCGGGAAACTGACCAATTCGTCGAAAACTTCGATTACCCTCCCCCGTTTGGGCGATTTGCGCCGGGTTTGGCCGTCCCCCTCTCCGGGCTTGGGTTCCTTGAGGAGCCACTTCTCCACCGCGACCGGATAGACCAGCCTGACGGGATAAGCCCGGACCAGGCTTTTCATTTTTTGGCGGATGGCCGAGAAATTGCCGGTCTGGATCTCAATCAGCTGCTCCCCCAGGACGACATCAATCACGTAGCCTGCCAGATGCACCTCGGTGACCCCACCGTCCCCCGCGAAGTATTGTTTCAGACCGTGGTGCAGCGGTTGCTCATTGAGTTGCCCAATTTGGTGCATCGAACCTTCTTATCGCTGTTGCGAAACGGTGAATAAAAATCTATTTATTCAATATTGGCTACACGAAACCCCATTAATGACAGTCCGCTCGACAGTGTCATCTACTGGTTCAGGCGCGCTTCAATTCCCTTTTCTGCTCAAACCAAGCCAGGCCGCTCTCCCAAAGGCCCAGCGCATCGTCATGCGTTGACACCCTCCAGCTTTCGGAAGCGCAGCATGGCCAGGAGCAGGAACAGCGCCGCAAAACCCGCCAACACACCCACCGCCGGCAATACCTCCTTCAGCCCGGCCTGGCGAGCCAACAGGTCCGTATAGGCCTGCATCGCCCAGGTGGAAGGAATAATCTTGACAATCTGACGATAGACCAAGGGCGTGATCTCCAGGGGATACCAGGCGCCGCCCAGCGCGGATAAGCCCATCGCCAAGCCCACCACGATACTGCTGGCCTGGCTGCGCGTCCGCACCAGCGTGGCAATGAACATTCCCAGCGCCGTTGTGGAGAGCGCAAAGGCCAGCGAAACCGCAGCCAGGGCCAAGGGGTCCCTGCCCCAGTGTACGCCGAAGAGCAAGGCGCCGCCCAAAAACAGGACGGCCATTTGAATCAGGCCGAGAACCAGCCGGCTGGCCATTTTTCCGCCCAGGGTCAGGAACCGCGGTGAAGACGACACCAGCAGCCGGCGAAGCGTCCCGGATTCCCGCTCATTGACAAAGACTTCTGCGGCGGCCAGCATAGTGATCTGAACCCAGGTGACGATTTGACCCGCGGAGGCCTGTTCAGCCGAGGTCACCCCGTCCTGGGCCTCGCTCACAACGCCCTCCCCAGCCCAGCGAAGGTCGCTGGTGGCCGGCGGGTTCTCCGCAGCTGCCAGAGTCCCTTCCAGAATTCGAGAAAAATAGGCCTCCTCTTCGGCCTGGCTCCCAAGAGAGCCGGATTCCTGGGCTGGTTGCAGCCCCCTCTCCGAAACCAGCACCGCTCCACCCAGGCGGCTGATCGCAGCGTTGACGTATTGTTCAACGGCCTGACTAGCCGAGGTGGTTGGCAAGGTGTGCAAGGTCACGACAACCGTCTCACCCGCGATCAACCCTTCTGAAAACCCAGCCGGGATTTCCAGTCCAAATTGATCCTCTGGGAGAGTGCTTACCAAAACAGGCTCCAATGCGTTGTCCTGCAGATTCTCCAGCAGAATACCCGCGAGCGAACCCTGATCTTCATTGAGGACATAAAGCGTTGCGGCAACCGAACTCGGCGCTGAATCGCCATCCATCAAGCCCCCCAGCCCAGCGCTGATCGCCGCCGTGAAGATCAGAGGCAAAATCAGGAAAAAGACAAGTGAGATGGGAGATCCAAATTCCAGAAGGATATCCGTCCGAATGATAGCCAACAATTTCCTAAACATTCGATCCCCTAGCGTTGAAAATCGCGCCGAAAGCCAAACGCGGCAATCAAATAATAGATCAGGGTCAAGCCTGCCAATCCAGCCAGCAACGGGACAATTCCCCGCAAACCCTCGCCAGACTGCAAGCGCCCAAAGATTTCAATTCCCCAGGCATTCGGCGTGATGAAACTGATTTTTTGCAGCCAAGCAGGCAAGTTTTCGCGCGGCAGGAAACTTCCTGAGGCCGCCGCGCCCACCAGCGCAACCGCCGTTCCCAAAGCCCCAGCTTGCCCGGGCGTCTTGGACCAGGCAGAAATCAAAGCCCCCACCCCGGTCGCCGCGATCACCAACGCGAGGATGGCGACGGCCACCCCCAGCGGCGCACCCCAATAAGCGCCTATCAGGCTGGTCGCCCCCCAAAGCACGCCAACCTGCAACAGACCCGTCAAGGCGATCCCGGCCATCTTGCCAATGAGGATCGTCAAGCTCCCCGTCGGCGAGGTCAGGAGTCTGGGGAGTGTTCCCGTCACTCTTTCCGCCAGCAGGGTCCGCCCACCGGAAGTCACCCCGAACATCAGGAAAAGGACCGCCATACTGGTGGCAGAATAATCGAGCCAACTGAAAGGCCGGCCGCTGGCAGAAACCACTTCCATTTTAATAGGCAGGGAGGCTGATCCTTGTTGGTCAAAGCTACTGCCAAGATCAAAAGAACTCACCATCGGATCGCCGCCAGCTGCCATTTGCCTCTCAACCGTTTCTGTCACAATGACATTAATCCCAGCAACCGTCATATTGATCCGTTCCAGAACGGATTGCACAATGCCCTTGACCACGGAAGCGCTGATCTGGTATTCCGGGCTGGCATAAATTTCCACAACGGCAGGCTCAACCTCCGCTTGCTGAGACTGTTGATAGACCTCCCCAAATTGAATTCTCTGTTCCAGCGAGAGCGCTTCAAGATCCTCGCCTGACATTTTAAAGACATCCAGGCCCATTTGCTCCTGGATCAGAGGGCCAAGGGGCAAGATGGAAGCGCTCATTCCCTCAGGGATGATGACGAGGACGGCGACCTCATCCGCCTCCACCCGCTGGCGGGCTGACACCTCATCACTGACATACGCGAGCGATAGCAAGCCCTCGTCCTGCAGCGTCTCAAAGGCCGTGCGCAGTTCTTCTGAAAAAGCTCCCTGGTCTTCATCCAAAATCAGCACCGGAATATCGCTCAGCGTGGTGGACCCCCCCGCCCCAAAAGCTGCACCAATCGCCAAGGTCAGCAACAAAGGGGATAACACCAGGCTCACCAAGGCGCCAACGTCCCGGATAGTGACCCGGATCTCTTTGAACGCCAAAACCCATAGCTTGCGCATTCAGCCTCCTAATCCCGCAAAGCCCGGCCGGTCAGCGCCAGAAAAACCGCTTCCAGATTGGGTTCCTGGATGTCAATGGTACGGATCCCGATATTCAAATCTGCCGCCTTGTTGAGGACTTTTGGCAATATTTCCGTGGCTACTTCCACGTTCAAGATGATCTCGTCCTGCTGCGAGGTGACTTGCGAAACGCCGGAGAGGCCGCTGATCGCCGAAATCAGCTGCTCCTGGTCCAGTTCCTGCGCAAGTTTGAGCTTGAGCGTCTCTGTCCCGCCCACCAAGCGGGTCAGCTCGTCGAGAGTGCCAACAGCAATCAGATTGCCGTGGTCCATGATGCCGATGCGGTGGCTGAGTTCCTGGGCCTCTTCCATGTAATGCGTCGTGTAGAGAATGGTCGTCCCCTGACCATTGATCTTCTTAACCCAATCCAGGATATACCGCCGGCTTTGGGGGTCAATGGCAACGGTTGGCTCGTCCAACATAATCAATTTTGGGCTTCCCAGCAAGCCAACCGCGAGGTTCAGCCGCCGTTTCATGCCGCCGGAATAGGTCTTGACCCGATCCCGCGCCCGATCTTCCAACTCCATCAGGGCCAATTTTTCCTGGATTTCCGCCTTCAAGGCAGTGGGCGCAATCCCTTGCATTTCGCCCCAAAAGCGGAGGTTTTCCTCGCCAGAAAGGTCATCATAAAGCGCCAATTCCTGAGGGACAACCCCGATGATCCTGCGCACGGCCATTTGGTCCTTTTCAACATCAAACCCCCCGATCCGGGCCGTCCCGGAGCTTGCGCCGATCAGGGTATTGAGAATCGAGATCGTGGTGGTCTTCCCCGCGCCATTCGGACCCAGCAGGCTGAACACCTCGCCTTCATTAATCTCAAATTCAATACCATTGACAGCGTTAAATTCCGCCCCGTTATAACATTTGACCAGATCAGTCACCTCAACAATTGCCATCGGATCTCCTTCCCTGCTTAGCACACCCAACCATCTTGCCCTTCTCTCATTTATAACAGAAAGCCATTATCATTCAATTAATTACCTATTAAATCTACGAAAATACTCAAAAAAGTTGCAACGGCCCTGCCGCTAACGATGAATCCCTCTGGCTGCGCGTGGGCGCTCCAAAGGGATTCATTTCGGAGAAAAATCGGAGAAGAAAAGGA
>WOYI011506175.1_pt1 | contig 22663 bp, 25 predicted proteins | sample 6423411 | NCBI WGS metagenome assembly WOYI01 (sample SAMN13441803, study PRJNA592873) | oil field metagenome | biome: oil field; feature: oil-well bore; material: oil-contaminated soil; isolation source: oil-contaminated soil from oil-well borehole | place: Germany: Wietze | collected 2016-10-18 ... | reverse complement strand
TAGCAAAGAAAGCAGTTGCCGCCAAGAAACCGGTAGCGAAGAAAGCAGTTGCCGCTACGCCAAAGCCGGTAGCTAAAAAAGTCGTTGCTAAGAAGCCTGCAGTGCCAAAGGCGGTAGCAGCTCCAGTCGTAACGGCACCGGCACCTTCTGCGCCGCCGCCTGTACGTCCGGCTGCGACCTGGCCCTTCCCAACACCGGGTATCGGCAAGCCTAACTAAGGCTGCGGGAGGCTGTGAAAGCAGCCCCGACTCGTGGTACAGGTAGGGGCTGATTCACTTTTATTTCGCAAGCGAGTGCTTGTCGGAACAGTGCGCCTTGTGTTGCTAGGAGCACGCAAGCCGTCCGGTTGTGTGAAGCTGTGTGTGAAATGCATGGTCTGCATGTATTTAAATACTGCACCGATGGCGCAGAGCATGAGGCATCCGATTTTCCGGCGTTGAATAAGGCCGAGCGGTCGCTTGCATGAGTGATTTTCGCGGCATCTGATCTGTCTGCTATTTAGATCTGCATCCTTTTCAAGGTCCAAGCACCTCGCAACTATTAAGCAATAGCAAAGCTGTTGATCTGAAGTCGACCGTGCTTCTGCACACCCCGACATAACCGATGCCAAGCGGTAGAATATGGTCGTGTGCGGCAATTGGCTCGGATATACCACTGTATGCCATTGATTGACGCGAATAATGCAGTCGTGCCTTCTTTGTTCCCTGAATACAGGACTCTGAACAATTCCAAATGTTCTATAGCTCGCCTATCCCCTATCTGGAAGATGCCGCCCCCTACTTTGCGGCAGTTCGCGATTGGCCGTGGGCGGCTTGGCTGGATAGTGGAAATATCGGGCGCTTCGATCTCATTGTTGCCAATCCAGTCAGCACGCTGGAGACGCAAGGCGAAACGACCTGCATAAACAAAACATCGTCTATCCTGAAATCAACTGGCGACCCGTTCGATTTGATTCGTGTCGAGCTGGGAGAGGTTCTCGAACAGCTTCCTGACATTCCATTTGCCGGAGGCGCATTGGGATATTGGGGGTACGACTTGGCACTGCGGCATTCTCAATCGCCAAGATGCGCGAGAGGTGCAGAACCCTTGGCGCAGATGGCGGTAGGTATCTACGACTGGGCTATTCTTGTTGATCATCTGAAAAAGGAGGGGTGCCTTGTGTCTCGCTTGAGATACCGGCAGACAAAAGCCATGCTGGATCAGGTGCGGCTGAGAATTGAAGCAGCAATGTCGTCGGAGCAGGTCCGGCCTGGATTCAGTGTGCAAGACGTTGTCACTTCGAACTTCACGCTTGCTGAATATCAGCAGGCATATGAAAAAGTGCAGACATATTTGCAGGAAGGGGACTGTTATCAGGTCAATCTGGCCCAGCGTTTCACTGCCAGAGCATCAGGAGATGCGTTCGCGGCATATCTGGCACTGCGCAGACTTAGCCCCGCTCCGTACTCCGCCTTCATGGACTGGCCGCATGCGCAGATACTTTGCGCTTCACCGGAGCGATTCATTCAAGTCCAAAATGGCAAGGTGGAAACAAAGCCGATCAAAGGTACGCGCGCGCGCGCGCGGGATCCGGAAGAGGATGAGCGCTTGGCAAATGATCTGCTGCAGAACCAAAAAGACCGGGCAGAAAATCTTATGATCGTTGATCTGCTGCGAAACGATTTAAGCAAGAATTGCGAGGTTGGCACTGTACGGACTCCCAGGCTGTTCGAGTTGGAAAGTTATTCCAATGTGCATCACCTGGTCAGCACAGTGGAAGGCAGGTTGTTAGAGGGACGTGATGCGCTACATGTGATGCGCGATTGTTTTCCCGGCGGGTCAATTACGGGGGCGCCCAAGCGGCGGGCGATGGAAATCATCACACAGTTGGAGCCAAATCTCCGGGGGGTATATTGCGGCAGCATCGGATATATCGGGTTTGATGGACAGATGGATACCAATATCGCCATACGGTCGATGGTGTATGCACATGGAGAGATAAGCTGCTGGGCGGGAGGCGGCATCGTCGCCGATTCGCGCTGCGATGCGGAATATCAGGAGACTTTTGACAAAGCCAGCGCGATGCTGGAAATATTGAAGCGCTTCTCGAACTAGCTATTGCAATCAGACGGTGTTCTTCAAGCGGGCAATGCGAACCACTTCCGGGATCTTGCGCAGATTGCGCATGATGTTGGCCAGATGCAGGCGGTTGTTCACCTGCAAGGTAAAGTAGGTCGCGGTGTACTCCCCTTCATTGCTGAAATTGACGTTCTCGATGTTCGAGTCTGCCTCTGCAATGGCCGCTGCAACCTTTGCCAAAACACCGCGCCGGTTGGCGACGATCAGTTTGATGCTGACGTCGAATGAGCGATTGATGCTTTTGTCCCACATCACGTCCAGCCACTGCTCGCTACCGCGCCCTTTGCGCAGGGTGGGGCAATCATGTGTGTGCACGATCAAACCCTGGCCGCTCTTGATAATGCCGATGATGGGGTCGCCGGGAATCGGGCGGCAGCATTTGGCAAACTGCACTGCCATGCCTTCCGTACCCTGAATGGTGACCACGGCATTCCCCAATGCATCGTTGGAGATGGTGTCGCCCAAGCTGGCGAGTTGCTTGGCAACCACCATGTTCAAGCGGCGTCCGAGTCCGATGTCGGCAAAGATATCCTGCTGGGTTTTGACGCCGGTATCGCGTAGTAATTTTTCCCAATGCGCTTCATCCATGTCTTGCAGCTTCAGGCCGAGCGCATTGAAAGCCTGCGACAGAAGTCGTTCACCCAGCCGCGCGGATTCATTAAGGTGCATGGTCTTCAGTGCATGACGGATCTCGCTGCGCGCTTTGCTGGTGACGACATAACCCAGCCATGCGGGGTTGGGGTGCGCTTGCGGCGCGGTGATGATCTCCACACGATCACCGTTGCGCAGTTCCGTACGTAGCGGAACCAATTCGGAATTGACCTTGCAGGCCACGCATCTATTGCCGATATCCGTGTGCACGGAATATGCGAAATCGACCGTTGTGGCCCCGCGGGGCAGGGCGAAAATCTTGCCCTTGGGGGAGAACAGATAGACTTCATCGGGAAACAAATCAATTTTCAGGTGTTCCAGAAATTCGACCGAGTCGCCGCTTTGTGCCAGGCTCTCCAGCAGACTCTGCAGCCACTGGTGAGTCTTTTGCTGCAGCTCATTGATCTGGGTGTCGCTGGCTTTGTATAGCCAATGAGAAGCCACACCGCTCTCCGCCAGTTTGTTCATTTCGTGGGTGCGGATCTGCACTTCGATCGGCGTGCCGAAAGGTCCGAACAGTGTCGTATGTAGCGACTGATAACCGTTGGCCTTGGGAATGGCGATGTAGTCCTTGAACTTGCCGGGGAATGGCTTGTACAGGCTGTGCAAAACTCCAAGCGCAAAGTAGCAGGACGGGATGTCGTTGACCAGAATGCGAAAACCATAGATGTCCAGGACTTGTGCGAACGCAAGCGACTTGCTTTGCATCTTTTGGTAGATGCCAAACAGGTGCTTCTCGCGGCCCTTGACCTCGGCCTGAATATTGTTCGCTTCCAAGTGCTGACCGATAGATTCGAGGATTTTGCTGACCACTTCGCGGCGGTTGCCGCGCGCAACCTTGAGTGCTTTGGATAGCACGGCATAGCGGTTGGGATGCAGGTACTTGAAGCTGAGATCCTCGAGCTCCTGGTAAATGGTGTTCAAGCCAAGGCGGTTTGCGATAGGCGCATAAATGTCCATCGTCTCGCGCGCGATACGCGCACTCTTTTGGGCGGACACCGAGTCAAGCGTCCGCATATTGTGCAGACGGTCGGCCAGTTTGATCAGGATCACGCGTACATCGCGCGCCATCGCCATCAGCATTTTGCGAAAGTTCTCGGCTTGAGCATCCTCCAGCGTATCGAACTTCAATTTGTCAATCTTGCTGAGGCCCTCAACGAGCGCGGCAACAGCCGGTCCAAATTTCCCGGAAATTTCTTCGATTGTGACGGCGGTATCTTCAACGACGTCGTGCAGCAAAGCCGCATTGATGGCATGCACATCCAGATGCAGCGGCGTAAGGATGCGTGCAACAGCGATGGGGTGTGTCACATAAGGCGCGCCGGACTGGCGCATTTGCCCGGCGTGGGCTGCGTGGCTGAAGTCCAGCGCGGATTGGATCGTTGCTACATCTTCCGCCTTGAGATAAGCGGAGACTTCCTGCAGGAGCGCTTCAGCATCGGCTTGTGACATTTATTCGCTCCGCTGAGGTCCTGCAGGGATACGGGATCAGGCCATGCCGCGGTTCAGGATCTCGATGCCGACCTTGCCTTCGCTAATCTCGCGCAGGGCAACGACGGTTGGTTTGTCCTTGCTGGATTCGACCAGATGGTTGGCACCGTTAGCCAGTTGACGGGCGCGATAAGCGGCGGCAAGCGTCAACTCGAAACGGTTAGGTATGTAAGCCATGCAGTCTTCAACGGTGATGCGTGCCATGATTCAATTCTCCGGTGTCTGTAATTGATTGATAAGTTGCTGGTGCCTTGCGATCTGTCTGGATCCGCGCAGGCGGGCGGCCAGCACGACGGATTCAAGCTCGTGCAGTGCCCTGTTCAGGTCTTCGTTGATAATAACATAATCAAATTCTGCGACATGCGAGACATCGTCCCGCACGGCCGCGAGGCGCTTGGAGATCACGCTCGCGTCGTCTGTGCCACGACCGTTCAGTCGTTGCGCCAAAGCTTCCAGCGAGGGGGGCAGGATAAAGATGGTGAGGCATTCCGGGAATATCTTGCGCACCTGTGCCGCGCCTTGCCAGTCGATCTCAAGAAGGATGTCGCGACCATTGGCCGTTTCTTCGGCTATCCACTTCTGCGAAGTGCCGTAGAAGTTTCCATAGACTTCAGCACTTTCGAGAAACTCACCCCGCTTGGCCATCTCAAGAAAAGTTTCGCGACTGATGAAATGATAGTGCTTGCCATCAATCTCGCCGTCACGCGGCGCGCGTGTCGTATAGGAGACGGAAAGGCCAATTTGAGGATTGTGTTCGAGCAGTGCGTGTACCAGACTGGTTTTACCCGCCCCCGACGGGGCGCTAATGACAATTAGACTTCCTGGCATGCTGTTCTCCTATTCGATGTTCTGCACTTGCTCGCGCATCTGTTCGATCAATAACTTGATATCCATCGCGCAGCGCGAAACTTCCGTATCCACTGACTTTGAGCCTAAGGTATTGGCTTCTCGGTGCAGTTCCTGCATCATGAAGTCGAGGCGTTTGCCAACGATGCCGCCTTTCGCAATCACTCTCCGCACTTCGGCAAGGTGGGTGTGCAGGCGGGAAAGTTCTTCGTCCACATCGATCTTGCTGGCATATAAAGTGATCTCTTGGCGTACCCGTTCGTCATCTTCGCTGCCCAGCGCTTCGAGCAGACGGGCGCGCAGTTTGGATTCATAAGCGGCGATTGCGCCCGGGATGCGCGGCGCGACGGCAACCCGCAATTGCTCAATACCTTCCACCCGTTCAAGCAGGAAACCGGCGAGTTGCTCGCCTTCGCGCAAGCGCGCGGCGGCGAAATCCTGCAAGGCTTGCTGGAGCGCAGTCGCAACAGCCGTGTGCAGCGCATCATTGGAAATTGAAGGGCTTTCGGTTACACCACCCCATTTAAGTATCTCGGCAATCGATAATTCTCCGGCCGCAGGCAGCACATCGCGCACCTGCCCGCTCCATGCGGAAAGCTGTTTGACGACATCAAGATTGATTCTGCTGCCCGGTTGAACGGGGTTGCGGGTGAGAAGATTGATGCGGCACTCGACCTTGCCGCGGCTGATCTTGGCAGAGATTTGCTCGCGCAACATGGGCTCCAGCGCGCGCAGTTCGTCCGGCATCCGCAACTGGAGGTCCAAATAGCGATGATTGACTGAGCGCAACTCGAGCGAGAGGGAGTCGGTGTCAAGTTCGGCTGTGGCGACGGCATAGCCGGTCATGCTGAAAATCATCAAAACTCCAAGCGGGAGGAAAAAAGACGGACTGGATCCCGCGCATTATATTACGATTGCGCCCAGTCGCCGCGTCCGCGCATCGTTGCGGGCAGGCAAACAGCGGGAAAAAGAATGAAGTTCGCTATTCACCAAGCCAACCATATCGGCGGGCGCAAATACAATCAGGATCGTGTGGGCTATGCCTATACCAATGATGCCTTGCTGCTCGTGCTTGCCGACGGCATGGGCGGACATCTGCATGGAGAGATCGCTGCGCAGATCGCCGTCTACACTTTCATGCGTGCATTCAGCCGCCTGGAGTCGGGGCGTGTGAAAGAGCCCGAGGTGTTCCTGCGCGCCACCATGCGTGCAGGTCACGATGCCATCATCGACTATGCGCGCGAACAGAGTCTTGGCGGCAGTCCGGGCACCACCTGTGTGGCTGCCCTGGTGCAGGATGGCCAAGTGTGGTTCGCGCATGCGGGCGATTCTCGTTTCTACCTGTTGCGCCAGGGGGCGGTGCAGAACGTCACGCACGATCACTCGGTCGTTCAGCAATGGGCGGACTGGGGCATCATCAGCCCGGAGGAGATGCGCACCCATCCCGACCGCAACAAGATCACCAATTGTCTCGGGGGCGTGGAAGATATGTTCTACGCCGAGGTCGCACCCCGCGTCGAAATGCAGGATGGAGATATGCTGCTGCTGTGCAGCGACGGATTCTGGAGCCCCCTGGGGGAAGCCGAATTGACCAAGCTGCACGCAAGCAGTTTCTTGCAAACCACGTTGGGTGAATTGATCGATGTGGCCATCTACCGCGAAGGTGCCCGCGCCGACAACACTACGGCAGTGGTAGCCCGACTGGGGGCCGCTGAGATGGAACATGCAACTGAATCCCCGGTGTGCGTGATACTCGAAGAAGGGGCGGCCGCGTAGATTGCCGTGCGAGGCGGTATAATCCGCCTTCGATTTTTCTCACGGATTCATGCCATGCGCCCCAGTCAAAGACAGCCGAATCAACTCCGCGATATCCGCATCACCCGCCACTACACCAAACATGCCGAAGGTTCGGTGCTCATCGAGTGCGGCGATACCAAAGTCATCTGCACCGCCAGCGTGGAAGAACGCGTGCCGCCGCACAAGAAGGGCAGCGGCGAAGGCTGGGTGACGGCTGAATACGGCATGCTGCCGCGCTCGACCGGCAGCCGCATGGGGCGCGAGGCTGCCAAAGGCAAACAATCCGGGCGTACGCAGGAGATCCAGCGCCTGATCGGACGCAGCCTGCGGGCGGTGGTCGACCTCGCCAAACTCGGCGAGCGCACCGTCACGCTGGACTGCGACGTGATTCAGGCAGATGGCGGTACGCGCACCGCCAGTATCACCGGCGCCTATGTCGCTTTGCAGGATGCGGTGAGTACGTTGATGCAGCAGGGGTTGGTTAAAGAAAATCCACTCAAGGATTCCGTTGCGGCCATTTCGGTCGGCATCTATCAAGGAACGCCCGTGCTTGATCTTGATTACCCGGAAGACTCCGACTGTGACACCGACATGAACGTGGTGATGCTGGGGAGCGGCCACTTTGTAGAAGTGCAGGGTACGGCCGAGGGGCACCCTTTCTCCCGCGAAGAGATGGATACCTTGCTGGAGTTGGCCAAGCTTGGTATCGGGAAACTGGGCGAGATGCAACGCACAGCTTTGGCGCAATGAACAAGCTGGTCATCGCTTCGAACAATGCCGGCAAGTTGCGCGAGTTCCGGCGTATGTTGTCGCCGCTGGGCATCGAGGTGCTGACGCAATCCCAGCTTGGCATCTCCGAGGCGGAAGAGCCGCACTGCACATTCGTCGAGAACGCGCTGGCCAAAGCGCGCCATGTCAGCCGTGCCAGCGGTTTGCCCGCGCTGGCGGACGATTCCGGCATCTGTGTGGAGGCATTGGGTGGTGCGCCCGGCGTGATCTCGGCGCGTTATGCGGGCGATGATCCAAAATCTGATGCGCGCAACAACGAGAAGTTGTTGCGAGATATGCAGGACATAACTGATCGTCGCGCGCACTATTACTGTGTGCTGGTGTTGGTGCGCCATGCCGATGACCCGCAGCCCTTGATCGCAGAGGGCGAATGGCAAGGCGAGATCTTCCACGAGGAGCGCGGCGAGGGCGGCTTCGGTTACGACCCGATGTTCTGGCTGCCGCAGTTCGGCAAGACTGCCGCTGAACTCACGCACGATGAAAAAGCACAGATCAGCCATCGTGCCAAGGCGTTGCAGGTGCTGATGCAACGTTTCCCACGCGCATGAGCGCACAGATACTGCAACCGTTCGGCATCAAATCGCAGCCCGTGAGTTTCCAGGTGCCGCCACCCCTCTCGCTCTACATCCATATCCCCTGGTGTGTACGCAAATGTCCTTACTGCGACTTCAACTCGCATGAGGCGCACGGAGCGATACCTGATCGGGAATATGCAGACGCATTGCTGCGTGACATCGATTCTGCATTGCCATTGATCTGGGGGCGCAAGGTATATTCCATCTTCATCGGCGGCGGCACGCCCAGTTTGTTGTCCGGCGAAGCGCTGTCATATCTGCTGGTGCAGGTGTGCATGCGTTTGCCGCTGGCGCACGAGGCGGAGGTCACCCTGGAAGCGAATCCCGGCACGGTTGAGGCTGACAAATTTGCAGCATTCCGCGAAGCCGGAGTGAACAGACTGTCTCTCGGTATCCAGAGTTTCAACGATATGCATCTGCAAGCCTTGGGCCGCATCCATTCCGGCGATGAAGCAAAGCGCGCAATCGATATCGCCCAGAGTCACTTTGATAACATCAATCTGGATTTGATGTATGCCTTGCCCGGCCAAGCATTGGAAGGGGCATTGCTTGATGTGCGATCAGCGCTGTCATTCACACCGCAACATCTTTCCTGTTATCACCTGACTCTGGAGCCGAACACACTGTTCGCGCACCACCCTCCCCAACTGCCTGACGATGATGCGAGTAGCGAGATGCAACTGGAGATCGAAACACTCATGGCTGAGCATGGCTATCAGCACTATGAGACTTCGGCGTTTGCCAAACCCGGCAAGCACGCTCGCCACAATCTGAATTACTGGCAATTCGGCGATTACCTCGGCATCGGTGCGGGTGCCCACAGCAAGCTGAGTTTCCACGACAAAGTCATACGCCAAGCGCGGCATAAGCAACCCAAAGCCTATATGGATGGTGTGGCGCAGGGCTCGCAAGTGCAGGGCGAGCAAGTGCTGGGCAAGGACGATCTCGTTTTTGAATTCATGATGAATTCCTTGCGACTGAATGGCGGGTTCGAAGAATCCTTGTTCCAGGAACGCACCAGCTTGCCCTTGCTATTGATCCGGCATGAGCTGGAGCAGGCAGAGCAAAAAGGATTGCTGGTGCGGGAGGCGGGGCGTATCGCGCCGACCGAGATGGGGCGGCGCTTTTTGAATGATCTGCTACAGATCTTTCTTGCGGCGGAACACTAGATCCCAGACGCCGTGGCCAAGCCGTATGCCGCGCTGTTCGAACTTGGTGAGCGGGCGGTAGTCTGGGCGGGGCGCGTAATCGGCGGCAGTATTTTCCAGTCGAGGTTCTGAGCTCAAGACTTCCAATATCTGTTCTGCATATTCCTGCCAATCCGTTGCGGCATGGATGTATCCACCGGGTTTGAGCTTGTGCACCAGCTTCTCGATGAACGGAGTCTGGATCAGGCGGCGCTTGTGGTGACGAGCCTTATGCCAGGGATCAGGGAAGAAGATGTGCGCGCCGTCCAGCGAGGCGTCTGGAATCATGTCGCGCAGCACTTCCACTGCATCGTGCTGGATGATGCGGATGTTGTTTATCGATTGCGCGTCGATCAGTTTGAGCAGGTTGCCGACGCCGGGCGTATGCACTTCCAGTGTCAGGTAATCTGTCTCGGGATGTGCAGCGGCAATGGTAGCCGTGCTGTCGCCCATACCGAAACCGATCTCGAGTATCTTCGGTGCACTGCGACCAAAGGCGTGCTCAAGATCGAGTGGTCGAGCTACATAAGGGATGCCGTAACGCGGTAGCAGTGTGTCGACAGCGCGCCGCTGAGCCGTGGAGAGATGGCCCTGACGCAGGACGTAGCTTCTGATGTGCCGCTGGCGGAGGTCTTCGGGCGCTGTCATCAGCTACGGGCCGAAGCGATGATGCCTGCAGTCGGCGAACTGGGGCTAGCGCTATAGAGCTTCTTCGGCATGCGGCCGGCGAGATAGGCCTCGCGCCCGGCTTCCACGCCTTTCTTCATGGCTGAAGCCATCAACACGGGATCCTTGGCGGCGGCAATTGCTGTATTCATCAGCACACCGTCGCAGCCTAGTTCCATGGCGATGGCGGCATCCGAGGCTGTGCCCACACCGGCATCCACGATCACCGGCACTTGCACGCGCTCCATGATCAGTTGCAGATTCCACGGGTTCAATATGCCCATGCCGGAACCGATCAGCGAAGCCAGCGGCATGATCGCGGCGCAGCCGATGTCTTCCAGTTGCTTGGCCGCGATGGGATCGTCCGAGGTGTAGACCATCACCTGGAAGCCCTCGGCGACCAATATTTTGGCCGCAGCAATAGTCTCGATCACATTGGGGTAAAGGGACTGTGGGTCGCCCAGCACTTCGAGTTTCACCAGTGAGTGGCCATCCAGTAATTCGCGTGCCAGGCGCAAAGTGCGTACGGCATCGTCGGCCGTATAACAGCCTGCCGTGTTGGGCAGATAGGTAAATTTGGAGGGAGGGACGGCGTCGAGCAGGTTCGGCTCGTTGGCATTCTGTCCCAGGTTGGTGCGTCGAATCGCAACGGTAACGATTTCGGCGCCGCTGGCATCCAGGGCGGCACGCGTTTCGGTGAAATCCTTGTATTTGCCGGTGCCGACCAGCAGGCGGGAGGAGTAGCGCTTGCCCGCAATGGTTAAAGTGTCATTCATATGTATATGTCTAGATGCGTTTCGGAATTTTTCTTAACCGCCGCCAACGGCGGCTACGATTTCAAGAGTGTCGCCATTCTCAAGGAGTTGAGATGCGAACAGGCTGCGCGGAACGATTTCGCCGTTTCGCTCAAGCGCAATGCGTTTACCGGTTAACCCCATGTCTTCAATCAATGAGGCGATGCTGAAGCTTTTGGGCAGTTGCCGAGTAGAGCCGTTGATAATGATTGTGATCACTTTGTTGATTGATGCCCGTGTTAGAATCCGCACCGCATTCTACACCATGCGGGTGTAGCTCAATGGCAGAGCAGAAGCTTCCCAAGCTTACGACGAGGGTTCGATTCCCTTCACCCGCTCCAGAGTATCTCATCACGGGCATGATCGTCCGCGTAATTTGTAGGGTCAATTTTTGACAAATATCAAATTGCGCTTCGTGATAATTTCATAGTATCCGCAACGTTTTGGAAGTGAGCCAACCTGACGGTTTTAGTGGGGTATGCATGGCTCGGAACCAATTTAGGCTTTACTTGTCGCGCTCGCACTGCGACAATTTGCCGCGCTGTAGGTTTGCAACAAAGTGTGCGTCCGGTACGCAGGAATGTTCGGGTACTTGGCGCATTGGTTTTTTAACTTCGCTCTGGGGAGGAGACTACTGTGGAAGCTAATCAAGCGACACCAGTAAAGTACGATATGGAGGTTGTGCGTTGGTTCACCATCGCTGCCGCCATTTATGCATGTGTAGGTACGCTCATCGGTGTGTATGTGGCATCGGAGTTGGCATTCCCATTTCTGAACTTTGACCTGGAATGGATCACCTTCGGTCGTCTGCGTCCGTTGCATACCAACGTCGTGATCTTCGCGTTCGGTGGTTGTGCACTGATGGCAACAGGTTTTTATATTGTGCAACGCACCGGTGCCACCAAGTTGTGGAGTAACGGTCTGGCATGGGCGACATTCATCGGCTGGAATCTGATCATGGTTTCCGCAGTGATCACTCTGCCACTTGGCTGGACTTCCGGTAAAGAATACGCCGAGCTGGAGTGGCCGATTGATATCGCGATCGCAGTTGTCTGGCTGATGTACGGATTCAACTACATCATGACCATCGGCATCCGCAAAACTTCGCACATCTACGTATCCAACTGGTTCACTATGGGCATGATCGTGATGATTACGTATCTGCACGTGGTCAACAGCATGGCGATCCCCGTCAGCATGACCAACTCCTTCTCCATCTACTCCGGCGTTCAAGACGCCATGATTCAATGGTGGTGGGGTCACAACGCGGTTGGTTTCTACCTGACCGGTGGCTTCCTGGCGATCATGTACTACTTCGTTCCGAAGCAGGCCGGTCGTCCGGTGTTCTCCTATCGTCTCTCCGTGTTGCACTTCTGGGCGCTGACATTCGGCTACGTTTGGCTGGGTGCGCACCACCTGCAGTACACGGCTTTGCCTGACTGGACCGGTTCCCTGGGTGCTGCCGTCTCACTGGCGATGATCATCCCGTCTTGGGGTGGTGCGATGAACGGTATGATGACGCTGTCCGGCGCATGGGACCGTCTGCGTACCGACTACATCCTGCGCTTCCTGGTTGTGGCCCTGGCGTTCTACGCGATGTCCACCTTCGAAGGCCCTGTGATGTCCATCAAGACTGTTAACGCTCTGTCTCACTACACTGATTGGACAGTTGGTCACGTGCACTCCGGCGCTCTGGGCTGGATGGCGATGGTTGCCTACGGTGCGATGTACCACATGGTCAAGAAGCTGTGGGGCGTTGAGAAGATGTACTCCGAAGGTCTGGTGAACGTGCACTTCTGGCTGGCTACTATCGGTACCGTGGTCTACGTCGTGGCGATGTGGGTCTCCGGCATCATGCAAGGCTTGATGTGGCGCGACTACGACGAGTACGGCACGCTGACCTATACCTTCGTTGAATCTGTTTCGGCTATGCATCCGTACTACGCGATGCGCGCGGTCGGCGGTCTGATCTTCAACATCGGTACCTGGATCGCTCTGTACAACATCGTGATGACTGTGCGCACTGCTAGTTCTGCACGCAGTGCCAGCGCTGTTCCGGCTAATGCATAAGGGGAGTGAATAATATGTCTGATCACGACAAAATCTATTCGACACAACTTCAGGATAAGACAGAGCGCAGTACGCTCCTGATGTTCGTGCTGACCGCAATCGCCGTGGCTATCGGCGGTATCGTGGAAATCGTGCCGCTGTTCTATCTGCCGAACACGGCGATGTGCCAGAACGATCCGACCTGTAACAACACACAGCACAAGGATCTGAACGGCAACGTCATCCCGATGGACAAGATCATCTGGAATCCGGCTACTTCGGCGCACAAGACGCTGGCTAACTGGCAGCCTGGTGATGGGGTTCGTCCCTATACCGCAGTGGAGACGGCTGGGCGCAATGTGTTCATCCGCGAGGGCTGCTTCCTCTGCCACTCGCAGATGATCCGTCCGTTCCGTGACGAGAAGGATCGCTACGGTCACTACTCGATCGCCGAAGAGTCCATGTACGACCACACTTATCAGTGGGGTTCCAAGCGTACCGGTCCTGATCTGGCCCGCGTCGGTGGAAAGTACTCCGATGAGTGGCATCGTCGCCATCTGATGTATCCGCGCGATGTGGTTCCCGAGTCCGTGATGCCAAACTACTTCTGGCTGGCTGACAAGAAAGTAGACGTCGCTGAGACGGTGGAAACCCTGAAGGTCATGACCATCATGCCGTTCAACCCAGTGCCCAAGACCATCTATACCGACGAGTACATCGCCGGTGCGGCCGCCGAACTGGAAGGCATGACCGACCTGGACGCGCTGATCGCCTACCTGCAAGGTCTGGGCAATCACGTCAAGTTCGAAGAAGGTGTGAACTACCGTGATTAATCTGCTGGAGCACCTGGGCATGGATGTGCAGGCCATGACGACCAATGACTGGCTGGGGGTGTTTTTCGCCCTGATTGCGGCAATTGGCATGGTAGTGACCTATGTCATGGTGTTCCGGCCGTCCAACAAGCAAAATTTCGAAGCCCAGAGCCGCATGGCTCTGGACGACGAGGACCCTATCAAATTGGGAGAAAAAAGATGAGTGACAAACACGATGCAAGCAGCGTGCCGACAACTGGGCACGTCTGGGACGATGATCTGGGCGACTATATCAATCAGCCGCCCAAGTGGTGGATGCTTGGCCTGACAGTCAGCGCGATTTGGTGTGTGGTGTACTGGCTATACTACCCAGCATTCCCGATCTCCAACGCTGGATACTTCACCAAGGGTCTTGGTGGCTGGACAGCGATCGGCGAGATGGAAGCGGACAAGAGCGTCGTTGACGAAGTGCGTGGCAAGTTCGAAGCCAAGCTGAAGGACATGACGCCTGCCGCAATTCTGGCCGACAGTGAGTTGACAGAGTATGTCACGCGTTCCGGCAAGGTGTTGTTCGGAGATAACTGCGCAGCCTGTCACGGTACCAACGGTGTCGGTACACATGACAAGCAGGGTCTGTTCGCGCCGATCCTGAATGACGATGACTGGCTGTATGGCGGCACCATCGATACCATCTACGAAACTATCAAAGGTGGGCGTCAGGGCATGATGATGGCGCACGCTGACATGCTGTCCGAGGCCGAGATCGACACGCTGGCCAACGCAGTTGCCGCAGGTAAGCCGACCTCCACTCCGTTGTTCGCAGAGAAGGGCTGTACAGCCTGCCACGGAGAAGACGGCAAGGGCATGCAAGCCATGGGTTCTGCCAACCTGACTGACAGCGTGTGGCGTTTCGACAGCTCCGTTGAAGGCATCAAGTACACCATCAAGCACGGTGTCAATGCCGGTACGCCAGAGACCCGTGTGGCAGTGATGCCTGTGTTTGAAGGCGGCAAGCTGTCAGATTCCGAAATCAAGAAGTTGGCAGTTTACGTCTACAAGTTCGGCGGTGGTCAAGCTCAGTAAACTGTAATCGTCTGCACGGGTTCGCCCGTGCAGCTCTATGCATTCTGTACAAGGAGTGAAAGATGAATCACATAAATAACGATGCAGTGCTTTGGGGTGTGATTATTTGCGTAGCAGGTGCCGCTGCAGTGGTCGGTTGGCTGTTTTACGTGGCGTATCGCAATGCCACCAGAGAACAAGACAAGAAATAAGCAATTGCTGCGAACAAAGGAGGAGAGCGTGCTCTCCTCCTTTTCATTTGTACTAAATATCACTGAACTGCTACAGCATAAGCAGTAGAATCACGCGCACTTGAAATGTCACTTATACCTGTGAGACGACAAAATGCGCAATCGGGAGGCGGTATGAATCAGGAAGTTGATAAAAAAGAGCCGGGTGAAGTCACTACGTTGTACAACGAGTTTGAAGCCTGGACCGTCAACACTGGCGGGCAGACTATTCATGCCAAGCGCATGCCGGGTTTTTTCAGAACGTTTAAAGATAGAGCGCAACTAGCACTGTGGCTGCCATTCTTCTTGGTTCCCTATCTGCGCTGGAATGGCAAACAAGCGATCCTGCTCGATGTAGATCATAACCAGTTCCATTTCTTTAACCTGACGGTACTTCCGCAAGACATCTGGATGCTGTCGCTGGTTCTGCTGGTGGCCGCAATGACGCTGTTCGCCGTCACTTCTGTCGCATCTCGTGTGTGGTGTGGCTACTTCTGCTTTCAAACTGCATGGACCGACTGGTTTACCTTGATCGAGGACAAAATCGAGGGAAATCCCACCGCGCGCAGAAAATTGGATAACGCGCCATGGAGTTTTGACAAGTTAAAGAAAAAAGTACTGAAACATGCTGCGTGGATGCTGATAGCGCTGCTTACCGGGATCAGTTTTTCTATTTGGTTCGTGGATGCATTCGATTATTGGAACAAACTGGTCCATTTTCATTTGCCCATGGTTGGGTGGGTGGTTATCACCATGTTCTTCTTTGGAACCTACATCCTGGCTGGATTCCTGAGAGAGCAGACCTGCTTCTGGTTGTGTCCGTATGCCCGCATCCAGGGAGTCATGTCGGATAACCAGACAATATTGCCAACTTATGATTACACGCGCGGAGAGCCGCGCGGCAAGATCAGGCGCGGCGGACAAGCCGTTGCACCACAGGGTGACTGCATCGATTGCTTCCAGTGTGTGCAGGTCTGCCCGACGGGCGTGGATATCCGCAACGGTCAGCAGCTGGGCTGCATCACCTGTGGCCTGTGTATCGACGCCTGCGATGTTGTGATGGACAAGATCAATAAGCCGCGGGGCTTGATCCGTTATGCCTCGCTGGATGAACTATCCGGAATGCCAGCCAAGAAGATATATCAGCACCCTCGCACGCTGGTGTATCTCAGTATCATCCTGCTTGCGTTGTCGGGCATCGTATGGGGGCTAACACACATGGGCTCAATAACGTTGAAGGTCGTGCATGAGCGACAGCCCCTGTTCGTACAGATGAGTGACGGCTCCATCCAGAACAAGTTCGACTTCAAGGTATTGAACAAGACCGACAAGGATTTCCGGGTGAAAGTGACCGCTGAAGGAGGCGTCAAAGACCAGGTCATAGTCGGTGTCGAGCATGACCCTATGACTCACCATGGTCGCGGCACTTCGTTCACGGTATTCGTCAAAGCGCCCTCTGCAAATATTACCCAGGATGTGGTGCCGATCCAGTTCAGGGTCTCGAACGTGGAAGATCCGGATGTATTTGCTGAATACACCAGCAAATTCTATGGCCCTAATAAATAACGGAACAAATGATGATTTCACAAGATCACAAGTCTGGGCTGCGCAACCCTTGGTTGCTCGGAATGCTGGTATTAATCGCGCTGGTGCTCGCCGTCAACGCGACCTTCATCTGGTTCGACACACAATCAGTCTTCTCTGATTGATCGTGAGTACAAAACCAAGGACCGCAAGACCAACACGCAGATGCTGAGCGAATTAGGCAGGCAGCAAGCTTTGGGATGGCAGACTACAATCAACAAACCAAAGGCGTTGGTTCAGAGACAGCCTACGATGTATGAAATCTCGGTGCAGGATAAGGATGGAAAACCTGTAAGCGGAGAGATGGAGGTGGAGGCTTACCGCGCATCCGATGCTAGCAAGGACTTCATCACTTCCTTCAAGGAAGTTGCGGCTGGAAATTATCAAGGCTACATAAGCTTCCCGCTGAAGGGATACTGGGAGCTGCATATCCATCTTAAGCGAGGCAAGGACGAGTTCGCTGTAGATACTGACCGCTTCATGGTGACCGAGTCAGCCATTTGATATTGTTCATTTTTTGATGAGCCACGGTAATAAGGTGACGGCTACCTGCTTCCATTGCGGTTTGCCGATTCCGGCCGATGCCCAATTCGTAACAGCACTCGAAGGCAAGAACAGAGACTTCTGCTGCTTTGGCTGTCAATCCGTATGCAGCGCCATCTATGAAGCCGGCTTGCAGGGGTATTACCAGCGTACACCAGAAGGCGCTCTGCTTGGTCCGCCGCCGGAGCCGCCCAAAGATATTGATATCTATGACTTCGATGAAGTCCAGCAGGAATTCACCTCCTGTTCTGGCGACGAGCGCGCCATTCATCTGCTGGTCGAAGGGATCCATTGCGCAGCATGTGTATGGTTGATTGAACGAGGCCTGAAAAAAGTGCCGGGGGTAATTTCGTCGGAGGTCAACCTGGCGGGCAAAAGGCTGCACCTGAAGTGGGATAACAGTAAAACCAAGTTGTCGGATCTGATCAAGGCGCTGGTTCGCATCGGCTACTCGGCAGTTCCCTATGATCCGGAAAGTGCGGAAGGCGCGATAAAAAAAACCAACCGTGCAATGCTATTCAGGCTGTTCTTCGCTGGATTCGCAGCGATGAATATGATGTGGATTGCAATTGCGCTCTACAGCGGGGCAAACCAGGACGAATTCCGCGGTTTTTTCCACTGGATGGGTTTGCTCCTAGCGACGCCTACATTGCTCTATTCAGGCTATCCCTTCTTCAAAGGGGCTGCAGGGGGACTCAGGGCGGGTCACCTGACAATGGATCTGCCTATCGCGCTGGGATTATCTGTCACTTTCGCCTATTCCTTTTATGTGACGCTGACTAACAATCAGCATGGCGACGTCTACTTCGATACGGTCACCAATCTTACATTCGTCATTCTGATCGGACGTTACCTTGAGGGCATGTTCAGGCACCAAGCGTTGTCAGCCACCAAACGATTGATGGAGCTTCAGCCCCGCGTAGCCATGGTGATCATGGACGGCGAGGAAAAAATGACGCCGATCCGTGCGGTAATACTTGGCGATCAAGTGATGGTCAAGCCTGGTTACACCGTGCCCGTGGACGGCGTGGTGTTGGAGGGGCGAAGTGCTGTGGATGAGGCGATGTTGAGCGGTGAATCCGTGCCGGTGCACAAGCAGGTGGGCGACACAGTCTCCGCTGGTACCCTCAATACCTCGGGCGCGCTGCTGGTTGAAGTGCGCGCTCGGCTGCAAGATACGACACTGTCCAAGATCATCCGTCTGGTTGAGGAAGCGCAATCCTCAAAAGCACCAATACAGCGTTTGGCGGATAGGATAGTACCCTGGTTCGTGCTGGTAACGCTGCTGTGCGCATGCCTGACCTTCTTTATCTGGAATGCCCATGATTTTGAACTGGCACTGATGGCGGCTACATCGGTGCTGATCATCACCTGCCCGTGCGCACTGGGCATGGCAACGCCGATGTCGATAGCGGTTGCGTCCGGGCTGGGCGCAAAACACGGAATTCTTGTCAAGAACGGACTTGTATTGGAAACACTCTCCAAAGTGACGCACTTTGTCTTTGACAAGACAGGTTCATTGACCGAGGGGAAGATGAGCGTAGTGCGATCAGAGATGGCCGCAGGCGTAACCGCGCGGGAAATGATCGCCCAAGCCGCAGCTGCCGAACGATACAGCGAACATAGTACGGCACGCGCCCTCGTCAAATTTGCTGAGCAGCAGGAATTGGCCTACCGCACGTTGGAAGTAAGCGGATTCCATGCAACCGCCGGTTTGGGGATCGCGGCAACGGTTGATGGCCTTGCAGTCAGGCTCGGTAGCGCAAGCTGGCTGACTCAGTCGGGGATAAAACTAGACGAGTCATTGCAGAGACAAGTCCATGAATTGGAATCGCAAGCTATGAGCTGTGTGTACATGGCCCGCGCCGGACGACATGTGGCGATATTCGGATTGGCAGACCAGTTGCGTGGTGATGCCCGGCAACTGGTCGGCGCACTGCGGGAAGCGGGTATAGGCATGACCTTGCTGAGCGGTGACCGTCGCCCGGTTGCGGAAGCGATTGCGCGCCAGTTGGGCGGGATGGAAGTGATAGCCGAGGTGATGCCGCAAGACAAGGATCAGGTCATCCAGCAACTGCAGCAAAGGGGCGAAATTGTCGCGATGGTGGGCGATGGTGTGAACGACGCGCCGGCGTTGATCCGAGCCAATGTGGGCATTGCATTGGGTTCGGGTACGGATGTTTCGCTGGAAAGCGCGGATATCATATTGATGCACAACGAATTGAGCAAGGTATTGCAAGCAACCCAGCTTTCGCGGCGCACCTTGCTTACAATCAAGCAGAATATCGGCCTATCATTCGTATATAACCTTATTATGGTGCCGCTGGCCATGATGGCCAAAGTCAGTCCGCTGGTGGCGGCGATTACCATGCCGATCAGTTCGTTGATCGTCATTGGCAATGCGGCGCGTATACGCACAATGTTCAGGAAGTGAGGCAGATATGGAAGTGATTTACAGTTTGATACCGGGCATGATGTTCTTCGGCGTTCTCTTCGTGATCGTACTCATCATCGCCGTGAAAAAAGGACAGTACGAGGACATGGAAGGCGGCGGTCAGCGCATTCTTATGGATGACGACGAGGACATGATGCCGCATCCGAACAGAAAGACGGATGCGGACTGAGGCACTACTTCGTACTTTGAGCCGCTTGGTTTAGCAATGGCTTTATGAGTTTGTCGAACTCTGTGGGTGAGACGTATTGCAGGAGTGGTTTTTCGTCGCCGCCCATGGTGATGTCCAGCCCGTGTTGCGGGTAGAGCCAGTGTGTAGTGCCGTTCTTCTCTTCCTTGATGATTTGCGCGGGCTCGCCGAATCGCTTGAGGAACAGTGCCTCATCAACCTTCACGCCGGGCATATACGTCAGGCTGCTGATGGGAGCCCTGCGCAGTATGGCAATATCATCCGGTGTGAGGGTGATCTTCTTGCCGCTTCCGGTGCCAGCCATGCGCAAACCGCGTTCGTACATACCCTTTAGTTCCGCATCCGCGATGTCGACGGTCAATACCACGCGTGAGCGCAAACCGGCCAGATTGATCTGTTCAAAGAACAACTCGGCTGCCAGCACGCCTGCGGGAGATTTGAACAGGCTTGGCTCGCCTTCTTCCTTGAAGCGCGCTTCAGCTTCGCCCGGAGTCGATTGGCCTAATGTAAGTCCAAACACTTTTACGGTGCCGGGGGAAGGGTGCTCGATATGCCAAGGCAGGTCTTCTTTGCTCGGTCGATCTCCGGGAATCAGGAAGGCGCCCAAAATGATGATGACGGAAAAGATACCGACACCCCAATAGATTTTGCTCTCTGTAGTCATCATGATCCTGGTTAGTTGGTTCAAACGGTAGCAGTGGCGGCGGGAGAGATAGCGCCTTTGGGGAGTTTGCTGCTTTTGGCCTGATGTACGGCATCGTTACCCAGCACGATCAGGATCAAAAGAGAAACCATAAATGGCAGCAAGCCGACCCCGCCCAGCAATGCGATCGTGGCGATCTTTGACCAGCCCATTGCAGCGGAGATCCAGAGTCCGCCAGCCATCACGGCGCAAGTGACGCTCAATAGCCACATAAAGTGGGAGTTGCGTTTATGTGCGAGGCCCCAGTGGGCTTTCACGAAAATGGTGTCATCGCTGGCCGCGACATAACGCGCCTTGACGAGGATGTAACCGGTAATCGCAAACGAGGTGACGGGAACGATCACAACCATCAGCGGGAAGGTGCTGAATACGCCGAACGTGGAAGCAAACACAAGAATGTGGTTGAACACCAGATTGATCAGGAAAATCTCGTGGGGCCACTTGGCGCGTACGATCTCGTCGGGGGTGGCATGGTATTTTTCGCTCATGGGAGGCCTCAAGATTGAAGTGAGAATGCAGGATACTGATTCCGCAGGTTAAAGGAATATAAATGTCACTTGCCAACCATCTCTCGAAGTTTGGGCAAAGCAAGAATCTCTACCGCCCGTGCTTTGACCTGGATCAGGCCTTCATCCTGAAAATGGGAGAATGCACGACTGACCGTTTCCAGCTTAAGCCCGAGATAGCTGCCGATCTCCAGACGTGACATGCGCAGCCGCAACTGGGTGGCAGACATGCCGTGTATCGCATTGCGCTGCGACATGTTCAGCAAGAAGGCGGCCAATCGTTCTTCCGCGCGCATGGAGCCGAGCAGTAGCATGATCCCCTGGTCGCGAACGATCTCGCGGCTCATGATCTTGTACAGATGGCGCTGCAGGCTGGGAATCTCGCGACTCAACTCAGCCAGCTTCGCGTAAGGGAGTTCACAGACTTCGCTGTCCTCCATGGCAAGGGCTTCGCAGGTATGGGCATCGGTGCTGATAGCTTCCAGGCCGATAATTTCGCCGGCCATCAGAAAGCCTGTGACCTGCTCACGCCCGTCTTCGTGCAATACACGCGTCTTGAACGATCCGCTACGGATCGCGTGCAGCGATTTGAAGCGGTCGCCGGAGCGGTACAGATAGTCGCCGGTAGCAAAACTTCGCTTTTGATTGCTCAATTCCTCAAGACGTGTCATCTCGTTGGGCGTCAGGTCCACGGGAAGGCACAACTCGCGCAGATTGCAATTGGAACAGGCGACCCGCAGACGTGTGATTTCGGTTTGGTTGATGTCGTTCAAAGCCACATTAATCGAATGGTTGATACGGCGCTATTTTGACATATATCAAGTCAAACGGGCAGCAAACTGGCATAGTTACGACCTTGCGAGAGGAGGAGCGGATGAACGAAGCAGTAAATCAATTGGTTGTGGATTTGGAACTGATACGCAGGCTGGATAAGAATGGGCCGCGCTACACTTCTTACCCCACGGCAGACAGGTTTGTCGAGGCATTCAATGCCGAGAGTTATAGCCACTGGTTGGCAAAGCGCGAAATAGGCGGAGTAGGTCGCCCGCTTTCGCTGTATATCCACATTCCGTTCTGTAATACCTTGTGCTTCTATTGCGCTTGCAACAAGGTCATCACCAAGGATCGCAGCAAATCAGCGGAATATGTGCGCTACTTGATCAAGGAAATGGCGATGCAGGCTGAGTTATTGGGGTCCGGCCAGGTCGTGGAACAACTGCACTTCGGCGGCGGTACGCCGACATTCATGAGCGATGACGAGATCCGTGAAGTGATGGCCGCGATAGGCAAGTACTTCAAGCTGGTCGATGACGGCGAATATTCAATCGAGATCGATCCGCGCAAAGTCAGCGACGAGACCATCGCGCTGCTCGGGGCGACCGGATTTAATCGCATCAGCATCGGCGTGCAGGATTTCGACGATGATGTGCAAAAAGCGGTCAACCGCATCCAGAGCGAAGAAGAGACATTGCGCATCATCGATGCGGCGCGCGCCAACGGCTTCAAGTCGGTCAGCATCGATCTGATCTATGGCCTGCCGAAGCAGACGCTGGAAGGTTTTGGACGCACGCTGGATCGTGTGATCGCTGCCAATCCTGACCGCTTGTCGATCTACAAC
>WOYI010542702.1_pt1 | contig 22663 bp, 17 predicted proteins | sample 6423411 | NCBI WGS metagenome assembly WOYI01 (sample SAMN13441803, study PRJNA592873) | oil field metagenome | biome: oil field; feature: oil-well bore; material: oil-contaminated soil; isolation source: oil-contaminated soil from oil-well borehole | place: Germany: Wietze | collected 2016-10-18 ... | reverse complement strand
GTTAAAAAATGAAGATTTTCAAAAACAATTTATTTGTGATACACTTTTACGAAAAAAAGATAAAATTAAAATTGATATTTTAGACAATTATGTTAAAGATAATGCAGGTGATACATTTTTTAGTACACCAAATTCTCTTAATATTGAAATCAATATAGATGTTGAATACAAATATGACCAAGCAAAAGAACCAGTTAAATTTGGATTAACCTTTGACGGTAATAAGGTTGATATAAATATAGATAGTGACTACGATCCGGGCAGGTGGGGTGCTACTACCGATAACGCTGTTGCACCTTCGGGTAGTGATTGGATTGATTATATTAATTGGAGTGATATCACAGTACGGTTATTTAGTTCAGAAGGGGATGATATAGAATTTATTGCTTTTGATAAAGCACCTGATAAAATTAAAAATCTTTTCATACGTGAATATTGTGAGGATAATATTGAAAGAGGCGGCGATTATTCAATTCAAATGAAACAAACAGATAGTGTTCAAAATATACCATACTGTTAATCATGACAGAAGAAAAAAGAAAAATATTGAGCAAAATTAATAAACTTATTGAAAAAAAGAAAGATGAGATGCTAAAACAATTACCATTGATACATGATGTTGACGATGGTATTATTATTCGTTTTTTCACTAAATGGGATAACTGTGAAGATAATAAAACAATAAAATACAAAAAAATTTCAAATCTTGATAATCCAAATGAAAGTATTGTTTTTTTCTTCATTCCAAAGGGAGCATTTTTTGATTTAAAGCAGCATTTTTATATTGGCTGTTTAACTTGCCTTAACGGTAAAATTGACATTACTATCAATAATATAACAAGGGTTCTTGAAAACGCAACAAAAATTTGTGTAAATTCGAATGAGGTTCAAGGATTGGCGCATGAAAATACCTATCTTATTACAACCAGTGATAAAAACATGTGGTCAAAAAAAACATCGGAGCATTTACGAATAAGTGAAAGCGTTGAATGATTACCATTTTCTCAATCTACAATGAGATTTCGGACTTCTGACTTTTGCTGGCATATAACAACCACATAAAGCACACACATTATTTTTTTTTATCATTTCACAATCAAGACATATTTTTATTCTTTCCTTTGCTGTTGCTTCAATTTCTGGATTCGGAAAAGTAAAATTTTTCCATCCCTCATAGATTTCAAATAATTTGCTCATAATTAACGATAAATAATTCTTCCGCCCTTACTTACTATAATATTTAATTCTGGATGATTTTTTGCTTCCCAGAACGCATTGTGTAATATTTCGAATGAGGTAAATCCCCTATCATATATTCTTAATTTTTGAATACCACCGATAAATCCTGAATTAAAATTTTGTTCTATCGTTAATCCATTTTTTCTTTCGTCTTGCACTAATATATCCGCCGCAGTATATGTGAAGTCATTTATAAATAAAGGCACATTAAAATTAAATGAATTATTGGTTTCAAGCAATATTCCAATATTCACAAAATGTTGACCACTATTATCAAGTGTCCTAAATATACATTTTAATTGATTCCAAATTCCTGATGGTGTACCATTAACATAATCAATATTATCAACAATATTAATATCAACCGTATCACTATACATTAAAATAGATGCTCTATTGGTGAAGTTTTTATTAAAAAATCCGCCATCAAAAATTGACATATTAACGGTGTAATCCCTGTTTGAAAGAACTGAAACGGGTTGATTAAATTTAATAAAATATGTTGTTGCAGTATTTCCAGTACATTCAATTCTCATCACAGTAATGGGGTGCTCAATATTTGGGTCACATTCATCGGTAATTGTGAATGTTGTACTATCTGCACTTAAAGTTAAACCACTTAAATATGTATCACCTGTTGATGGTGTGTAGCATTTTGTAGGAATTGGGTCAGCCTCTACAAAAAATGCGCTGTTAATATATGCAGTATCTTCACCTGTGTATAGTCCATATGTTTGAAAATCATAATGCCAAGAATGTTTCAATCCAAAAGAACCACCACCCCAACTAATTGAATATGGAACACCAATTTGTTTTTCTTTATCATTATTGAACGATTTAAAGAAAAATTCAGGGAACTCTTTTACTGACCATACTGAACGACCATTAACATAAAATACTAATTTTCCTTTTCTTTGTTCAGCACATATCAATAAATCAGGGTCTTCAATTATATCATCAGGTGTAAATGTAATTGCAATTAGTGTAAAACCAGTATTGTTAATAACACCAGAAGAAGTGTTCGTTACTATTAATCCATTATTATCGATATACTTATATGCTAAATGTTTATCTTCGGTTAATTCAAAAGCGATTGCATTGTTTCTGATATTATCAATTGAGTCGGGTTCAGAATGTTTAATTTCCATTCTTTCTTCAAATACACCAAATCCGCTTTTTAACGTTTCTTTTTCTAAAATCGCATCGAGGTAGTTATCAAAACTTGTTGTAACACCAGTTGTGTTGGTTATTCCCGTAATTGTTTCTCCTGAAAAATGTGGATTATATTTATCTTCAGCACGTGCACCCATCATATAGAATATACCATGTGAATCTGGATATAGATATAATATGGTTTCAATGGTTATACCTTTATTATATCTCGCTGGAAATAATTCAAAATTATATCCCTCTAATTTAAAAAATCCTTGTAAATACCCACCCAATAAATCAAAATAATTGGTACTACCACCTGTTTCAGATGTTGCACTCATTGGATATAAATCAAACAGAGTTGATACTGTAACACCATTTGTTTCACCAGATGTCGGATTTTCAACTTCGTTGTATCCAATTCTATACATTGAAAATAACAAATCGTTTGGAACTATAGTTATACCATTCCACATTACATCAGTTCTACCGTTATCAAAACCCGTTAATCCAAAGTCAATTAGATTAATATTATCAGAAACTGCACCAGACCATTTAGTTAAACTAATTGATGTGAATCCAGTGTTTAAATCCCACGATTTGAGATTTGTCAGATCAATATATATTGCCAAATTATCGGTTATTGTGTCGTTTAAGCATTCTAAATTCATTTCATATAGGAATTTAATATAAATACTAATTGTATTTGAATATATTGAAGTATTTATGAAAAATGATTTTAAGATGATTAGAGATACCAAGCAACGACTTTTTGAAATGATGGGGAGTGTTGCGGGATTACCAATAAATGAGATTGATTGGGAGGGCGAATTTAGTGATGTTTCTAAAGAATGTTTGAATATTGAAGCATTAGAAGAATATCTCAATAACGTTTTAGCGAATCAGAAATTATCGTCCGATAAAAGAACTAAATCGTTGTTATTGGTTCATAATAAAGCAATTCCGTTTGATGAAAAGGGCGAAATTGATGTTCAGGCATTTATTGATGACATTACAAAAACACCTTCTGAAATCATTAGTCAGAATGAAAAAATGGAAAAATCTTCAATAGATAATACAATAACATTTAATATTGGAATACCTGCATTACGTGGTTTGGTTTATGATGTGGATGAAAATAAATTTTATATTGTAAATACTTGTCCCGGTGCTGGCGCATGTATACGTGTATGTTACGCCAGACGTGGAAGATATATTTTAAATACGCCTGTTTTTAAAAAGCAAACCAGAGTCTTAAATTTATTGTTAAATGAACCAGATTTTTTTGAAAAAATGCTGAAGCATGAAATTGAAATGCTTCTTAGAAAAAATAAAGGAAAAAAAGTATTATTTAGATGGAATGATGCTGGTGATTTCTTTTCTAAGAAATATTTTCAGATTGCAGTAAATATTACCAAAGAATTAAAAGATAAAGGATATAATTTTAGTTCATATGCACACACAAAAATGGGGGATATTTTTAATTTAAACGACCCAAATGTGCTCTTGAGTTTTTCTGTTGATGCGGCAGAAAAAGAACGTAAAAAAGTGAATTTGTTTTCAGCAAAAACATCTGAAATAGTACCATCAACACTATTTAATGATTTATTTATGAAAAAAGGACCACATTTTCTCACAAGTGATGATGGTAAAATGATTCCAAATGATGAAAATAGTATCAACACGCTAAAACAAAGAATTGCTAATAAATTTAATGTGGATATTAACACATTAATAATGTATGACGAATTAATAAAAATTCCTGAGAGTGGCGAGAAAAAATATAATGTAATTGTGTTACCAAAGGGACAGGGTGATTTAGCTGCACAAAGAAGTGATGTTCAAAAAACATTTTTATTGTATCATTAATAAGTATTTATATAAAATCATTAATAATGAAAAAAAATATTGACACAAGAACAGTTTTATTTGAAAATATGCGAAAGATTAATCCAGATTTCAAATTAAACGAAAACGATGAAAAATGGATACAAAAGGCGGTTGACCCAGAACATAAGGGTTATTGTACTCCAATGAGTAAACCAACATGTACACCAAGACGTAAGGCATTAGCAAAAAGATTCAAAAAGGGTGTTGAAAACGAAGGAATTGACGATTATTTTGATGAATCGCTATATAGAACAAAAGTAGAAACTTTGAAAAAGGTAATTGATAAACTTTTCGAAGATGAAGATTATGAAGTAATCGACACATTATATAGATTAATGGTTGATAGAAAAGCAAAGCGTGGTGCACCGCTTGTTGTAAAAGAAGAAGAGGTATCACCGCAATATAAAAGAAAAGCTGAATTGCTTAAAGGTAAGGTAGACTTTTTATATGATAATAATCATTATGATATTCTCGATGCTATTGATAATTTAATAACTAAATTATACTCACAAACAAATGCACCAGAAAACGCAGAACAATAAAAATCCACGTTCATGGTCAAGTAAATATTGGAAAAAACACAATATTTCTGATATATTAAAGGAAGTGGTTGAACCAGATATGGTTGACGTATCGTCAATTCAAATGCATGATACTTTATCGCCACTTATCTGGAATGAAAATGGTATGATGAAACCAGAAGTAAGAAAAACATTATTAATGAATGCAAAAAGATTTATTGAGTTTTCAGATATTGAAAACCTAAAGTTTAATGATATCATGCTTACTGGTAGTATGGCAAATTATAACTATAATGAAAATTCTGACTTGGATGTTCATATAATATTGGATTTTGACCAGATTTCAGAAAATAAGGAATTTGTGGGGGACTTTTTTAAACTAAAAAAACAATTGTGGAGCGATAAGCTTCCAATTCAGGTGAAAGGACACGATGTTGAAATGTATTTTCAAGATGCGGACGAACCTCATCACGCATCAGGAACATATTCTTTAGTTAAAAATAAATGGATTAATAAACCAATAAAGAAAATTGTTAATGTTAATACAAGTGATGTCCAATTAAAAGCATCTGATTTTATGAATGCAATCGATGATTTAGAAGACAACCAAAATAAAGAAAATTTTTTAAAAAAATATGAAGCATTAAAAAATAAAATAAAAAAATACAGACAAACTGGACTCGATAGTGGTGGAGAATATTCAATAGAAAATCTTGTATTTAAAATATTAAGAAACACTGGTTATCTTGCTAAATTAGTTGAAATTAAAAACGATTATTTAGCACAAGAACTAAGTTTAAATGAGTTTATGTCATGAAGAGAATTATATTAACAAAGGAACAATTAAACGAATATGTTGAAAAGAAAAAAGCCGAAAAAGTTTTTTATAGGATTATAGAAGATTTGCATAAAAGTCAAAAACTTTTGAAAGAAAGTGTTTCAAAAAATGATGTAAAACAAACAATTATTGACAATTATAAAAGAAAGAATTTAATAACACCAAAGGTTTTTGAAATGTTGACCAAGTATGGTATAATGACCGAAAAATACAAAATAATATAATATTACTATTTTTTTGTTCTTAATTAAGTATTTATAAAAAAATGTAAAGTAAATAAATTTTAAAATTATTATAAAAATATTCAAATGGGAAAATATGCATCTAACGAAGCCTATTATCAGAGACTTCAACAATTAGCGGAAGTAAAAAAGATTCCGATAAAAGAAACACGTAATTTAGGTACGTTGATTGATTATAAAAGGGCAGCAGATGGTGTCGCATATGGTATCGTAAAAGAACAGCACCAATATTATATAAAAAAGGCTGGTATTAAAGAAAATCCAGACGTTTCTGATTTTGCATATATTGGTGGATTGGAAAATATTACCGAATATCAATATAAAAAACTATCAGAGGCTGATAAAAACAGAAGTATGATTCTTAACACAATCAATGAGGCTGTTTCATTAAAGCCAAGTAAAACAGGTAGTAAGAAAAGATTAAACGAAGATAAAGCGGGTGAAGAAATTGAAATGGCTTCAAGTAAAGTTGGTGATTTAGAGGCAGCAACTGATGTGGCTGACGAACCAATAGATGTTCCAGCAGAACCTGCTCCCGAAGGTGGTGAGGGACTTCCAGTTTCAGATGTTCCCGAAGAACCAGCACCAGAAGGTGGTGATGAAGTTGATATGGACGTTGATGTAGATGCGGGTGCACCAGAAGGTGGTGATGAATTACCCGCAGAAGAACCCGCTCCCGAAGGAGAAGAAGGCGAAGCACCAGAAGGAGAAGAAGGTGAGGATTCTATTGCACCTGACGATGAAAAAAGTTTAACAATTAAAGAAATCGAAAAAGGACTTGGAAAAGTTACAAGTAAAATCAGAAGAACTGAATTAGAACCAGCACAAATTAAATCATATGTGAATTCATTCCTTTCGGCATTCAAAGATAAGTTCGATGATGTTGAAATTGAAGATAGAAAAGTAATGGCAGATAAAATTCTTAAAGTTGTTTCGGATGACGAAATTGAAGATGTTAGTAATACAGTTTCACAGGATGGTGGTATTGAAGAAGTTGAGGAAGAAGTTTGCGCAGAATGTGGTGGTTTTGGAAAATATATGGAATCGAGAGGTTATTCTCAAGAATCAATTGCGGAGTGTGGTGAAGAAGAAATGGCAAGTGTTGTAAGTGGATATGCAAATGCGCATAATGATGGCATGAATGATGGCGATTTTGAAGCAGTTGCTTTATTTGTTACGCCAGAAATGCTTGGTAAATTAAAGAACGAATACGGTCATGATGAGTATGCCGAAAAACTTACTCCTTATGTTAATCAATTAGGCGAAAGTACTGAAGAAGAAAAAGAAATCAAACTCAATGAGTTTTGGGGTGGTTTAAAAAATTTAGCTAAAGGTGCTGGTCAGGGTATCCAAAAAGGTGCACAAGCAGTAGGTGGTGCAGTTCAAAAAGGTGCACAAGCAGTAGGTGGTGCAGTTCAAAAAGGTGCACAAGCAGGTGCGGAAAAAGTTGGACAAGCAGCGACTGCTGTTAAACAACAATATTATAAAGGCGAAGTAAATCCTGCTGTTAAAGCAGTTGAAAAAGAAGCAGAAACATTAGGAAAAAAGATTGCTAATTTGAATAATACTTTAACTAAAGCAGGACAACAGCCAGTTAATGTAAGAAGTATCTTAGCAACAATTCAAAATCAACTTGGTGCTGGTGCTGGTGCTAATTTAGGTAAATTCGGTGTGGCAGCAGAAGGAATGACAGACCCTGCAAATGTTGAAGTTCAGCCTAATACATTAAAAGAAGAAGAAGAATCCGAAATTGAAACAGATAACGAAGAAAATGCAGAAGTTGAATTTGCTCCAGATTCACAATCATTGGGCGCTGGTGTTATTAAACCAGAAAGTATTTCAACAACAGGTGTTGATGTGAACGTAGATGCACAAAATAAAACGGTAAATGTTTCGATGAATGAAGGTAAAAAAAGAATAAATGAAAAATGGGATACTGATTATAAAACGCCTGAATCAGAAAAAGGTAAATACAAAGGAAAAACTTTGGAAGACCTTGAAAAAATAAAATCTAATTTAGATAAAAAGAGACCAGAAGGTGGATATAAAAAAGGTAGTCCTGAATATGAAAAAGAAAAAGAAATAAATTTTGCAATTCGTGCTAAAAAAGGTTGGAAAGGTGGGGTTGACGAAAATAGGGAAATGAGTGAATCAGAACAAAAACTCAGGAAGTATATTCGTAATCATCTTGAAGAAAAGGCAGGCTTAAGAAAACCTTCTCTTAATGAAAGTAAAAAATCTGAAACACTTAAAAAACTCGATGCGATTATTAATGAACAATTAAAATTATATGAATCAGCAGCAAAGAAAAGGTTAGGTGAAAACGTAGAAGAAGGTATTGGTGATTTTCTTCAAAAAGGTATGGTTAAAGTTGGTCAAATGGGTACAGGTAAAGGAAAATTACAAAAAGAATTAAGAAGTGCATTACCAACATTGTCACCCGAAGAGTATACAAAGTGGTTACAAGATTTATTTAGTGTGGATACTATGTATAATAAAGCACTTGAAAGATATATCAATACTGCAACAACTGAAAACAAACAAGAATTGCTTCAACAAATTGCAGCAGATAAATTTGGCGTAGGTAAGTTGTCACTACAAAATGGACGTTTAGTGTACATCCCTGCTGATAAAGCATAAGAATTGAGTGAAGTATAATAAAAAAAAAGACCAAATATTAAAAAATTTGGTCTTTTTTTGTAACATTTTTTATTGTATATTCGTATAAGTGGATATGGAAAATATTAGAACATATAAAACAATTCGACTATTCAGAGGAAAAAGAAAGGTCGATGAACTGGTTAAACTTTCAGAAGAAAAAAGAGATTTTGAATTTCGCAGGTTATTTATAGAGGAACTTGAACAAGATTTGCATGTTATTTTCAGTTGGCAAACAATATATGGATGGATTGCTTGGGCTTTTATTCTTTTTTCGTTAATGTTTTTTAAGAATCCCCCCATATTTTATTCACTAATTGGAATTTCATTAGTTGCCAAAACATTTTCGTTTTTTCAGAAAGAAAAATACAAAAAAGTGTTTAAGGGATATAGATTTTCACTTGCTTGTGTTGATTCGGTAATAAAGAAAGATTACGGTATTACACTGCCAAAATAAAAATACAAGTATTTATTGAAAATGAGTACTATGTTTGATGACGATAAGCTAAAATTAATTTTTGTCCTAAAAATAGGATATAATTCTAAGGGCGATGGGTTATACGAATTTATTTTTTCATCCAATCCTGAAAATATTGATGTTGAAGGTTGGTGCTGGGATATTTCACCCGCATGCGATAATGCACGCCCTCCCACTGAAGAATATATTGATGCAATTTTTAGTTTAAAAACAAGTTCTTTTGATTTATTCTGTCTACATGAAGCGGTTGATAGAGAATATATGCACGGATATCACACAATACATGCACTGGCATATGAAACTGAAAAAGAATCGGATGAAAATGGTGTAATGGGTTATGAAAAAATGTTTGAAGGTGATAATGACGACATGCCATTGTTGGTTTTTCATTATGGAATGACGCTGGCAAAAGTTAAAGACTTACTTAATGCAAGAAAGATTATATTAAAGAATAATGAATTTGTTGAAGTTTCTTCATTAAATTTTTAGAGTTCATCTTACCAATTGGAAGAAGGAAATTGAAAAACGCAAGCCAAGATGCTCTGCGTTTTTTGCTTTTTAATAGTATTTATTATTGCCTATCTTACCACGAATAGGAAGAAAAGGTTTCGAGGCACGATACATCAGGATATGTACCGTGCTTTGCGGTTTTTATGTATTGTAGTATTTATTTATAAATATTTATAAATGAACATTAAAAAGAAAGACGATGATATTTTTAATAACGATGATTCCTTATTTCCAGAACACGTTCCATTAGTTCCCATTGATATTCAAAAAGAAAGGGAAAAAGAAGAAATTCGAAAACTTGCTGCTGAACTCAGAAAAAAAACAGGAAAAATTGAACCAATTATTGTTTTAAAAAATGGTGAATTAAAAAAAACAAGTGAATTAACTCTTTTTGAACAAGAAAATGAAATCGTGCGTTGTGCGACTGACCCTATATATTTTATCGAAACATATTTAACTATATTCGACCAAACTCAAGGTAGTGGCGGTATGATTGTACCATTTAAATTATTTAAGTTTCAAAAAAAATTGATTCAAACATATTTAAATAACCGATTTGTTGTTGCCAACAAATATCGTCAGGCAGGAATTTCAACAACGACTTGTGCATACATTGCTTGGTACGTAATGTTCAATCCAAATAGAAGTGTTGCTATTATCGCAAATAAACTTGAAACAGCACGTGACGAATTAATGAATGATGTTGTTGAATTTATTGAAGGTTGCCCCGATTGGCTTAGACCTAAAACTGGTAGAGAAGCGGCAAGAAATTTAAAAGATACTCAGAAATTAAAGAAATATGATAACGGTTCTGCACTTGGTGCATTCTCGGCACATGGTGGTCTTCGTGGTTATACGCCAACGTTATTATTCTGGGATGAAACTGCGTGGACTGAAAAGGGAGATAAATTCTGGTTATCTGCAAGACCAACACTCCAAACTGGTGGCGCAGCGATATTTGTAAGCACTCCTTCTGGATTAGATGCTGTTTTTTACAAAACATTTACTGGTGCAAGAGCAACTCCACCTGAAAATAACTTCAACGCTGTCGAATTGTGGTGGTTTAATGATCCAAGATATAATAAGGGTTTAGTTTGGTTGAAAAACAAAGGAAAACAAAATGAGAAGAAATTGATCGATGAAAATTGGGACGAAAAAACCAGAATTCAAATGATGGATGATGGTTGGGAAGCCAGTTCTCCTTGGTTTGAAAATGAAGTACGTGATGCACAAGGTGATATGCGTAAAATTGCACAGGAATTACTATGCTCATTTTTGGGTTCGGGCGATAACTTTATTGCAGAAGAATTTTTAAGACGTATTGAAGAAAATGAAATTCGCACACCAATTCGTCAAGAATATATTGACAATAATATGTGGATTTGGGAAGACCCGTTGGTGGGTGAAGATTATATTATGGCACTTGATGCATCACCCGGACATGGCGAAGATAATTCAACAATTAACATTTTAAAAACGAAAGAAGTTATTGAAGAAAAAGTAATAATAAAAGGCGAAAAAACAAAAAAGGTTAAAATAAGAAGACATAAACTCGAACAAGTTGCTGAATATTATGGAAAAATAACGCCGCAAATGCTTGCGGAGATTGCATATCAATATGGTAAAAGATATAATACTGCATATACCGTTGTTGATATAACTGGTGGTTATGGTGTTCAAACAGTTGAAAAATTACTTGAATTTGGATATGATAATGTTCATTATGCTGAAGTAACACACAAACCAAGTAGAGATAGGTTGCAGGGCTATATTAAAAAGGGACAGAAAGTTATGTCCGACGGTGCAATAGTAAACGTGGATTTAATTCCCGGATTCTTTATCGGTAATAATCGTGCTTCAGTCTTACTTGAAATGCAACGTGCTATTCATCTTGAAGATGTTATAATTAGGTCAATTAGATTATTGAATGAATTAAAAACATTTGTCACTGTTGCTGGAAACCGTGTTGCCGACCATAAACGTTCATTTCACGATGATTCAATCATGGGATTAGCGATTGGTTTATTTGTAGTTAATTTCGATATGGCGAGATTTAAGCAAAGCAAAGGTATTACAGAAAAAATGCTTAATGCTATAATGAATATTAATGACATAAAAGAAATTGAAAAAAATAAAGGAATAAAAAATAAACCAATGATTTCTCCGAATAGCGTGTCGCCATTAAATCCATATATTTCACATTCTTGGTTATTTGATGGATTAGATAGGAAAAAGAAAATATAAAATGTATTTATATTTAACCGACTTTTTCGGGAAATTAAAGTATTTATAAAAAAATATAAAAAATTATAAAAATGGCAGAGAACGAAAAAAGGGGAACAATATACCAGCAACTTAATAAAATGTTGAATCTCGATGGTTTTGGCTTTCAAGATGCGCAGCCATCTATATCACAAAGCACGCCATCTCAAGAGACTAAAGTTATAATAAAAGGTACAACACCTGAAGAAATTCATAGAAAAGGACTTGAGCTTCAACAAAAAAAAGAACTTCAAAATAAATTTTTCAGAACCACCGATAGAGGTTTTCAGAAAGCACTCCAATACGAAGCAGCACGTCTTCCCGCATATATCGACTATGAAGGAATGGAATATTATCCAATCATTTCATCCGCATTGGATTTGTTTATGGAAGAAGCAACCACTATTGGAATGAATGGTAAAATGCTAAACATATATTCTAATAAAGAAAGAATAAAATTTTTACTCGATGAGTTTTTCTATGATATTGTAAATGTTAATGTCAACCTGCCATTTTGGACAAGGAATACGCCTATAAAATATGATAGTATGATTCCACTTCTAAATGGTGAAGAAATAACAATAAAAGAATTGTCAGAAAGGATAAAAAATAATCCAAATGAAGAAATATGGACATATTCTATTCAAGACAAGACAAAAAAAATAGTTGCAGGTAAAGTAATTTGGTGTGATTTAACCAGAAAAAACACTGATATTATAAAAGTTACTTTTGATGACGATACTTACATTGAAACAACACCAGACCATGAATATATGCTTAGAGATGGTTCATATCTAAGAGCGGATAATTTGAGCGTTGGTGTTAGTTTGATGCCATTTTATACATCGACAAGTAGTAAGGTGAATTTTACTTCTGGATATGAAAAGGTTTATAATCCTGCATCAAACCATCACATCTTTACGCATAGGATGGTTGCACAGGAATGTATTATTAATCCTGATAAAGAAAGTAATCTAAATGAAATTTTTGTTACACATCATGTTGATTTCAATAAAAAAAATAATCATCCATCAAATTTATTGAGAATGACAAGTACTGAACATAGTAATTATCATAGTGTACTTAGCGAGAGGGGTAAAAGGGTATTACAAAGAGAAGACGTAAAAGAAAATAGAAAGTTGAGCATCGATAAGTATTTACGTTCAGAAAAAAGAAAAGAAAGATTATCTAAAGAAATGTTAGGAATTTATCCAAAATATTTTAATGATTATAATAATAGTTCATTACATGAAGAACATAATTCTATTCGTAGAAATAGAATGACTGAGTTATGGTCTAATGAAGAATATCAAAATATGGTAAAAAACAAAATGCAATTGAAAATTGATGACCATTGTTTGTCATATATTACTGAAATCTTGAAAAATTCTGAAAATTATATTTCGGCAAAAAAATTGGGTGAGATTTTAATGTCCGATAGTTATTTTATGGAGTTATTTAAAATCGCAAACAACACAATTAAAAAAGATTTATCTAAATCATTGTCGCCAACAACATTATTTAAACTTATTTTCAGGAAGACAGAAAAAACTTATTGTAATTTTGCAGAAGAAGTTAATTCTAATTTTATTAATCAAAGTAATTTTAAACGTGTATCAGTTATTTCAAAAGTACGTGGAAACAAAAATTGTGTTCTTAATCATAAAGTAAAATCAATTGAGAAAATTTCAGAAAAATGTGATGTTTATTGTATGGAAGTTGTTGGAAAGAATGGCGAGCAAGACAGGCATAATTTTCCTGTATGTAGTAAAAATGATGATGGAACATATACAAGAAATGGTGTATTTCTTTCGAATTGTAAATATGGCGATAATTTTGTTCTCTTATATGGTGAGCGTAAAAAGGGTATTACACATGTAAAACAATTGGTGAACTATGAAATTGAACGATTTGAAAGAATACAAAACGGTAAGCCAATCGTTAAGTTTAAGGAAAGAATGACTGGTGATGAATTTAATGTGTTTGAAATTGCACACTTTAGATTACTTGGTGATGATAAGTATCTTCCCTATGGTTCGTCAATTTTAAATAAAGTTCGTAGAGTTTTCAGACAATTAGTTATGGCTGAAGATGCAATGCTTACTTATCGTATTATTCGTGCAGGTGAAAAAAAAGTGTTTAAAATTGACGTTGGAAATATTGATGAAGAAGATATTGAGGAATATATCTACAAAGTAGCAACAAAATTTAAGAAAATAGCACAGGTTTCACCAAATGACGGCCAAATCGATTATCGTTTCAACATTCTTGGAAACGATGAAGATTATTTCCTTCCTGTTAGAAACGCTAACACCCAAACAGGAATTGAAACACTCCCGGGAGCATCGAATCTTGACCAAATTCAAGACATTGAATATCTTCGTGATAACTTATTTACTGGTCTTGGTGTTCCTAAACCATTTTTAAGTTTTCAGGATGCTGCAGGTGCTGGTAAAAATATGGCGCAATATGATATTCGTTTTGCAAAAAAGATTAATCGTATTCAACAGGCATTAATTCAGGAATTAAATAAGATGGCAATGATTCATCTTTATCTTCTGGGTTATACTGGTGAGGATTTAACTAATTTTCAATTAACGTTGACTAATCCATCTACACAGCAAGAATTAATGAAAGCCGAATTAATGCGTGAAAAGGCACAAACATATACTGAATTAACTCGTGGTGAAGGTGGTATTGCTGCAATGTCACATACAACCGCTAAACGCTTGTTATGGAACATGAGTGATAAAGAAATCGTTGACGACCTTAAACAACAAAAAATGGAGAAGGTTATCATGCAAGAACTTCAAGATTCACCAGTTACCATTAAGAGAACAGGTTTATTTACTGATATTGATAAAAGGTATGGTGAACCAGTTGAAGGTATGCCACTGCCAGCAGAAAGTGGTGGTACAGAAGGTGGAGCACCGCCAATGGGTGGTGGAGCACCTGCAGGAGCACCGACAGGTACACCGCCAGAATTGGGTGGTATGCCACCTGCAGGAGCAGGAGAAGCACCAGCAGCACCACTTGGTGGTGGTGAAGGACTTCCTATGGCTGAAGGCCGTGAAAAATTAAGCGAAGAAGAGTATGTTAAACTTGTGGAAAAAATGGTGTTCGGTAGTAGTTTAGAACCAGAACATAAAAAAGAGAAAAAACATAAAAAAATTATTAACGAAAATGATGCGATTAATAGTAAATTAAATAAAAACGCACAAGAAATGGTTAATGAAATTGATTCTCTTTTGGCTACGGGTGATACTATAAATACGCCACAAAAAGAAATAGAATCTGAAGATATTGATATTGAGGATATTGAAAACATTGATTTAACTGAGTAGTTGAAATATGTATTAAAAATAACGTTTATAATTATTTAGAGTATTTATAATAAATCAAATCATATTATATGGAAAATATCAATATTGGGATAGTTAATCTGGTTGTTTCAAAGAAATTAAAAGATGCTTATTTTAGTAATACTTTAATTGAAGAATCGAAACAATATATGAATGAATTTTTTAGCGTTATAAAAAATTCTCCAATCTTGCAATTAGAGTTTAAAATTTTCAACAACATTGAAACAAAACACATTGAAAATGATGTTGTTGCCACTCGTTATATTGATAATAATATTAAATTATTTGAAGTTTATACCCTTTCTGAGATAGAAAGGGAGCATGAGAAATTAAAACAATTTATTGCTGAAGATGTGAAAGTTGATGACAATAGGGTTAAACTATATATTGCAATTAATAATCTGATTAAAGAGTCTTTAAGCAACTATGATGATATTGATGTTGACGTTATTCACGAATCATTTGAATATGTATTAAATCATATAAAGAAACCAAAAATTGATGAAAAACATCCCCATAATTTAATTAACGAAGATGTTATTGAAATAGCAATAAATAAATTTAATGAGAAGTACAGTTCGCTCAATGAAGATGAAAAAACTTTACTGTTAAAACTTATTAAATCAACACCAGAAGAAAAAGAAACACTTCTTGAGGAATATAAAAACGAAAATCTTACCATATTGGAAGGAATGAATAAAGAAAATATTAAAGAAAGCCTAACAAAAGCAATTCAAAAAATTAAAGAAATGTCATTCAATCCAAATACCGTGGATGATGATATTATTAGTTTATTTGAATTGAAAAAAGGTGTGCTATAATTATGCTTTATTAAAGTATTTTTTCTTCATTGCATTTATATCAATATCACCATTATATCCATAAAGTCTACCTTGTGAACTAAATTGCCAAACTGTCCAGTTTTGCTGGCCATTTTTTTGCCATGTTTTAGCAACAGTTGGATTGGTCATTTCAGGTTCTTTTGGATATTGTGCGTGCCATAATGGGATGTTTCCAAAATTACCACTCGTTTTTGTATCAAAGAAATTTCTATTTCCATAAAGTATTGTGTCATAACCTTTATTTTTTAACACACTAATAAATGTATTAATCCACAAATCATTTTTTGATTTAACCACACTCCATAAATCGCCTTTTGATTCATTATCTTCAATATCCAATACAAGCGGAAAATCTGGTTCGGGTAAGTTTAGTTTATCGATACTGTCGACAAAGAAATTTGCTTGTGCGGTTGCATTATCCACAATATTATCACCAGTATATTGTTGTGCATAATGATAATATGCGATTTTTAATCCAGCGTTTTTTGCACCAATTGCGTGAGAAACCGCTTTTTTATCATTAAAGTTATCCTGACTTAATTTAATGAATGCAAATTTAACACTTGGTTCGTCAGGATTGGGATTGTTTGCTAATTTGTTCCAGTCAATTTTTGTTTGCCAACGAGAAACATCTACACCAAAAACAGAATCTAATTCATTTAATCTCTGTTGAGACATAATTATTGCTTGCTGTGATTGTCTAATTATTTCGCCAGTAGAAGAATTACGCATTGTATTTTCAGAACTACCGCCATCAAAGCCAAACACTGCAGCAGGGTTAGTTATTCTTGGAACGGGGTATCTTAATATCTTTACGCCAGCAAAACTTGTTGTCATTTTATTTGGAACAAGATTATGTTCAACATTTAATATAATATAAGCACCGTTAAAAATAGGAACATTTTCTAATTGAAAATATTGTGTCGGTTGTATCATCGCATTACCCAAACCAGTTATAGTTGCTTGATATGCCCTATTTTCATATAAATTATAAAGATTTTGTCCTTTTGGTATTGGTGCTTGTAATTTATTGTCACCAGCAATTCTCGAAAGAATCTGTATAGATTCGTTTGTTTCGGGATATTCTTTACTATCAATTTTAATGTCACTAAACATTGATTGATTTTGTTCGCCAAATCTAACCTTAAACGCACGAACTTCTCTCCAAGGGAAATTTAGATTTACTTGTGTTTGGCCGTCGTTTCCAAAATCTCTTGATGGACAATTTTTAGTGCTAAAATCAGTTGCGTTTGTACTACCAAGGTCAGTAATTCCATCCTCAACGAAACCATTTTGAATTCCAGTTGGATAACTTGATGTTCCACCAATATACATGCACACAAACGCTGCTTGTTGCCCAACAGTTGGTCCTGTATCGATTCGAAATGAATCTTCCCACTGACCACTATCATATTTCAAGAAATTTTGAAGGGGAAAGAACTCAAATCCGTTTGTTGACAATAGTTGTGATAATACAGTAAATATCGTTGCATTATAATCTTCAAATAATGTCAACAATACCTCTGGATTTATCATCGTATCGCCAATTGGATTCATTGCTCTATCAACAAAAGCAAATGAACTTATTAAACTTGGTTTATTTCCATTAAACGGATATCCATATACATTAGGATAGGTTGGGTTTGACAACCATTTATCGTTAATATTTTTAAAGGAATAATATGTTTGTGATATAACATCCTTATCACCCTTCAATTTTTTTTGTTCTTCTTCTTTCTCAACCAATTTATTTTGTTTCGCAACAATTTCATCTTTTAATTTAGTTAAAAATCCAATAAAATATGAATTGTTTAATGCTTTTATTGTTGACGATTCTTCGTTTAATGCTTTTAATGATTTATATCCAACTGATGTGGTGGCAGGATTTTTAAAAGTAACCTGACTAAAGTTAATAATTGTTGTTCTTTTAATAAGTGGTTCAATAAGCGGAGTGTAGAATGATGTGCCGTCTTCACCTGTTTTATCAGGGTCTAATAGTTCACGATATGCACCGATCTTTCTTTTTCCATTTGCCACCAATTCTTTTGCCTTTTGATATAGATTAAAAAACTGTGTTAAAATTGACTGAAACTCTGTATTATAAAACGCATCAAAATGTGCCTTAAATGTTTTTTTATCTTCTTCAGATAGAAAATTTTCAGTGTCAGCAATATCAGCAAATATAAAAAGACCATTACTTTCTAAATTTTTACCAGCACCTGTTGTAAAAAAGTCTTTTAATTCATCCGTTAAACTATTCTCATTAGCATAAACTAAAGAGCCAATGTAATATGGTAAATATGTTGGCACTTCAATGGCAGCAGGATTGGTAAATATCAATTCATTAAGTTTTCTTGGAAAAATATTGAACGGACTTAGTGCTAAACCAAAATTGGATAACAATATAACCGCACTTAATTGTGATATACCACTAATTGCGCTAAAAATTTCATCATCGTGGTCAGCCATTTGGTCAATCCAAATTTCAACAATATTATCGAATTCTTTTAATAATTGTGGTGCATTACCATCCGTGTATGTTATATTACCAAAATAACCATTACCGTTGGTTAAAAAATTATCAATTATTGATGGCTTAGATACATTATTTATATATAGATTACTAATTTTTCTTGATTTAGTTAAATATCTTGTTTCAAGGCTAATTCCATTATATTTTTCAGTTTTTTGCTCCTTAATAACATTATCTTTTACAAAATCATCCTTAATATATATAACATTTTCTCGTGTGAATAAATAAAAACTTTCTGGAAGTCTACCTGCAAATATGTTTCCGAATAGTCCTCTTTGTACATTATTTTGAAATTTACTAACGGGTTTATCTGATTGTTCTTCAAACGCTTGTATATCAATAGGGTCGGAATATATACGCACACCCACGTATTCATCATTCTCTTTATTTACATATGCATTTTGTGTGGGTGATATTGGAAAATATAATCTACTTTCTTCTGTAAAGTCATAATAATCTTTAACGTTATTATCTAAATATATGTAAAAATTATCAATTCTTTCTGCACTATTATATCTTTCTGCAAATTCTCTTAAAAGATCACCATAGTTTGATTGCGTTACTGATGCTGCTAAATTAACTGCTTCAGATTTTGAATATAAATCAATATATGCTTTACCTGCTTTATCATTAACATAAAAACTTTCTGGTATTGAACTTTGAGTTAAAATATAAAACCTTTTTAATATTGTTTTTAATATTTGTGTAATTCTTGGGTCATTATCAATATTAATTGGTTCGCCACTTGTAGTATCAACACCATAATACGGACTAACAATATCTGAACTACCAAGAATTGAATCGAATGGTGAAATTGGTATCCATTTATATGTGCCATCTGCGTCTTGTTCAGATTTCATTGTCAGCAATTCACCAATTCCCTCCTGTGTTTGAAATGTTGTGATAAAATTATTAACCAAATCAATTTCGGGAAATGGTTCTGGCAGTTTATTACTTAAATCAATAGGTGCTACTCTTTCTTCTCTAAATCCACCGCAAATTTCTGCTTGTCTGTTCACAATCAAAGGAAATGCAAATATTTTATCTATGGTATTTGTGCCGATTTTACCAATATCTTCATATGAACTATCGCCAATAATCATATTTTTATACTTTAGATGGTGGTCATTTTCTGCTTTATGCGAAGTTGTTCTTAATATTTCAAAAAATCTATCAACATCATCTAAAATAACTTTAAATATATTATATATAGTGGGGTTCATTCCAAGAATATCTAATACCTTGTTATTAATTTTTTCATTAATTACATTAACAATATCAGTTCTTGATTTTTCTAATTCAAACCTTTGCTTATATAATTTAATATATAGGTTTGTAACATCAATTCCGACATATTTTGTTGTTGTGCTATTATTTGTTCTTCCAGCACTAACGTTAAAAGCATTATCAAATATTTCTGGTTTCGAAACATCCGTATCATTTATTATTAATGATACTTGCGCTTCTCTTATGCTTTTCAATATTTTTGTTCTAAATATTTCTAATTGGGTTTTTAATATATTTATTTTCCCTGAATCTGGTGATAAAACAGGACTTATATTTGCACCTGCAATGTATGCGATATATATTCTTTTATCAATTGTTGTGGGAAAACCATTATCTGCAAGTTCTTTAATAATTGCATCATAATCAAAAATATTGTCAAGTGGTTGTATATTATCTTTAGAACTTGTTGTAAATGGTATAATTACTTCTGGCTTTTCTTTAGTAAAGACATATAGGATTCCATTTTCATTTAATTCTGAATTATATTCACTTAGGACTGCAAATGCATCATTATTCTGTGAAATTTGATGCAGAATTGTGTCGTATTGTTTACTTTCTGTATCAGTCTTTAAATCTTCTGAAACAGCAGAATAAAGATTTCGTAATTTTATTATTAGTTCATATGTGTTTCGTGGTGGTTGTTTTGTTTCAGGATTTGCAGATATGCTTTCCAGCATGAAAGGAAAATTAACCACATATCTAAATAGCACATCGCTTAATGGTGCAAACGTGATTGCAACAAATTGTGCATCTATGACAAAATTACCATTTTCTGCTTTAAATTCGGTTGTATATTTTACTAAATGTAATTCATATGTTAATGGTTTTCCATAATAACCCTTAATCGTTAATTCAAAAATTGGTGGTGGAAAATCAAATAATATTCTATATGGTGAATTTTCCCTATTAAAGAAAGCTAATCCTCTCACATCAACGAATTGTACATTAACTTCTGGTATGAATGACGAATTAATTGTAACCCGAATACTGGTCATACCAAAACCCTCATATTGAACTTCCTCGCCACTGCTGCCATCATAGTAGTTGGTAGTAAAATTTAAAAAATTAGGATTTTTTTCATTTTGATTTACACCCAACAGATTAATTTTTGTGGTATTTTCAAAACCAGTTGGTTCTACACTATATTTATTATTACCAGTTGTTACCAGCACTGTTCTACCTTTTCGAACTGCTTTTAGTTCGGCAAAAATATACATATCTTGATATTGCGGTATTCCATTAACAATATTCGTATTGATGTTTACATCATTAGGCTCAATAAGTATAACATTACTCATTCTTCTGATTTTTAATATAAATACAGAATATGAAATTTTATAAAAAAAATAATGACGAATAGTATCTTTTCAACTATTTATCATAAAACAAATTTAATGGAGACACTGCAATTTATATTATTACAAATCGACCACCCAATCTGGTATTATAACGCATTTTTTTATTTGTTTGTTGCGTTGTTAATTTACACCATAATTTCATCATTAACTTATTTTAAAACAATGAGAAAACGTGTTGTAGAGATGAAATTAATGCAGCAACAGCACACAGCAAAAATAGATAACATAAGAAAAGAACATAGCGATGTGCTTGAAAAATTAAGAGCAGAAATGCTTAAACGTGAAGAAGATAGGACTCGTCAATGGATTGAATCAGAAAAAGAAACATTAAACGTATTAAGTGGTGTTTCAATGCTGCTGGATTTAAGTGAAAAAATTGGGAGAATCGAATCCGAGAAAATATTAAACAAACTGGGTGGAATTGAAAACGATAGAAATTTAAAAATTGAAAAATTGGATGAGATTTATAAAAAACTCGATGAAATTCGAGAAAAAGTAGAAAAAATTACAGCAGAAAAAAAATAATGTTTTCATGTCATGTCAGAAAAAATAGAAAAACTCAAAGAAATAAATAAAACATTAACTACTGTGCTGGCTGAATTGGAGACATATGTTTTCGTTGAAAATAGTAGTAATGGCAAAATAAAAGAAAAAAATCATCAGATCAAATCTAATACAAGTGGTGCTGTTGTAATAAAATAACAATCAAAACTATTTATAGAGAAAGATATTTATTATGAGCAAAATATTACAAGCAGGAGAAACTGGTTTTGGAATTATGATTGAACACGATGCTGGATATATTAGTTCAGACATCAATAAAGATATTTTAAACGAAAATTTTGAACTTAAGCCAAATGAACCTGTTTTAGTTAATTGTATTCTACAAAAGTGGGGCGTTAAAAATAAAAACGGTAGAATATATCCTAAAGATGTTTTAATTCCTCAAGTAGAAGCATATAAGGAATTAATTGACACTAATAGTGCTGTTTCAGAAGCAGACCATCCAGAATCATCAATAATTTCCCTTCAAAATATTTCCCACATGATAACAAAAATGTGGTGGGGAACTGGTGAACAAGAAAATGTTTTATTTGGCCAGATAAAATTAATTGTATCTCCCGGGTATATTAAATATGGTATTGCTTCAGTTGTGGGCGACAAAATAGTTCTCTATTTACAAAACAAAATCAAATTAGGAATTTCATCTCGTGGCGTTGGTACACTTAAAGAAGTAAATGGTGAAAATCTCGTACAAAATGATTTTGAATTAATTGGCTTTGATTTGGTTGCGACACCAAGTACTCCGGGTGCATACTTATTTCCTGTGAATAGTAAGTCCGTAGGATTTGGAGAAACTTATATAAAAAAGAACGGTATTTATTTAAAAGAAGATGAAACAAAAATTATAAATGCGTTGGATAAATTTTTATTATAGGAAAAAGAAAAAAATATTTTTAATATAAAACAAGATAGATTTTATCACCTTCC
>WOYI010367062.1_pt1 | contig 22696 bp, 24 predicted proteins | sample 6423411 | NCBI WGS metagenome assembly WOYI01 (sample SAMN13441803, study PRJNA592873) | oil field metagenome | biome: oil field; feature: oil-well bore; material: oil-contaminated soil; isolation source: oil-contaminated soil from oil-well borehole | place: Germany: Wietze | collected 2016-10-18 ... | reverse complement strand
ATCCAGAAGAGCCTGTGTCGGATGCGAATGGGCCCTGTCGCCTCCGTTGAAAACAACACTCTTTTTCAGTTTTCTTGCAAGGTAGTCTGCAGCTCCCACTGCCCCGTGTCTTATCACCACCGCATCGGCACCCATGGCCTCCAGGGTCCAGGCTGTATCTCTGAGCGTTTCTCCCTTGCCGATACTGGAGCCTGATGCAGACCAGTTAACAACATCTGCGCTCAGGAATTTCTCCGCCAGCTCAAAGGATACCCGGGTCCTTGTCGAAGGCTCGAAAAACAGGTTCACAACAAGCTTCCCGCGCAGAGCCGGAACTTTCTTTATGGGCCTGTCAAGAAGTTCGTCCATCGACCTTGTCTGCTCCAAAATATAATGCAATTCTTCCCTATTCCATGTATCAAGATCGAGAACGTGCCGTTGCTTCCACTCCATGTGCTAACCTTCCTCTCTTTCGCAGATCACGACTTCATCTTTTCCGTCCAGTTCGTTTAATCGAACTTCTATCACTTCGCTATTTGAAGTGGGTATGGTTTTGCCTATGTAGTCGGGGTGTATGGGCAATTCCCGATGGCCCCTGTCCACAAGTACGGCTAACTGCACGCTCTCCGGGCGTCCAAGATCCATAAGCGCATCCAGGGCGGCCCTTACTGTCCGGCCTGTATAGAGAACATCGTCCACCAGCAAGATCTTCCTGGAGTTCACATCTTCTGGGATGGATGTGCTGTGGACAACAGGTTGATCGTGAAGGAGCGTAAGATCATCCCTGTAAAGAGTAATGTCCAGAACTCCAGAAGGGACCCTGGTAGATTCAAAATGGGCAAGAATATCTCCCAGGCGGTTTGCAAGATAAACGCCGCGCCTCTGAATGCCGACAATTATCATGTTTTCAAGCCCGCGGTTCCTCTCCAGTATTTCATGAGACATTCTTTTCAGGATCCTTTCAATGTCCTGGGCGGTCATAACCCTGGCCTTATCTTTCAGCAAATCATTCACCTCCATAAAAAAGTGGGGGTCGAGGAATTCCCTTACGGGTTTCCCGTACCCCCCTATGGATCATATTGTTTTCGACGAGACCATTTCTCCCCATTTTCACGGATCTCAGCACCTCCGGAAAGATCTTTCTTCTGAGGAATTGTAGCAGAAAAAATTCATCATGCAACCGGTTGCATTATAAAAATTCGTCAAAAAAGACCAGGAGACCCTTTTCCGCAGCCTTTCTCTCGGCTTCTTTGATCGTACGACCCTGGCCTTCACCTGTTATGCGCCCCGAACACAGGAGCGAAACTCTGAAAAGTGGAGCGTGTGCAGGTCCACTGCGCCCAACCAGGATGTATTCCGGTTTTCCCAGGCCCTTCTTCTCCATCAGCTCCTGGAGGGTGGCCTTGGGGTTCATAGGCACTCCTCCGTTCGCAGCAAGGGTGTGTTGGCAGTAGGCGGCAATCACAGCTCTGGCGGCTTCGTAGCCGCCATCCAGGAATATGGCTCCGAATACTGCCTCCGCGGCATTGGCGGAGAGCACGGGTTGTTTCCGTCCTCCGCTCTGCGACAATCCTTTTCCAAGTCTCAGCAGGGAAGGTATTCCCGCATTCACAGCCCAGTTGCTGAGCGAATCCTCGCAGACTAGAGATGCTCTCCTGTGCGAAAGGACACCCTCATCGTCGTCCGGAAAAGCATCAAATAATATGCCGGAAACACACAGTTCCAGAACTGCATCTCCGAGGAACTCGAGCCGCTCGTTACAATATGACAACCCATTCTCATTGGAAAATGAGGCGTGAGTCAACGCCTCCACAAGGGTCTGTCTGTTATTGAAACTGTACTCTGCATATCTCTCAAGTCCTGCAATTCCAGTTATCTCTTCTTTCTGCTCCAGGTGGTCCAAAACATCCTTCTCCCTATTCTTTTTCTTTGAACTTTTCGATGGCGACAACCGCGTTGTGTCCACCAAAACCGAAATTATTGACAATAAGTCTTGATATTTCTCTTTTCAGGGACTTACCATCCGGTACTACGTTTATTGGACATTCAGGATCCGGGTTGAAACAGTTCCTGGTAGGATGGACCACGCTCTCTTCAAGAGACTGGATAGCGGCGATCGTCTCAAGAGCTCCTGCCGCTCCGAGCGTGTGTCCGATCATTGACTTGGTGGAATTTACGAGAATCAAGTCAGCGGCATCCCCGAAGGCGCTCCTTATTGCCCCGGACTCCATCCTGTCATTAAGACTTGTAGAAGTGCCGTGAGCGTTTATCAGATCAACATCACAGAGCCTCCACCCTGCTTTTTTCACAGCCTGGAGCATTGCCTTGGCTGCTCCGCTCCCATCGGGGTCCGGCGCGGTGATATGGTAGGCATCACATGTGGAACCAAATCCCATGACCTCGCCAAAGATCTTCGCTCCCCTCCGGCGGGCATGCTCAAGTTCTTCGAAAACAAGCACTCCGGCCCCTTCTCCCATGACAAAGCCATCCCTGTCTACATCGAAAGGCCTTGAAGCATGCGAAGGATCTTCATTTCGTGTTGAAAGGGCTTTCATCGCGGCAAAACCGGCAACGGCCACCTCTGTAATAGCTGCCTCCGCACCCCCGGTAAGGATTATGTCCGCATCGTCCCTTATTATAGTGTGAAAAGCCTCACCCATGGTATGGGTGGCCGAAGCGCAGGCGGTAACCACACATATATTAGGGCCCTTTGCCCCGAAACGAATGGCAACATAAGCGGCCGGCATGTTGCCGAGCATCATCGGGACACAGAATGGACCGACTCTTGATGGTCCCTTCTCCAAAAGGGTCTTCATTCCCTCGTAACTGGTGGAGATACCACCCTCACCACTTCCAATAAACACGCCGAATCTATCAGGATCGAGGTTATTAACATCGAGAGAGGCATCCTCGACAGCCATGTCGGATGCAGCAACAGAGAACTGTATCACTCTGTCGGCTCTTCGGGCATCCTTGCGGTCCATCCATTTTTCTGGATCGAAATCGCGAACCTCAGCAGCTATTTTGACCGAATAATCATTCGTATCAAAAAGCGAGATCCTGTCAACTCCGTTTTGCCCCTCTTCAAGCAACCTCCAGTACTTTTCTCTTCCCAGGGCGATGGGAGAAACAACCCCCATTCCTGTAATGACTACCCTTCTCAATATGACTCACTCCTTCGGTTCCTCCAGCGTCAAATGATGATGCAGAGAACGGAAGACTAGAGGAAGTGCGGGGAAATCGTTCTCCCCGCACATTTTCCCCGCCGACTTTTACTCTTCAACTCCAAGCTTGCCCTTGATGTAATCCATTGCCTCACCTACATTTGTAAGCTTTTCTGCATCCTCATCGGGGATCTCGATGTCGAACTCTTCCTCGATCCCCATGATCAATTCCACGATATCGAGGGAATCAGCTCCCAGATCCTCCACAAAGGAGGCTTCAGGTTTGATCTGATCCTGTTCGACATCCAGCCTGTCCATTACTATCTCCCTGAGTCTTGCGGTTATTTCTTCCATCTTCATCTCCTTCACCTCCTCTCCGAAGAACTCATTTTACCCTCATCAGACCATGGTCATCCCGCCGTCAACGGCAATGACCTGTCCAGTAATATATGATGCATCTTCCGATGCCAGAAAGGCTGCAAGTACCGCTACATCCTCTGGCCTACCGGGCCGGGCGACGGGTATCTGTAGCATCATCTGCGCTCTGATCTTATCATCCAGAACAGAGGTCATATCTGTCTCTATAAACCCGGGAGCTATGGCGTTTGCAGTTATCCCCCTTGCTCCGAACTCTCTTGCCGTGCTCTTTGTTAATCCAATTATCCCGGCCTTTGCAGCAGAATAATTCGCCTGCCCGGCATTTCCGACAAGGCCGATAACAGAGCTGATATTAATAATGCGCCCCCAACGTGATCTGGCCATACTCCTGACCGCCTGGCGAGTTGTCAGAAAGACCGATTCGAGATTCGTTCTTATGACTTCACTCCAGTCTGAGTCCTTCATTCTCAGAAGCAACCCATCTCTGGTTATGCCGGCGTTATTCACCAATATCTCTACAGGACCAAATTTTTCTTCGACCAGTGGGAAAAGTCCGGCCACATCATTGGAGACCGAAACATCTGCCTGGAATGCAACAGCTTCCCCACCTTCTTTACGTATAGCGCTCACAACCTCTTCAGCTCCAGCAGAGGAGGTGCGGTAATTTATTACAACTCTGTTCCCCTTTGACGCCAATTCCAGAGCAATGGCTCTCCCTATGCCTCTGCCGGCTCCTGTTACAAGGGCCACCCTGCTCACAGGATTCATCTTATTGCCCTCCCTTCAGAAAATCAATCGCTCCCGGAATGGAATTTGAGGAATTAACTGAAAAGCAAACTGCCTGGGGGTTTATTCTTTTGATCAGACCGGCGAGTACGGACCCGGGACCTATCTCCAAAAATCTTCCGACGCCCTGTGCCATCATATACTCGATCGAGTCAAACCAAAGTACAGGCATGAAAGTCTGCTGGAAAAGGGCATCCTGGATACTGGAAACATCGCTTTCGATTCTGGCGGAAACATTGGCAACAAGTGGCCAACTTGGAGTATTCCAGGAGAAATCGGGGAAAGATATCCTCAGCCTGTCGGCGACCGACCTCATGAGAGTGCAATGGAACGGAGCGCTGACCTTCAGGGGGAGAGCCCTTTTAGCTCCTGCCTCCCTGCATAGCAGAACTGCCCTGTCGACGGCCTCGGTTTCTCCGGAAATAACGATCTGCCCCGGAGCGTTGAAGTTGGCAGCCTGGCAGACTCCAAGTGAAACAACTGCTTCACAGATGGCAGTCACCTTGTCTTTTTCCAGGCCGATTATTGCCGCCATTGAACCCTTCCCGAGGGGAACAGCCTCCTGCATGAGTTTGCCGCGCAGATGAACCAGGCGGACACCGTCTTCAAGCGAAAGTGTTCCTGATGCGACAAGAGCGGTGTATTCGCCCAGACTGTGGCCGGCAACATAGGCAGGTTTAAAACTGATCACCTCATCAATTTCAATCGAACGGAAGACCGCCATGCTCATGGTCAGAATTGCCGGCTGTGCGAATTCGGTTTTCTTCAGCTCATCTTCAGGCCCCTCGAAAATTATACGACTGAGCGGAAAATTCAGAGCAGCGTCTGCCCTTTCGAATACTTCTCTGGCCGAAGCATATGAACTCCAAAGATCTTTCCCCATGCCAACTTCCTGCGCCCCCTGGCCAGGAAAGACTACGGAATACTTCATCTCAATACCTCCATAGGGATCAATCAGAAAGATTTCGGTTGATAATGTCCAGGATCCCTTCAGTTCCCTGAAAGAGCTCCCGGATTATCTCCCGTGCCGGCTGGATCCTGTCAACCATTGCCGCAGACTGGCCGGCCATGACCGATCCACAATCCACGTCCCCATCCACAACAGCGGCCCTGAGTTTTCCAGTACCAAGTTCTTCTATCTCCTCAACGGCCGCACCTATCTTTTCGAGTCTCTCGAACTCTTTTGTAAGGCGGTTCCGGATGCAGCGTACCGGATGACCTGTGGGCGCACCTGTAACTACCGTGCTCCTGTCCCTTGCTTTGATTATCTCATCCTTGTAGGCCTTGTGAACATTCGATTCAGAGGCACAGACAAATCGTGTCCCGACCTGTACTCCTTCCGCTCCTAGAGAAAACGCAGCTATGACTCCCCGCGCGTCCGCTATGCCCCCCGCGGCAATAACCGGGATCCGGATCGCGTCCGCTATCAGGGGCACAAGTACCATCGTAGTGATCTCACCGATATGCCCGCCGGCCTCCATTCCTTCCGCAACCACAGCATCTGCTCCCTGGCGTTCCGACCTTTTGGCCTGGGCCACTGAAGCGATAACGGGAATTACTATTATGCCAAGTGGTTTCAGGCGATCTATAACCCGGCCTGGAGCACCTGCTCCGGTGGTTACTATCGGAACTCTGTTTCTAGCCACCACTTCTAGGGCATCATCAGCGGTGGGGGAAAGCAGCATGATATTAACCCCGAAGGGCTTGTCAGTCAGGGATCTTGCCTTTAGTATCTGCTGTTCCAGAACGTCGGGAGGCATACTTCCTGCGGCGATCAACCCGAGGCCACCGCCGTTGCTTACTGCAGCAGCAAGATCAGCGTCCGCGACCCACGCCATTCCGCCCTGTAAAACCGGATATTCCACTCCAAGGAGTTTTTTGATCCTGTTGTTCGAAAACATGACCTTCACCTCATATCTCAAGGATCATAGCACCGTAAGTCATGCCGGCACCGAAGCTTGTGATCATTATCTTGTCTCCGGGAGAAATCCTTCCCTCAGAGATACCCTCATTAAGTGCAAGAAAAATCGAGGCGGCAGAAGTATTGCCGTATTTCTGGAGATTGATGATGGCCTTTTCTACAGGCACGTCAAGTCTCCTCAATACGCCCTCGATGATCCGCAGGTTGGCCTGGTGAAAAATCCAGGCGTCAATATCTTTGATTTCCATTCCGGCCTGGCCGCAAACTTCCTTGAGAAAGGAAGGGATGACCTTGTTGACGTATTTGAAGACTTCATTCCCCTTCATCTTTACAAAATGTTCGCCAGCATCCACGGAAGAATGGCTTGCGGGCCTGGCAGCCAGACCACCGGGGAAAGCAATATAATCACCTTTATCGCCGTCCGCGTGAAGTTCAGCGGCCAATACAGCGTTTTTGTCTTCAGAGACGCCCAGAACAACCGCTCCAGCCCCGTCACCGAAAAGCACGCAGGTGTTCCGATCGCTCCAGTCTACAATACGCGAAAGAGCTTCCGCGCCTATTACAAGAACCTTTTCCCACAGCCCTGATCCGATCCCGGCAGAAGCAAGCACCATCGCATAAACACACCCTGTGCACCCGGCCTGTATATCGCATGCGCCGGCCTTTGTCGCCTTGAGCATGTTCTGAACAATGGGCCCCACACCTGGAAAGAGAGTATCCGGTGAATTTGTGGCAACAAGTATCATGTCGATCTCATCAGGTGAGACACCCGCCGACCTGAGTGCTTCCATCCCGGCCTTTGCCGCAAACTGGCTAGTCACTTCGCCATCCGAGGCAATGTGCCTCTCTTTGATCCCGGTTCTCTCGGTGATCCATTCATCGCTGGTGTCGACCATTTTGGCTAGATCCGCATTCGTAACTATCTTTTCTGGCACATACATGCCCGTCCCCAGAAGGGCTACCGGCACAGCAAATTTAATCGTCATTCCATCGTACCTCCTTCGAAAGTTCCTCTGCGATCGATGAAACTCCATTTTTCGATACAAAATCACGGGCAACTCTCAAAGCACTGCAGACAGCCTTGGCCCTGGATCTCCCATGCGCCTTTATAACAGCGCCGTTTACTCCAAGAAGCGGGGTGCCTCCAAGATTCTCGTAATTGAAACGGCTCCATATATCCTTGAGCATCGGAAGCATGAACACCATACCGACCTTTGGGAGCAGGCGCCTGTTGAATTCGTCGCGAACAAGGGAGTAGATGGCTTCTCCTGTGCCCTCAATGAACTTCAGAAGGATGTTCCCGGTGAGCCCCTCACAAACTACGACGTCGGCGACTCCGAAAGGAATTCCTCCTCCCTCGACGTTCCCAATGAAATTAAGGGAGCTTTTCCTGAAAAGATCACGGGCCTCAATGATCAGCTCATCGCCCTTGATCTCCTCCTGCCCATTTGAAAGCAGACCTATGGATGGGCTTTGGACTCCCAGGACCTTTCTCATGTAGACGTCGCCCATAAGTGCGAACTGGTAAAGGTTTACCGGCTTGCACCGAACAGTCGCGCCGACATCAATAAGCATAGATATTTTGTCGACTGCCGGGAGGGGAACTCCGAGACCTGGACGGTCTATGCCGGGGATCCTTCCTACTACAAGAACGCCGCCCGCAACAATTGCACCCGTGCTTCCCGCTGAGACACATCCTGCGGCCTCGCCCGAACGGATCATCTGCATGGCTATCCTGAGGCTGGAATGCCTCTTATGCCTCATGGCGGCAGCGGGGGGTTCGTCCATGGAGATCATCTCTTCTGCGTGAACCATGTGAACCCTGCTTCGGGTCACTGAGGAAACGGATTCCAGCAGCGGCTCGACCGCCGCGGTGTCTCCTACAAGAGCGACTTCAAGATCGGGGAACATCTCACACGCCATAATCGCCCCGGGACATGTTTCCAGTGGACCGTGGTCCCCTCCCATCGCGTCAAGAGCCAAAAGCACCTTGATCACTCTCCTCGTTCCTCACTGAGGGTCCATCACCGCTCTCTTCGATCACAGTAATGAATCTTCCTGTAAAAATTTCCTTCTCTCCAACCTTGATTCTCACGCTCACAACGTATTTATTTCCTTTTTTCGTACCAACCTTGGCACGGGCTATCAATCGTTCGCCCACCATTGCCGGGAACCTGTATCTGACCCTTGCCGAACCTGGAATTACCATATCCGCCTCAATTACCGCGACGGCCAGAGAACTTGCCATGGAGTATATGTAATGATCCGAGACAAAATTGGTGTGTCTAAAAGCCATCTCGGATGTCGTCTGTAGTGTTGAAAGCGCCCATTCATCCGGCTGAAGATCCAGCAGATCCCCGATCACCTCCTCGCGCTTGAGTGAGCGGAGTTTGCTTCCTGCCTGCCGGGCCATCGTCCTCATCCGCTCCCGGACTTCGGGAATACCAAGCACGGCTCTGTCTAGCCTCACTGTGCTGATGCTCACCCCAAGATTTCCTGCGATCTCTTCATCGGTAAAAAGGGGATTATTTTCCAGTTCGGAAATTATCCGGCTTTGCCGCACCTTTCTTCCGGCGGATCGTTTCATGGCCTGTCTCCTTTGTTATCTGGTTCTAGTATCTGGTTATATGATCAGGAAGTATAATGCAGGATATGGATCAGGTCAACAAGGAAGATCGAGGGGGACCCTAAAGGGTCCCCCTCGATAAACGTATATATTGCCGGAAATTGACTGGATCAGGATTCCGCCTTCTCCTTGGCGGCAGATTTAATTACGACGATATGTCTGCCCCTGTAATAACCGCATTCCGGGCATGCCCTGTGAGTCTGGGCAACCTCTCCGCAATGAGGACAAATGGTGGTGCAAGGGGTCGTCAATGCTCCCAGAAATTGGGCCTTCCTCTGACTGGTCCTTTTATGTGACGTTCTACTTTTTGGAGTTGCCACTTTGATTCCCTCCTTTCCCGGGAACATTATCTCTATCTTCTTGCTTCCGGTCTGCCAGAATCTCAAATCTCGGATCAATAGCTTCGCCGGAGCATCCGCAATCGTCCTTGTTCCTGACTCGTCCGCAAAATGGACAGATACCCCGACATTCGGCTGAGCAGAGGACTTTTTCAGGCAGTGAAATAATAAGCGATTCCCAAACTTGATCAGATATGTCTATCTCTTCATCAAGGCTCTGAACTAACACCAGATCTTCGTCTTCTACGTCTTCGAAGGATGCGGCGACCGCCAGCGGCCTATAAAAATACCTGAAATTCCTGATAATTTCAAGTGGGGCTACGGAAAGGCACCTGGCACAGGGAACCGTTGCGTCGGCGGATACGTTGATATCTACGGTAAAGGCGGAACTGTCCCCAACAACAGCAGCTTTAACGGCAACATTCTCCGTAAAGGAGTATGTCTGCCCCCAGTGCTCGATTTCTCCGTCGATGGGGAGCATCCAGAAAAAATTCAGACAAGATCCCGATTCTATCACTTCGGATCCATCGAAAGAACATTGCCAGTTTTGAGGTTTTTCCAGAAAGATCATTTTGCGATCCCCACCGGGCATCAAAATTGCCTACCTGATACCTAGATCCCGGGTGTCTCGTGCTATTACAAGTTCTTCGTTCGTGGGAACAACCAGAATGCTAACCGGAGAACCCGGCTCGCTGATAAAGGCTTCTTCGCCCCTGACGTTGTTCCTTTCCCGGTCGAACCTGGCCCCCAGGAATCCGAGCTCCTTGCAGGTCATTTCCCGAACAGTCTTGCTATTTTCCCCGATACCGGCTGTAAAGACAATGGCGTCTATCCCGCCCATTGCCCCCGCGTAGGCGCAGATATGTTTCCTGATACCGTAACAGAGGATGTTAAGCGCAAGTGCCGCTCTCGGGTTGCCATTCGATGCAGCTTCCTCGACATCACGAAGGTCGCTGCTAATGCCTGATACACCCTGGATCCCGCTCTCTTTGTGAAGAATATGGCTCATCGATTTTGGGTCGATCCCATCCTGCTCCATAAGGTAAAGGACCACGGTCGGATCGATATCCCCACTTCTGGTTCCCATCAATACGCCGGGAACAGTGCCAAACCCAAGACTTGTATCAACCGATTTGCCACCCTTTACCGCTGTAATGGAGCTTCCGTTCCCAAGGTGACATGTGACTATCTTCAGATCCTCGATGGGTTTTCCAAGCATCTCCGCGGCCCTGTTCGCAACGTAGAAATGACTGGTTCCGTGGAATCCATAACGTCGGATCCTCTGTTTTTCATAGTAATGGAACGGGAGGCCGTATGTATAGGCGTAATCGGGCATTGTCTGATGAAAGGCCGTGTCAAAAACAGCCACCTGGGGAACATCCGGAAGTGCTTCTATCATCGCCCTGATGCCCATGAGATTCGCGGGATTGTGCAGGGGCGCCAAAGGCACACACTCCTCAACGACATCCAGGACTTCCTGGTCTATCACTACAGAGCGGGCAAATTTCTCTCCTCCGTGAACGACTCTGTGGCCTACCGCACGGAGTTCTTCAAGGTTCTCAAGAACTCCCTGGTCCCCGTCAAGAAGCGTTTCAAGAACAACCTTGATACCCACCTTGTGGTTGGGTATTGCGACATCCATTTTGTAAGCGTCTTTACCTGCCTTTTCATGTTTGATCCTGGAGCCGTCAATGCCAATTCTTTCGACAAGCCCCTTCGCAAGGACCTCTTCATTCTTCATGTCGAATACCTGTTACTTCAGCGAGGAACTGCCGCAGTTCAATACAAGAACTTTCATCCCTGTTCCACCCTCCTCGTCCTTGACCGAAACCCTTCCAGGGATTTATCGTACAATCAGCACGATAGGAAGGAAGGTTCAGGCCCTTGGCAAAAAAAAGTATTGTCGGGATCATCGCAGAATATAATCCCTTTCACAATGGACATTTATACCACATGAAGCGAGCTGTGGAAACAACGGGGGCCGAAGCCGTTATCATCGTCCTCTCTTCCAGCTTTGTCCAGCGGGGAGAACCTGCCTTCATTGACAAATGGAGCAGAGCGGAAATGGCATTGTCTGGGGGAGCAAGCCTTGTCATAGAGCTCCCGGTTGCATTTTCCTGCCACAATGCGGGGGTTTTCGGGGCAGCGGCAGTCGACTTGCTCTATATGACCGGCGTTGTCACACATATCTCGTTCGGAATGGAGGAACCGTCTGCACCGCTTGCCGCTATCGCGAAAACCCTCCTGAGTGAGAACGAAGTTTTCAGGACTACTCTTAAACAACACCTTGACGGAGGTTATTCCTACGCCGAAGCTCGTTCCATTGCAGCGGAAACCATGGTTCCCGGAGCAAGGAAGGTTCTTTCCTCTCCCAACAACACTCTTGCCCAGGAGTACGTTTCGAGGATAATCAGCCGCGGTTACGATCTACAGTCTGTTCCTGTAAAGCGGGTAGGAGAAGGCTATCACGGAACCGGAAGAAATACCTTCGCAAGCGCGAGCTGGTTGCGGCAGGTTATCAGGAATGGCGAGATGTCTCCTTCAGGGACCGGGGCCATGCCACCCGCCGCAGCGGCGATCCTGGATCGAGAAATCGCCGCAGGGAGATGCCTTGTCTCACTCGATCTTTTCTGGCGGATCCTCGGAACGGTAATAGTGAGAGAAAACCGGGAGGTTCTGTCCAGGTATGCCGAGATGCGCGAGGGGATGGAGAACCTGCTGGCATCCAAGGCTTTGACATCTCTCTCTTTTAATGAATTCGTCAACGAATGCATAAGCAGGAGATACCCAAGAAGCAGGATACAGCGCCATGCCGCACATGTTCTTCTCGGTTTTGATCATGCCGCGAACAGGACAGCCCAGCGCAACGGCCCCCCATATTTAAGGGTTCTCGGCTGGAACAGCAAAGGGCGGGAACTTCTCCGAGACATGAGATCTACCGCACGCGCTCCAATAGTCTTTCACCCCCGAGGGAGGTATACGACATATCAGCGCGACATCGCCGACCTGGAGTACAGGGCCTCAAGGATCTGGGAGAATCTGATCCTCTCCCCGGATCCCTTTCGGGAATCCAGGAGTCTTCCTGTCATATCTTCCTGATATCGGAACCCGGCGGGAAACATTCCCGGAGCCTTCTGAAGACACCCGGAGGTACCATGTCCTGTATGGCTCCTCCAAAGTGAAATACTTCCTTTACAGCCCGACTTGAAAGGTAGGAGTATTTTGCTTCTGTCACGATGAAGAACGTTTCTATCTCTGGAGCGAGCTGGCGGTTCATCAGGGCCAACTGGAACTCATATTCGAAATCCGATAGGGCTCTCAACCCCCTGATGATCACCCTGCACTGCTCCGCTCTCATAAAGTCAACAAGCAGCCCGCCGAAGTGTTTGACCCTGACATTCGGGAGATGGCTGAGAGCCTCCCTTGTCATGGCCTCTCTCTCCCCCTTGACGAAGGTATACTTCTTCTGACTGTTGTCGAGCACCCCTATGGTAAGATCATCGAAGATAGCCGCAGCTCTCTCAGCGATAAAAATATGGCCGTTTGTTATCGGGTCGAAAGACCCGGGGTACATCGCCCTGATCAAGCAGATTCACCCTCTTCCTCGTGATGTCTCTGGAAAAAGGAAAGCACTGTTTCCCCGTATGTTTTTGAAGAAATATCCCACCCTGTCCATAGGGAGGTTTCGAGCAGTTCACGTTTTGTATGCTCCAGAATGAAAACTCCTCCACTGTTCATGATACCAGAGATACGACCTGAAAGGGACGCCAGTCTTTTCACCCAGCCGTTATCGTAGGGGGGGTCCGCGAAGACAACATCGAATCTTCGAGACCGGGAAGCGAACAGCGGCAGGGCACGCCTTACGTCCATTCTGATTATTTCGCATCCGTTCAAGTCGATCCGGGATGCGATCGCGTTGACGTTCTTTCCTGAGAGTTCTACAAAAACCACGGGAGAGAAACCCCTCTCGGAGGCCCCTGTCCCCACCCTGCCGCTACCTGCGAAAAGATCAAGGAAAGACCTGGAGGAAGCAGGTCCGAGTATGTTGAAGAGGGCCTGGAGAACAAGAGCTGAGGTGGGCCTTGCCTCTTTCAGGACCTGTCGCTCTCCATCCACAGGCCTGGCGGGTTGCCAAGGAGATCCATGTTTTTGAAGGGTTTCAAGTCGACAACCGGTGTTCCGTCTATGGCATCCAGACCTCTTACAAGGAGTCTGTTCCCTGTTATTCCAATAAGATGGACACGGCTCAGTCCGATATGATTCGGCCTGTTGGGGCTGCATGTAGCAAAAACCCCTTTCAGCGGCCTTGAAAGATCTCCCCGGGGATGGACTCTGAGGGAATATTCCCTGGAAAAATGGAAACGGAAAAGAACAACTATAGACACCTCTTCTCTTAGCCCCTCCAATGCGGGTTCGAACCATGGAAATATATGGATTTCACTTTCAATATTCCTGAAATGGTCCGGAGGAAGAAGAGATTTGACGGAAGAACTGACAAGACCTACTGGAAATATCGGGAAACCGTTCATATGGTCTCATCCCTGAGATCTTCAACAAGCTTTTCAAAAGCCATAACGACAGCCGGGGTGCGGAATGGTCGTGATGGAGCATCCATCTTCACCAGACATCCATTCTTCCTGGGAACGATCCTGATAAAAAATGACTGTCTGAAACCTTCGTCGGAAGTTATGCTCTCAAGAAGCATCACCCCGGAAGAACTCATATAGCTCTCCTTGAAGACCCACCGGCAGGATTGCTCTCCCCTCTCAATCCCTGCAAGGGATTGTAATCTGGCTAATGTGGGACACTCCCTTTCAATGTTGGAATGCAATTCCTTTTCCTCCCTTTTTCGCCTTCCTGAGAAAAACGGCGTATTCTTCCTGAAACGCAGAAGGAATATCTCTTTCCCCTGTTCCCGCCATTTTCGCTCATATTTTGTCTGAATATCCCTTTCCGGGTTGAGGTACATCTTCTCCATCACTAAAGCGGGATGGGCGGGAATAACTCTTGCAACCTCTTCCGCATAGATCCTGTCGTCAGTAAGGAGTTCAAAAATCCCCCCTTTGACAAGGGACCCGGCAAGTACCTCTGTGAAACCGCTGCAAGTTACCCTCCTTTTGGCGTGTCGGGTTTTGGGCCATGGACAAGGAAAGTTCATATACACCGAATGGAGCCACTCCGGAGGAAAGCATTCTCCGAGGAGAAAACGGGCGTCACCAAGGAGGACTCGGGCATTTTCGCAACCGGAATGCTGGATCCGCTTCACTGTCTTCATCACGCATTGCAGTGAGACCTCAATTCCGAAAAAAACCCCTTCGGGGTTGGCTGAGGCAACATGTTCAAGAAATTCACCGTTTCCGAAGCCGATCTCCACCGCGCGAAAGGGCGGATCGATCTTTGCCATCAAGGCTATCTCGTGCTCCGGATCTTCATTCAAAAAGATCCTGTTTATGGGGATCAACTTCCATACACCTCCTGGATTCGTAAAAATCGGACAAAAAAAGGTCTCCTCTTGACAGTCATCTTTGTCTACATACAATATACATGCGGGTTTTTCTTTCAGTCCAACTATTCAGATAATATTTTGCTGGCTTTTCAATACGACATCCCATTATAGGCAAAAGAAGCCTTGAAGCGAACAGGGATCAGCCAGACTCGATCTGCGTCAAAAATAATGCAGGGGTGTGATATCATAAGCCGTTATTCCATAAGTGGCTAAAATCTGTTGATTAAGCGTATCTTCCAAGAAGGAGGGATAATTTATGTCAGAGGTCCTCGAAATTCGATGGCATGGAAGGGGAGGACAGGGTGCCAAAACAGGCTCCGCCATCCTGGCGGAGGTCCTATTTGAAGCTGGAAAATTCACCCAGTCATTTCCTGAATACGGGGCAGAACGTCAGGGAGCACCCATGAAGGCGTTCAACAGGGTTTCGGATAAACCGATACGGGTTCGTTCCGGTGTCCTCCACCCGGATATTGTTCTTCTGATCGACCCCACCCTCATCGAAGCGGTCAAGCCTACAGAGGGGGGCAAAGAAAATACGGTCTATATAATCAACACCCCTGATGCGCCTGATCCTGTAAGGAGAAAACTGGGGATCCCGGCCTCGGCCAGGCTCATGACACTGGACGCAACGAAGATTACGCTTGAGGAATTCGGACAGAACAGGCCCAACACTCCAATGCTGGGGGCCCTGTCTCACTGTTTTCCGGATGTCCCAGTGCAGGCCTTCATCGATCACTTTACACACAAAATGGGCCATAAACTTCCCGAGAAGGTTCTGAAGGCCAACCAGAATGCGATTAAACGAGGTTTCGAGGAGGTGCAACAGGGATGAGCTCACCCAAGGGATGGAAAGATATACCTCTCGCGACGACAGTGCCCGCTTCGACCTCAGAGGCCGTGGAAACGGGCCAGTGGCGAAGCATGCGCCCCGTATGGGACGAGAATGAGTGCATTCACTGTCTACAGTGCTGGATTCAATGTCCCGACAAATCCATCAAGGCTAAAGCCGACGGCAAGGTCACGGGTATCGATTATTTCTACTGCAAAGGCTGTGGCATATGTGCGGCGGTCTGCCCCAAAAAGGCCATAGATATGCGGCCTGAATCAGAATTTATCGAGCAGTAGCACTGCCGATAGAAAGGATGTGAATCAGATGCCGAGAAAGGACATCACTTCCGGAAACTGGGCAGTGGCAGAGGCGATGAGGCAGATCAACCCCGACGTTGTCGCCGCATACCCGATCACTCCCTCGACTGACATACCCATGAAATTCTCGGAGTTCGTCGCCGATGGTCTCGTTGACACCAACCTGGTCACAGTCGAAAGCGAACACTCAGCCATCAGCGCCTGCGTTGCGGCCTCCGTTTCTGGTGCAAGGGTGATGACAGCATCCAGCGCAAACGGCGTAGCCCTTATGCACGAAATTTTCCCCATAGCCGCTTCTTACAGGACTCCGATCGTTTTCGGCCTGGTAAACAGGTCGCTCGGGGCTCCCATCAACATCCATTGCGACCACAGCGACAGTATGGCGGAGCGGGATTCCGGTTGGATCCATATCTACTGCGAGGATGGCCAGGAGGTTTACGACACCACCATAATGGCCGTGCGTATCGCGGAGCAAAAAGAAGTTCTTCTTCCGGTCTTCGTCTGCCAGGACGGGTTCATCACCAGTCACTGTTTTGAACCGATCGAGTTCATGGACGATGAAGCCGTAAGGGAGTTCATCGGAGAGAGAGACCCTCTCTTCCCTCTTCTTGACGTAGACAATCCTGTCGCCTACGGATCCCTGGCACTGACCGACTACTACTTCGAGATCAAGCGCCAGCAGGTAGAGGCGATGAAACATGTCGAAAAGACCTACATGGATGTGGCCGCCGAATTCGCAAAGATAACGGGGAGAAACTACCCGTTGATCGACAAGTACCTTACCGAGGACGCCGATTACATCATGGTGATAATCTCTTCGGCCGCGGGAGCAGCCAAGGAGACCGTCGACCGACTGAGAGAACAAGGACACAAAGTTGGATGCCTGAGGATCAGGCTTTTCCGCCCATTCCCCGCCAATGCTGTCGTTGACGCCCTTAAAGGAGCGAAAGCAATAGCCGTTTGCGACAGGGCCGCAAGCCTGGGGGCATCAGCGCCGCTTTTCACTGAGATCAAGGGAGCACTTTATGACGCAGGAATGCTCATCCCGGCAAACACATACGTTTACGGACTAGGCGGAAGGGATTTTTTCCCGCATAACGCTGAAGAGGCGTTCATGGATCTGATCAACAACAATATGAGCCCCGAGGAGCGCTACCTCGGACTCAGGGAATAAGGGGGTGCTCCAGGTATGGCTATCAGACTGAAAGATTTGATCTCGAAGGAACGGGCCATGCGCCAGGGACACAGGATGTGCCCCGGCTGCGGTGCTCCGACAGTTGTACAGCAGGCGCTTCTTGCCATAGAACAGCCAGTCGTAATAACAGCGGCAACAGGATGCCTAGAGGTTTCAACGACTATCTATCCATACAATTCATGGGGAGTTCCCTTTCTCCATTCCGCGTTTGAAAACGCAGGAGCAAACGTATCCGGCATTGAAGCCGCCTACGTTGCCCTGAAAAAACGCGGAAAGATCACCAAAGACATCAAGTTCGTCGCCTTCGGAGGCGACGGAGGCACGTACGACATCGGTCTCCAGGCCCTGTCAGGCGCAGCAGAGCGCGGCCATGATTTCACCTATATCTGTTACAACAATCAGGGATACATGAACACGGGAGCGCAGAGAAGCAGCGCAACACCTAAAGGAGCCAACACCACAACCGCTCCTGCAGGAACTGTTATCCCGGGCAAGCTCCAGAAACCCAAGGACCTTACCGCGATAATGGCCGCTCATCATATTCCATATATCGCCCAGACGACCATTTCAAACCCGATGGAAGTGATCGAAAAGGTCAAAAGAGCTATCGAGACACCGGGACCTGCCTTTGTCAACGTTCTAGCTCCATGTGTCCTCTTCTGGCGCATGGAACCATCAATGCAGCGCGAGATATGCAGACTGGCTGCTGAAACCCGTTTCTGGCCGATCTACGAAGTAATCGATGGTGAGTGGAAACTGGGTTACAAACCCAAAAAATATGTTCCTGCGGAGGAGTTCCTCAAACCGCAGGGACGCTTCAGGCATCTACTGAAGGGCGACGTAGGCAGGAAGGTCATCGATAATTTCCAGAAGGACATTGACGAAGAGTGGAATTACGTTCTAAAGCGATGCGGAGAGACCTGGGAGCCCCAGTCCTGATTTTTTTAACCTGGAACTCCCCAGTTTTTCTTCCTTGACCGATACTTTGAAGAGGGATACAATGTTCGTCGCCTACGGGACGTAGCGCAGTCTGGTTAGCGCACTTGACTGGGGGTCAAGGGGTCGGAGGTTCAAATCCTCTCGTCCCGACCAGTACTTAAAACGGGAGACCTTTTGGTCCCCCGTTTTTTTATTATCATACTTCTCTTTGCCTAGGGGGACGGAGAATGGCAGAATTTTACCACAGGGCCAACACGAAAATAGGGCAGAATTTCCTTGTAGACCATAACATCCTTGAGGTTGTTCTCAAGCACGCCTCCATTAACTCAGATGACACAGTACTGGAAGTCGGAGCTGGCAAAGGAGTCCTCACAAAGGGGATCCTTGAACACGGACCCAAAGCGCTCTACGCCCTGGAGATCGATCGCTCTCTTGAGCCATACCTGCAAGGTCTTTCGCAGCAATACAAAAACCTCAGACTCTTCTGGGGAGATGCCCTGAAAGGAGGTTTCCCTGAATCATTTGATCCTGTCCCGAACAAAATGATAGCCAATATCCCTTACCACATAACAACCCCTCTTATCTGGAAGGTCCTGGAATCACTCGCGGGATACGGTCTCAACTATCTCCTCCTGATGGTCCAGAAGGAATCTGCACTAAAGATATGCGCACCCGCCCGATGCAAGGGTCGTTATCCCCTCGGGGTCACGATCCTCTCAATGGGGGAAGCGCGAATTTTAAGGCTGGTCCCGCCCGAGGCCTTTCGGCCATCTCCCTCTGTCACATCCGCCCTTCTTGAGATCAGGATCACTGCTAACTGTGATCTTCCGAACTCCTCTTCCTGGAGGTCTTTGCTCCGTTCAGGCTTCGCACAAAGGAGAAAAACTCTCGCAAACAACCTGACCAGGGATTTCCCGGAAATGAAGGATAATATCGCACCGCTTCTTGATTCCCTTGGCCTGCCTCCGTTTACCAGAGCCGAGGAGCTCGAGATAGGCCACTGGAGAGAAGTTCATAAATTTTTTGAGACTCTGGTCAGAAGAAAAAAGGCAGACAGCAAATGATCTGCAGCCTGCCTCAAAAACTTTCTCATGAAACCATAATAAATTAAAATCAGCGAACCTTGTCTTTCAGTGCTTTCCCCGGGCGGAATGCCGGAACCCTTTTCCCCGGAATGTTGATGATCTTGGTCGGATCCTGGGGGTTCCTCCCCTTTCTGGGAGCTCTTGCTCTGACTTCGAAAGTGCCGAACCCGACAATCTGAACCTTTTCCCCCTTGGACAACGACTTGCCGATCGCTTCAATTGTCGAAGCGACAGCTGCATTGGCCTGTTTCTTGCTGATTCCCGCAGATTTTGCAACTGCGTTGATCAGATCCGCCTTAGTCACCTTACACACACCTCCTACCCCTTGGGGTTGTTGTTGATTGCCGTATGATCTTAACCTAACGGCTTATTAATTAATATCATTTGTCGAGGAAGAGGTCAAGAGTTGAGCTGATTTATCTGGGTTTTTCCTTGTTTCTCCAGAAAACTCGCAGCGGGGTTCCCTCGAAATCGTCTAGCTCCCTAATCTTGTTAACAACGTGCCTCTCGAAAGATTTCGTTACGATGTGAGGATCGTTGACTAAAAACACGAAAGCCGGAGGGTTCACCGCGACCTGTGAACAGCTTCTTATCCTCAAGGCAAGCCCCCTGGGCCCCAAAGGCATCCTCTCAAATGAAAGTACATCTCTCATCAGTGCATTCAATCTGGTGATCTCCATCCGGCGCATCCTGTTGGACTGTACATTAATGATGGTTTCCGGAAGTTTGTGGATCCCTCTACCCGTCAAACCCGAGATGAAAATAACAGGAGCAAAATCGACAAATGGCATTTCTTCCCGGATTTTACGAGTGATCCTGTCTCCAAGTTCCGGGACCTTGGGAAGGATGTCCCATTTGTTTACTGCGAGAACGAGCCCTTTCCCTTTATCGAGAACCAGACCAGCGACTCTTTTATCCTGTTCTGTACAGATTTCGCTTCCTTCCATGAGAAGTACAGCCACATCACAGCGGTCGATGCTGTCATGCGTCCGTACCAGCGAATAGAACTCGATATTTGAGCTGATCCTGCTTCTTTTCCTTAATCCTGCGGTGTCTATCAGTCGGAACGATCTGCCTTCGATTGACACCAGGGAGTCTACCGAATCCCTGGTAGTGCCCGGGATCGGGCTCACCATCGATCGCTCGGAGCCCGAAAGAAGATTAAGAAGAGTGGATTTACCGACGTTAGGACGACCGACAATAGCTACAGCTATCTCATCTGAGCTTTCATCCCTGACGGCATGTTCCTCAGGAAGAAGAAACAGGATACGGTCTAGAAGTTCTTCTATATTTCTCCCATGAGCAGCGCTCACCCCGAACACATCGCCGAAACCAAGCGCGTGAGCTTCAAAGATCCTTGATTCGTGCATATTATCGTCAACCTTGTTCACTGCGACGATCACCGGTTTCCCTTTTTTTCTCAGGAAGAGGGCAATATCCCTGTCAAGAGGAGTAATACCTTCCTTCCCATCGACCACCAGGACCAGGAGATCGCTTTCATTCAGCGCCTGAAGAACCTGCATCCTTATGCTTTCGACAAGATCGTCCCCCCCCTCGGGGAAGAGACCTCCCGTATCGACCAGGAGGAATCTTCGGGCGTACTGCTCGACCTCGCCATAGATCCGGTCTCTTGTCACTCCAGGCTGATCGTCTACGATGGCCGACCTTTTTCCCACGATCCTGTTGAATAGAGATGATTTTCCTACGTTGGGCCTTCCGATAATAGCTACTATTGCCATGACTGGACCATTCCCTTCCTAATCAGCCCACAATGATATGCGGGGGAAACCCTTGGCGGATTCAGATATTCGAAACAGGGGTTCGAGTGATTTTCTTGCCTTGGAAAGATTTTCGCACCTTATCCACAAGATGTCTCCTGTCGGGTCCGGGTCCAGGCACTCAAGTCCCGAAGAAATCATGAGCTTTTTAACGTTTGGCTTGTTTTTCCCGATGTTTTTGACCTCAAGGAGATATTTCCATGGCGGGAGGCTGAGCTCCTTCCGTTCATCAAGCTCTACTCTCCAGAAATGATCCCATCCGATAGAAAGCCCCTTTTGCCACCCCATTCCGGGAACCCGGCTCTGAACAAGGATGGTTCTTGTCGAATGGTCTTTCCCCCTCCATGCCGACTCCCAGATCATCCTGAAGGCAACGCTCCTGGCATCATAGAAAGGCGAATTGACAGCGGAGTCAGCATCGAGCCAGCATACCAGGTCAATAGAGAGATGATCGCAAAGCTCGAGGGATTTCCGTGACCCTACAATGAGCCCCCCCGAGGACAGCCCCCTGACTATAGCCTTTCTTTCAGATGCTGCCTTGCTGATATCGGCGTGCCAGGTGAAGACCGGACAATTGTCACCCAAAAAGTTTTCGCCGATCTTTTGAAGACTCTCAAGACCCGGTTTCAGGCCCTGAAGGGATATTCCTCCGCAGAACGGACATTCTTCGCTTCTGGATCTTGTTTCGCCGCAGAACCCACAGCTGAAAAAGCCCTCGGAATCATCCCAACGCACAGGAAGACCGCAGGAAGCGCAGACCATGATCCTTCCGCATTCATCGCACGTAACCGCGCCGGCATATCCTTTTCTGTCCAGGATCCAGAGAACGGTTTTTTTACCGGCTACAACAGACTGGGTTCTTTTCAGGGCTGAATCGCTGACTGGCAATGGTGTCTGAACCCCGGGGACCATAAGATTTCTCGACTTCCCAATATCCACAAATATCACTCGTTCGCCAGGACTCTCCGGGCAACGTCTGGGGTTGCGGAAATAACTTCTCGAGGATGGAACTCCGCCACCCAATACAAATCTTGAGCCCCAAAGCTGGGCTCTGGATCCCGCGGCGATCCTGCCGTGAATGAAAGGGAATCGCCGGGAGCGGTATGACGGATTTCCCTCATCATCAACTATCACCGTCTCCATCGAGGGAAGAGGCGCGAAAACGGCTGCGGGGGAGCCTACTACAACCCGGACTTCGCCTCTTCTTGTTCTCACCCAGTTCTCCATGGCGGCGGGGCCAGAATTGGAGGTCCAGCAGAGGCTCTGTTGCTTTAGATCTTCAGGAAGCTGTTTCCAGAAAAGACGGGCTGTCCCCTTCTCCGGGAAAAGAGCCAAAACCCGGCCGGTATCGCGACCGATCATTTCAGTGTAGAACTTCATCCTGTCGGCAAAATTCGGGGCATCACAGGTCTCTTCACTGAATTTTCCGGCAGGTGCATTAATCTCGGGGAAGACATCCATCTCTTTTCCCGAGATGATCTTTCCAGGAGCAACAGACTTCAGTGCCTCCCCAAAGCCGCAGAGAAAATGCCTTCCGAGGCGGGCCGCGGTCTCGAAAAGTTCCCAGCCCAGCGGCGGGGAAGTGTCAAGAACTCTTATCGCCTTCTGTATCCGGAAATCCCCGGAAGGCGGAGAACCCTCTGAAAGGCCTGTTGCAAATGCTACCCTTTCGGAACCTCGAACAGGAACGATCAGACGAATGCCGCGGCTGCAGGGTTCGCTGAACTCATAGGTAAGAGGGTGCCACCAGGGCCCCGGAACTATGACCTCGATGAACACGGTCGGCAGCCGGCGCTTCCACGACTCTGGGAGACGATCTCCCAGATGGCATCCGCAACTTCTTCCTTGGAGCCGG
>WOYI010426804.1_pt4 | contig 22704 bp, 17 predicted proteins | sample 6423411 | NCBI WGS metagenome assembly WOYI01 (sample SAMN13441803, study PRJNA592873) | oil field metagenome | biome: oil field; feature: oil-well bore; material: oil-contaminated soil; isolation source: oil-contaminated soil from oil-well borehole | place: Germany: Wietze | collected 2016-10-18 ... | reverse complement strand
TATATCGAAGGGAAGAACGATAGGGCGTATTAATTCTTTTCATTTCTTTTGCTTGGCCAAAAGAAACGCAATGAGGTGAATGGCTCTCTCTTTCCGAAAAAGCTCTGAAGGCGATCCGGGCAAACAAAATAGCAAAACCGATGATTAATCCTTCGACTTTGGACTTTTGACCTTCAGACCTGAGACCTCAGACCTTCAGACCTCAGACCTTCAGACCTGAGACCTTCAGACCTGAGACCTTCAGACCTGAGACCTTCAGACTTACTGCGAGATGTCAAAATCTTCCCGGTATGAGGCGAGGTGGCGGTTGATTTTTTCGATGTAGATGTCACGCACGGTGATCATTATGCCGGTCTCCTCCACGTTGCCGAAGTGGTGGTTGATGAAGGTGCCGAAACACCTCATCGTGGGAGAGAGGTTCATATAGGCGTTGATCAGAGGCGGGATGTTCTCTCCCAATCGGCGTACCTCCTGCCCTAAAATCTTCAGGTCCTGCTTAAATGATTTCCCGGTAAAGATCTGCTTCATCTCGTCGGGGTGGACGTCAATAACTACCGGGTCATCCGGCACGGCAAGCCTCTCGGGGTCGGGGAAGTACTTCAGCATGAACCAGAGGATCATATTACGCGCCCGCACGTTGTAGTGGGTGTACATCGTCACCTTCCCGAAGAGATATCGTATCTGCCTGTTATCTATGATGATAGCTCCGAGTCCGTCCCACAGGTTATCGAGAGAGTAGAGGCTCTTGCGACCCATCGCGGCGCTCTGATACTCCGGCCGGACAAATGAACGCCCGAGCTCCATGGTGTGGGGCAGGTATTTCTTGATGAACTTCCGGGAGAAGGTGAAGTATGATGATGATGCGAACCGGTCGATGGAGAAGTCCTTTTCCTTGTGTTCCGGGAAGATGAAGCGGTAGCCGCCGATGATCTCGCGGTTGTCGGGGTCCCAGATTATCAGTTGTTTCTGGGGATGGTCGGGGTCGAGGTCATACTCGTCGAGGTCAAGCGCCTTGCCTGTGCCGCCGCCGGCATGCCTGAAGGTGAGCTCGCGGATGTGGCCTATCTCGTGCATCAGCAGCGGTGATGTGCGGTTGTCAAAGAGATATACCTCGTTGTTGGCGTTGTTGGTCTTTCTCAGGTAACCGATCCTGTCCAGCTCCGCAACCAGCTCTTCCACAGGTACCGCCTCGCCCAGCGGTTCCATTTTCCCGTGATCCATCTGATTCTCCAATGAAGGATGTTAATTGTGGGATAAAATTATAAAAAAACCATCAACCGGCTGAATATCTTTTTTGCAGCGAGTAAGTTTTTTCACGCACCATATCAGCCCATTCCTGCGGGCTCTTCGAATTGTCGAAGGTCTGCCAGGGGATTGGTTCGCCGAAGTAAACGTCGATGTCCTTACCCTTCTGCTTGTACATCTCGTCGGCGAGATAGAGCATCTCGATATTCATCTTTATCCTGAGGAACCGCCGGAGGTTGGCGAGGTTATAGAAGAACGAGCTGTTGCGTCCCTCGAAGAAGCACGGCACGATGTCGCGCTGGTGCTGCACGGCCTTGATGATGAAGCTCTTCTGCCACTTCAGGTCGGTAATCTTCCCTTTTATTTTCCTGGAACATATCCCGGCCGGGAAGTTGAGGAGCTGGTAGTCTGAGGCATAGGCCTCCTCCATCAGCCTTGCGGCTTCGCGTCCGAAGGTGCCCACCTTGTTCACCGGAAGGAATATGTCGCCGTAGTTGTCGACGTACATCAGGATGTCGTTGACGGGGAATTTTATTGCCGGAAAATGTTTGGAGAGCTCGCTCATGAATACCATGCCGTCGAGTCCGCCGAGGGGATGGTTGGAGACGAAGATGTTGCGTCCGCCTTTCGGGAGGTTCCCGACACCGTGGGCACGATAGGTGATGCCCATGAATCCAAGGGCAGCATCGTTGAAGGCGGCGCCGCGGAGATGACCGAAGTTGCGGAGGATATCGTTGATCATATCCTGGTGGACGATCCGCTTGAGGTAGCGGATGACGAAGCCCGGAACCAGCCGGCGTATCTTCGGGTTCTTGTCGTCGAGAATCTGCTCTATGTTTATCTGCAGTGGGGATTGGGTCTCTGCCATTGTGAGAGAAATTGCACATGCAAAGATACAATAACATTATTCTTTCATTTCTTTTGCTTGCCCAAAAGAAACGAAACAAAGAACCGATCCCGACATAGAGTGTCGGGAGAGCTCACGAACCGCTGTCAGGCAGTGAGTAAAAGGGCAGCCGCAGAACTTTTTCGGGAACCTGAAAACAAGATCAGGGAATATTCTAACGGGTAATCAGGCCATAGACCTTAATGTATTGTATGGTATTGAATATGAGTAAGATATGTTCCTCGTATGAGATCAGGAAATTTTATTGCGGCTGGCACAATAAACTCCGCCATCCCAAAGTTTTCAACAAAAGTGAAGAAAAATGGGAGAAAGTGGAGGAAAGTGGGAAAATCTTTCTACATTAGCCCTCCGAAACAACAACTGTGATGGCCACGTTTATAGGCGATTATTCATGCAGGCTTGACGCCAAAGGCAGGGTGATCCTCCCCGCCGCGTTCAAGAGACAGATGCCTCCGGCAGCTGAAGATCGCTTCGTAGTCAGAAAGGATATCTTCGAAGGATGCCTTGTTCTCTACTCCATTGACGACTGGAACAGGCAGCTCGAGAAGGTTCGCAGCAGGATCAATCCATATAACAGGGAGCACAATATCTTTCTCCGCAATTTCTTCAAGGGTACGGCAGAGGTGTCGCTCGACAGCAGCAACAGGCTTCTCATCCCGAAGCGCCTTCTTGACCTTGCGGGCATACAGAAAGATGTGGTTCTCGCCGGGCAGGACGGGCGTATAGAGATGTGGGCTGAGGAGGTTTATGCCCGCATAGACATGCCTTCCGACGACTTCGCCAACCTGGCGGAGAAGCTGCTTGGTAGTCCCGATTCCGGCTCAGCCTGATGACTGTATATCATCTCCCGGCATTGCTGAATGAGAGCATTGCAGGGCTTAACCTCAGGCCCGAAGGGATTTATGTCGATGTAACCTTTGGTGGCGGAGGTCACTCGCGCGCCATTCTCAACCGGCTCACCTCAGGCAGGCTGATAGCCTTTGACCAGGATGCCGATGCCGAGGCTAACAAGATCGATGACGAACGTTTCACGCTCCTCAACCAGAACTTCCGGTACCTGAAGAACAATCTCCGTTACCTCGGCATCAGTGAGATCGACGGCCTGATTGCCGACCTGGGTGTCTCGTTCCATCAGTTCGACCAGCCGGAGAGGGGCTTCTCGTTCCGCAGCGACGCGGAGCTCGACATGCGGATGAACCGCCAGGCGACGGTGAAGGCCTCCGACATCCTCCGCACCTACGAGGAGGATACGCTGGCAGATGTTTTCTACAAGTACGGAGAATTGACCAACTCGCGCAGATTGGCGGCCGCCATAGTTAAGGCACGCGCTGCACAGCCGGTCCGGACGGTCAGTGACCTCATGGCAGCGCTGAGCGGGATGGTTCCGCCACGGGAGGAGAATAAGTTCTACGCGAGGCTGTTTCAGTCGTTGCGCATCGAGGTGAACCATGAGATGGAGGCGCTGACGGAGATGCTGCAGCAGGCGCTGGAGCTGCTCAAGCCCGGCGGCCGCCTGGCAGTGATAACATACCACTCGCTCGAGGACAGGCTGGTGAAGAACTTCATCCGCACCGGCAACTTCGAGGGTGAGAGCGAGAAGGATTTTTACGGCAATGTCACGGCCCCGCTGAAGGCGGTGAACCGCAAGGTGATTGTGCCCTCGGAGCAGGAGATTGGAAACAACAGTCGTGCGCGCAGTGCCAGGCTGAGAATCGCGGAGAAGATATAACCGGGATGGCGGAGAGAGAAACATATCAGTCTGTATTCAGCAGTTTGGGACTACGACGTAAGAGGAGGCCCAATCCCGCACACGAACCTGTCCCGATGAAGTCGGGAGTGTCGGGACAGCAGTCTGCAGTTGATGACAGGCAGGCCAATAAAGAACAGACATCAGCCAAGGCTGCCAGCGGGAAAACCTCAGGCAGGAAGAAAAACAACGGTGTGATCAGGGGACTCCTCAGCGGGACGCTTATTTCCGAGAACCTCATCCTCAGGGATATGCGCTACTCGGCACTGATTGCGCTGCTCATCATCATCTTCATCGCCAACAGGTTCAATGCCGAGCGTGTTGAGCGGCAGATCATCATTCTGGAGGAGGAGGTAAGTGACCTGAGGGCTGAGTCGCTATCGGTATCGGCCGACCTTGGCAGCGTGAGCCGCCAGAGTGAGATAACAGAGCTGGTGAATGAGCGGGGACTGGGGCTCGAGGAGCTCCGCGAGCCGCCGTACAGGATAGTAGTGAATGAATGACACGATGCAAAAAATGATATAAGCTAACCCAACCTGACCCCCGGAAACGCCAAAAGCACATTAACCTGACCTATGAAGAAGAAAACGAAGCCGAAAGACCAGATCCTTGCCCGTACCGGGGTTATCTACGGTATCGTGGTGGTGATGGCCGTGGCGGTCTTCGTCCGCATCATCATACTGCAGTTCGCCGAGTCGGAGAAGTGGGCCTCCATGGCTGACAAGATCGTCTTCCGCCGGCAGGTTGACAAGGCCGGCAGGGGTGACATCCTCTCCGACGACGGGCGCATCCTCGCCAGCTCCATCCCATACTACACGGTTTTCATGGACACCCGCAGCTCGGGCATGGCTGACACCACCTGGGCCAACGGCATCAGCGGCCTCAGCCGCGGACTGTCGCAGTATGTCGGCGTCAACAGTCCCGACGGCTGGAGGACAGCGCTGACCAACGCCCGCAACCGCGGTGACAGGTACTATCTCATCAAGCGGCATGTCAGCTACGAGACGCTGAGCCACCTCAAGCAGCTGCCCATCTTCCGCCACGGCAAGTTCCGGGGCGGGCTGATCTACCAGCCGGAGAACAGGCGCATCATGCCCAACGGCCTTCTGGCCAGGCGCACCATCGGCTATGTCACCGAGGACAGCCTCTCGACCATCGTCGGCATCGAAGGCTCCTTCAACTCTTTTCTTGCAGGGAAGGACGGGCTGAAGGTGCAGCAGCGCCTTACGGGAGGGGCATGGATCGATGTCGATAACCTCGAGTCGGTGCGGGCGCGTCCCGGTTATGACATCGTCACCACCATCGACCTCGACCTGCAGGATGCTGCCGAGAACGCACTTCACAAGCAACTAATAAAGCACAGGGCCCATCACGGATGTGCGGTGGTGATGGAGGTAAAAACGGGCGACGTCAAGGCGATAGCCAACCTCGAGATAGGATCGGACGGCAGGTATCACGAGACGTACAACTTCGCCGTGGGGGAGAGCACCGAGCCGGGATCGACCTTCAAGCTGATGTCGATGATAGCGGCGATGGAGGATGGCGTCATTGACCTCGATGACACCATCAACACCGGCGACGGCACGGTCAGGTACTACGACAAGGTTATCCGCGACCATGAGGAGAAGGGCCTCGGGAAGATCACGGCACGGGAGGTGTTCGAGCATTCCTCGAACGTAGGCACCGCAAAGATCATCAATGAGAGTTATAAGGATAACCCCCGCAGGTATGTCGACCGTCTCTGCTCGATGCATCTCAACAAGCCGCTTGGGTTGCAGATCAAGGGCGAGGGGAAGCCGCTGATCCGCTATCCCGGGGATAAGTATTGGTCCGGCATCTCGCTTCCCATGATGTCTCATGGCTATGAGGTACAGCTTACCCCGCTGCAGATACTCACCTTTTACAACGCTGTGGCCAACGACGGCAAGATGGTCAAGCCGCGGTTCGTCACCGAGGTGCGCGACGGTAACCGCACTGTCAGGTCCTTTGGCACGGAGGTGATCAGCAACGCCATCTGCTCGCGCTCCACTGTCACAAAAGCACAGTCGCTTCTCCTGGGTGTTGTCGAGAACGGCACCGCCAGGAACCTGAAGAACAGTAATTATAAGATAGCCGGCAAGACCGGAACTGCGCAGATCGCCAACGCCAGGCACGGATACCGTTCCGGCAGCCGCATATCATACCAGGCATCGTTCGTCGGGTACTTCCCGGCTGACAACCCGCTCTACTCGTGCATTGTCGTGGTCAGTGCACCCTCCAACTGGGTCTATTACGGCAACGTTGTGTCGGGTCCTGTCTTCAAGGAGATAGCTGATAAAGTATATGCCACCAACTTCTACAAGCCATTGCAGGCGCTGAATCCGGAGGGGGAGGAGAAGGTGAAGCTGCACGATGCTGCTGAGATCATCAGGGAGAATGATCTGACCGTCTCCGAGGGTGTGATGCCCGACGTGGTGGGCATGGGTCTCCGTGATGCCATTTACCTGCTGGAGAACAGCGGGTTGAGAGTCTATTACACCGGTCAGGGGAGAGTTGCGAAGCAGTCGCCTCCGGCAGGGGCGAGGATATCGAATGGAGCGACAGTGTCGATTGAGTTGAGATTATGGTGACCGGAAGGCGAGGGGCGAAAATGAGTGAAGAGCAGAGAGAGAAATAAAAGTTGGGTGAGAGTGAAATGAGAGAGGAACCGGGAAAGAGGCAAAAGGCAGTGAATAAAGAAGTCAAGGCACAGATTGACAACTGAATATGATCTGAGAATGTAGGGAGGACCTGTGAATGTGCGTAGTGTAACACGAAAATGAACTGAGTAGCAATTGATGAAGGTGCTGAAGGATATATTGAAGGAGATAAGGGTCACGAACATCTACGGCGATGAGGACAAAGTCATCGCAGGAGTGACGGCCGACTCCCGCGCGGTGCAGCCGGGCTGGCTCTTCATTGCCGTCAGGGGAACGCAGAGCGACGGACATCTCTTCATCAGCAAGGCCGTGGAGGCGGGTGCCGTCGCGGTCATATGCGAGAAGCTGCCTGATCATCCGGAGAAAACAGTCGACGGACTGTCTGATAAGTGGGCCACTATTGTCGACAAGCTGCCCGCAGACCTCATTGATGCACTCCGGGATGGCACCGGGAATGATGTCATCAAGCCGGGAGATGGTATTCGGCGAAGTACCCTTCACAACTCCTCTCCGGACAAAGTCACCTTCATCATTGTTGACGACTCCGCCGCCGCCACCGGCATGGCTGCCTCAGCATTTTATGACCATCCGTCGCGCAAGGTGCGGCTGACAGGTGTCACCGGCACCAACGGCAAGACCACCATAGCCACGCTGCTTTATAATATGTTCGAGGGGCTGGGATACAAGTGCGGACTGCTATCCACGGTGTGCAATTATGTTCATCACACCCGCAGGGATGCCACCCACACTACCCCCGATCCCGTGCAGCTCAACGCCCTGCTGGCGGAGATGGCTGACGAAGGGTGCGAGTATGCCTTCATGGAGGTGAGCTCTCATGCCATCGACCAGAGACGTGTTTCCGGGCTCCATTTTGAAGGTGGCATTTTTACCAACCTCACCCATGACCATCTCGACTACCACCTGACATTCAACAACTATCTCGCGGCCAAGAAGAAGTTCTTCGACGGGCTGCCGAAGGAGTCATTCGCACTGGTCAACACTGACGACAAAAACGGGTCGGTTATGCTACAGAACTGCAAAGCGGCGAAATACACCTTCTCCATGCACGGCATGGCTGACTTCCGGTGCAGCATCATTGAGCAGGGATTTGAGGGGATGCAGTTGAAGATCAACGGTGAGGAGGTGTGGACCCGGTTCATCGGCGATTACAACGCCTCCAACCTTCTTGCCGTGTATGGCGCGGCCATCCTGCTGGGTGCAAGCAGGGAGGAGGTGCTCAGGATCCTCAGCACGCTGCGTCCCGTTGACGGTCGCACCGAGGTGATACGCTCCGCCGACGGCATCACGGGCATCGTTGATTATGCCCACACACCCGATGCGGTGGAGAATGTTATCGAGGCCATCAACAGGCTGCGGCAGGGGCAGGGCAGGCTGATAGTGGTTGTGGGTGCCGGCGGCGACCGCGATCGCACCAAGCGGCCGGTGATGGCGCGCATAGCTGCGGCCGGTGCCGACAGGCTGATACTGACATCGGACAATCCACGCAGTGAGGATCCCGACAAGATTATAGATGAGATGCAGGCAGGACTGACACCTGACGCGATATCGAAGATGATACGCATCACCGGCCGCGCAGATGCCATCAGGGCTGCTGTGATGCTGGCCGCGCCGGGCGATATCATCCTGGTGGCAGGAAAGGGACATGAGACATACCAGGAGATCAGGGGAGTGAGGCATCACTTCGATGACCGGGAAGAATTACGCAAAGCCTTCAAAATGAGCTGATATGCTGTATTACCTGTTCAGATATCTCGACCAACTTGACATCCCCGGCGCAGGGGCGTTCAACTACCTCTCGACCAGGTCCGCCGCTGCCGTCATCACCTCCCTCATCATTGCGATGCTTATCGGCAAGCGCATCATCAAGGTCCTGCAGCGCAGGCAGATAGGTGAAACCATCCGCGATCTCGACCTCGAGGGACAGTATCAGAAGCAGGGTACACCCTCGATGGGCGGGCTGATCATCATCGCCTCCATCCTGGTGCCGGTGCTGCTGTTCGCGAGGCTCGACAACGTCTATATCATCCTGATGATCATCACGACGGTGTGGATCGGTCTCATCGGCTTCCTGGATGATTACATCAAGATATTCAGGAAGAACAAGGAGGGGCTGGCAGGACGGTTTAAGATAGCAGGGCAGGTGGTGCTGGGACTGATAGTGGCGCTGACGCTCTACATCAGCGACGATGTGGTGGTGCGTGTCAATGTGACCCCGCCCGCCGGCGTCAGCGTGGTCACTGCAGACAACAGCTCGTTCGCTGCCGGGGTTGCAGACGGTAACAGATCGTTTGACGCCGGGATGACAGAAGGCAACACAGCGTTGGGGACACAGGAGCCGAACGCCTCCGGAGAGAATCAGGACGCCGTCGGGGATGAGTCGGCCGCCGTTCAGGAGCAGTCGACCGTGGCAAATATCAAATCGACCAAGACCACCATCCCCTTTGTGAAGGATAATGAGTTCGACTATTCATGGCTGGTGCCCTTTGCCAAGGGTAAGACGAAGACCCTGCTGGGCTGGCTGGTCTTCATGGCGATGGTGATATTCGTGGTGGTGGCGGTGTCAAACGGCGTCAACCTCACCGACGGGCTTGACGGGCTGGCAACGGGGACGAGTGCCGTCTCCGGGGTCACCCTGGGGATACTGGCATATGTCTCCGGTAACATCATCTATGCCGACTACCTGAATATCATGTACATACCCTATATCGGCGAGCTGGTGGTCTTCGCCGCCGCCTTCGCCGGGGCCACGGTAGGGTTCCTATGGTATAACTCATACCCGGCGCAGGTATTTATGGGCGACACCGGCAGCCTCACCCTCGGCGGCATCATCGCCGTCTTCGCCATCGTCATACGCAAGGAGCTGCTGATACCCATACTGTGCGGCATCTTCCTCGTCGAGAGCCTCTCGGTGATGCTGCAGGTGGGCTGGTTCAAGAGGACGAAGCGGAAGTACGGTGAGGGGAGGCGCATCTTCCTCATGGCGCCCCTGCACCACCATTACCAGAGGAAAGGATATGCGGAACCGAAGATAGTCACACGCTTCTGGATCGTCGCCATCATATTGGCGGTGCTGAGCGTAGTTACGCTGAAGATACGATAAGAAAAGAACTGATCATAGCAAAACCGGAGAAACGACGGGAAATAAAATGAGCCGGAAGGCATTGAAGATATGACTGAGAATGAGTAAGAGAATTGTGATACTGGGAGCGGGAGAGAGCGGCGTGGGAGCGGCGGTGCTGGCTCAGAAACAGGGCTTTGAGGCGTTCGTCACCGACAACGGCACCGTGAAGGATAAGTACCGTGAAATACTTGTTTCGCACAGCATACCCTTTGAAGAGGGGAAGCATACCCGGGAGCTGATCATGAATGCCGATGAGGTGATCAAGAGTCCCGGCCTGCGCGAAGACAACCCCCTGGTGGTGGCGCTTCACGATAAGGGGATACCTGTTTTTTCCGAGATAGAGTTCGCCGGCCGCTACACCGACGCCGTCAAGATATGCGTGACGGGAAGCAACGGCAAGACCACCACCACCAACATGATATACCACATGATGAAGAAGGCAGGCCTCAACGTGGCCATGACCGGCAATGTGGGCAACAGCTTCGCGATGGCGGTGGCTGAGGGGGGATATGAATATTACGTCATCGAGCTGAGCAGCTTCCAGCTCGACGGCATGTATGACTTCAAGGCTGAGGTAGCCATCCTGATGAACATCACGCCCGATCACCTCGACAGGTACGGTCACGAGATGCAGAACTATATCGACTCCAAGATGCGTGTGATACGCAACCAGACTCCCGGCGACTATTTCATCTGGTGCGCCGACGATCCCGTGACGGCCGCCGAGGTCGCCAAAAGGGTCATCGCCGCCCGTTCACTGCCCTTTTCCCTCGAAAAGTGCGAGGGGATGGCCGCCTGTGTAGAAAACGACAATCTGATACTTGACATAACCGAAAAAACCAGCCTTATGACCATTCACGACCTGGCGTTGAAAGGACGCCACAACACTTACAACTCGATGGCTGCAGCCATTGCCGGCAAGGTTCTCAATATCCGCAAGGAGACGATACGCGAGAGCCTGACTGACTTCCAGGGTGTGGAGCACAGGCTCGAGTCTGTCATCATGGTGGCAGGGATAAACTTCATCAATGACTCCAAGGCCACCAACGTCAACTCCACCTGGTATGCCCTGGAGTGCCAGAAGACCGATGTGATATGGATAGCGGGAGGCATCGACAAGGGGAACGACTACTCCGAGCTGAACAGCGTGGTCAGGGAGAAGGTGAAGGCGATAGTATGCCTTGGCAAGGATAACTCGAAGATCATCAACGCTTTCACGGATATGGTGCCCACCATCGTCGAGACCACCTCGATGGAGGAGGCGGTGCGTTCGGCCTATTACCTGGCGCACAAGGGCGACACCGTGCTGCTCTCGCCGGCATGCGCCAGCTTCGACCTGTTCCGGAATTACGAGGACCGCGGTCAGCAGTTCAAGCAGGCAGTAAGAAACCTTTAAGCGATGGCGAATGTGACGGTAAAACGGTTTTTCAGGGGTGACAGGTACCTGTGGGGTCTGATAGGGATCTTCATGGTCATCTCGCTGCTCTCCGTCTACAGCTCGTCAGTGAGCCTGGCCTACGCCTCGCATCACGGCAATACCTTCTATTTCCTCAGGACGCAGTTCATCATGCTGATGCTCGGGCTGCTGATCATAGTTGTCACCCACTGGATACCTTATATTAAATATATGCAGTTTGCCGCCATCGGGCTGGGGGTGTCGGTAGTACTGCTTGGCGTCACACTAGTCGCCGGCGTGAGCATCAACGAGGCCACCCGCTGGCTTGCGATACCTGGCACTGGCATACGGTTGCAGACCTCCGACCTGGCGAAGGTGGCGCTGGTGATCTTCCTGGCCCGCGGGCTGACGGTCTACCAGCATGAGCTGAAGAACTTCAGAGTGGTGACCATGAGGCTGGTGCTTCCCGTGGTGCTGGTATGTGCACTGATCATGCCCGAGAACCTCTCCACCGCTGTCATGATCTTCATGATCAGCATGATAATACTCTTCATCGGCCGGGTGCCCGTGAGGTTCCTGCTGGCCTACGCCGGCATGGGGCTGGTGGCCGTGATACTCTTTGCCTCGCTGCTGCTTGTCTTCAGGAAGGATAACAACAGGGTGCAGGTGTGGAAGAACCGCATTGAGGTTTTCGCCAGCGGCGAGAGCACTCCCGATGCCGACTACCAGGCCAACCAGGCCAAGATAGCCATTTCTACGGGCAAGCTGTTCGGCAAGCTGCCGGGCAAGAGCACGCAGCGCAACATTCTTCCGCAGTCGAACTCCGACTTCATCTTCGCCATAATAGTGGAGGAGTACGGTCTCTTCGGGGCGCTGATAGTGGTACTCAGCTACCTGGCGCTAATGTTCCGGGGGATACAGATAGCGCGAAAATGCGATTATGCCTTCCCGGCCCTGATGGTGCTGGGGCTCACCGTCATGATCGTGTTCCAGGCCTTTATCAACATGCTTGTCGCCGTGGGTCTCTTCCCGGTGACGGGACAGACGCTGCCGATGATCAGCTGGGGCAGGACATCGGTGCTGGTGATAAGCTTCTCGCTGGGGGCGATACTCAGCGTCTCGAGGGTGATGAACGCGCGTGAGCGGCGCGAGCAGCTCTCTGACATCGAACAGACTGATACAAATGAGGCATGAGCGGGGAAGGTAAAAATATCAGGGTCATCATCAGCGGCGGCGGCACCGGCGGCCACCTCTTCCCGGCCATAGCCATCGCCAACGCCCTGCGGCGTCTTGAGCCCGGCGTGAAGATACTGTTTGTCGGTGCACAGGGCAGGATGGAGATGCAGAAGGTGCCTGAGGCGGGGTATGAGATCACCGGCCTGCCGGTAGCAGGACTGGTGCGCGGGGGGGGCATCAGGAACATACACGTGGCGTGGAAGCTGTTCCGCAGCATGCTCAGGGCATCGCAGATAATAAGGAAGTTCCGCCCTGATGTGGTGGTGGGCGTCGGCGGATACGCCTCGGGGCCGGTGCTGAAGCAGGCCCAGCGGCGGAGGATACCCACGCTCATCCAGGAGCAGAACAGCTATGCGGGTGTCACCAACAAGCTGCTGGCACGCAAGGCCGGGAGGATATGCGTGGCCTACGAGGGTATGGAGAAGTACTTCCCGAAGGAAAAGATAATGCTGACGGGCAATCCCGTGCGGCAGGCCTATGACAACCTCGAGTCGTTGCGGCCCGAGGCGTTTGCGCACTTCAGACTGCAGTCCGGCAGGCCGGTGATACTGGTTCTGGGCGGGTCGTTGGGCGCCGGCACGGTCAACGAAAGTATCGGCGGCGCCATCAGCGCCATAGAGGCGTCGGGGGTGCAGATGATATGGCAGACCGGCAGCCACTGGTATGACCGCATGCGCGAGGCTGTTGAGGAGCAGTCGGCGAGGAGCATCATGATGACAGGCTTCATCCACCGCATGGACCTGGCCTACGCCGCCGCCGACGTGATCATCTCCCGTGCCGGCGCGGGCACCATCTCCGAGCTGGCACTGGTGGGCAAGCCCGTGATACTGGTGCCCTCACCCAACGTGGCCGAGGATCATCAGACGCACAACGCCATGGCGCTCGTAAGCCGGGGCGCAGCCCTGCTGGTGAAGGATGCCGACGCGCAGAGAGATCTGATAGACACAGCCCTGGAGCTGATCAGAGACGATGCCAGGAGAGCCTCGCTCTCTGAGAACATAAAAAAGATGGCGATAAGAGACGCCGACGCGGTTATAGCCCGCGAAGTACTTAAACTGGCTGCACGATGAAGGGGATGACCGGCATATCAGGGATATATTTTGTTGGCATAGGCGGCATAGGCATGAGCGCCCTGGCACGCTATTTCATCTCGGAAGGATATACCGTCTGCGGCTATGACCGCACGGAGAGCCCGCTCACCGACGCCCTCGCCGATGAGGGATGCGGCATCGTCTTTAATGACACCGTCGACTCGCTGCCGACACTCTTCTCCGACCCCGGTCGGCGCCATAAGGTGCTGGTGGTCTATACCCCGGCGGTACCGAAGGAGAACCACATCCTGACATACTTCAGGGAGCAAGGCTACATGATCTACAAGAGGGCGGAGATACTGGGGATGATCTCCCGCGACACCGACGCCATCGCCGTGGCTGGAACGCACGGCAAGACCACCGTCAGCACTATGACCGCGCATATACTATCCTCCTCGGCCACAGGCTGCTCGGCCTTCCTGGGAGGCATCTCAAAGAACTATGACACCAACCTGCTGCTTGAGGAGAGTCAGTATACGGTGATGGAAGCCGATGAATTCGACCGCTCGTTCCTGCATATCTCGCCGCTGATAGCGGTGGTGACATCGATCGATCCCGACCATCTCGACATCTACGGCACGGCAGAGGTGATGGTCGGAGCCTACGGTGAATTCTGCCACCGGGTGCGTGGCGGCGGCACGCTGATAATCAATGAAGAGATCATCTCGCGGCTTTCGCTGCCCGATGATGCTACGGCCTACAGCTACGGCACCGGCGAAGAGGCATCCTTCAGGGCCGTTGACATCGTGAGGGAAGAAGGGTATTACAGCTTCAGCCTGATGACGCCGGGGGGACGTATTGAAGATATCCGTCTCCATGTGCCGGGCAAGGTCAACATCCTCAATGCCACCGCGGCGGCGGCAGCGGCGTGGTGTGCCGGCGCCACAGAAGGTGAGATACGCGAAGCCCTCGCGACATACCGGGGTGTCAGGCGCAGGTTTGATGTGAGATACATGGGGAAGGATATCATCTATCTTGATGACTATGCCCACCATCCGCAGGAGATCAACGCCCTCGTCAGCGCCGTGCGCGACTTCTGGCCCGGGAGGAAGGTCACCGGCATCTTCCAGCCCCATCTCTACACGCGGACGCGCGACTTCGCGGAGGGCTTTGCCGCCGCCCTCGACAGGCTCGATGAGGTGCTGCTGCTGACGCTCTATCCCGCCAGGGAGAACCCCATAGCGGGAGTATCGTCAGATATGATCGCCGAAAAGATGAAAAACAGGAACGTCAGGGTGGTGACGCGCGAGGAGCTGCTTCCTGCCCTTGACACGGTGAAGGAGGGGCTGCTGCTGACGATAGGAGCAGGAGACATAGACAGGTTCATTGAGCCGATAACTGAAAAACTTAAGGTACGCGACGCATGAGGCTGCTGATGATCATACTGACCGCTGTTACCGGGACTCTGATATCCCTGGCGCCGCTCTTTGTCAGCATGAAGGGCAACGAGGCCGTCTGCTGCGGCGTGGAGGTCACCGTCGCCGACTCCTCCATGCACCGGCTGGTCACTGAGGATGACATCATGAATGCCATCAGGTCTACCGGCATACGTGTGACAGGGGTGAAGGTGAACGAGATACCCCTTGCCGCCATCGAAGAAGAGGTGAGAGCCTTTACGGAGCTGAAGGAGGCTGAGGTCTTCTTCTCCGGTGACAGGAAGCTTCACGTCCGCACCGACCAGCGCGAGCCGGTGCTGAGGGTGGTGGCATCGTACGGCGGCGACTTCTTCATCGACAGCGAGGGTGTCATTATGCGGCGCCACAACCTATACACGCCCAACATACATATCCTCGAGGCTGACATGGTCTTCAATGCTTCGCAGATGAACGGCATGAACATCTACGACTCGGAGAAAACCGCCAACCTGGCGCGTGCCTTCGAGCTGGTGAACTATATCCGCGGTCACAGCTTCTGGAACACCATGATTGACCAGCTGAGCATGACGCGCGACGGCAGGGTGACGCTGGTGCCTCATGTCGGCAACCACACCGTCATGCTGGGGCGCACCGACGACTACGAGGAGAAGCTTAACAACCTGCAAGTCTTTTACCGCGAGGCAATGCCCCTGGCGGGATGGGACAGGTACCGGGTGGTGAACATAGAATACAAGGGGCAGGTGGTATGCCAGAGAAGATAAAACGTTGAACAACCATATATGTGAATTATGAGCAGTAATGATCAGTTAGTAGCAGCCATCGACATAGGCACGACAAAGATCGTAGCCATCGTCGGGCGTTGTGACAGCAACGGATCCATAGAGATCCTGGGGCTGAGCAACACACCATCCACGGGGGTCAAGCGTGGTGTGGTGCTTAACATTGAAGAGACGGTGAAGGCGATACGCACCACCGTCAATGACCTCGAAGAGCGAACGGGCATCGTCCTGACGGACGTGTTCGTGGGCATAGCCGGGAGGCACATCAAGAGCAAGATGGCGCGGGGGTACATCACCCGTGACTCCCATGATTCGGAGATCGACATCAACGATATCCGGCGTCTTACGGCCGACATGTACAAGCTGCCCATCGAGGTGGGTGAGGAGATCATTCATGTCATCCCGCAGACCTACATCGTTGATAACGAGTCGGGCATCAGCCATCCCATCGGCATCTGCGGCAAGAGGCTGGAGGCCAACTTCCACATCGTGATAGGGCAGATAGCCTCGGCGCGCAATACCGAGCGCTGCATCAACAAGGCGGGTATGAACCTGATGAGTCTGGTGCTCGAGCCCCTGGCATCGTCAGAGGCGGTGCTGACCGACGAGGAGAAGGAGGCGGGCGTGGTGCTCGTAGACATTGGCGGGGGCACCACCGATGTGGCCATCTATTATGACAATGTGATACGGCACACCGCCGTCATACCCTTCGGCGGCAACATGGTCACTGCCGACATCAGGGAGGGGTGCTCCATCCTGCAGAAGCAGGCCGAGGACCTGAAGGTCAAGTTCGGCTATGCCATCGGCGACATCGCACCCGAGAACAAGGTGGTAAGCATCCCCGGCATCGCAGGCAGGGAGCCGAAGGAGATCTCGTTCAAGAACCTGGCATACATCATCCAGAGCCGCATGGAGGAGATACTTGACGCCGTCAACTTCGAGATACAGAACTCCGGCTTCGCCGATAAGCTTACAGCAGGGGTGGTCATCACCGGCGGCGGCTCGATGCTTAAGAACCTGCCGCAGCTTGTCAGGTTCAAGACGGCGATGGATGTGCGTATTGGCCATCCCAACGTGCACCTGACAGGCAAGGGCAAGGATGAGATCAACCAGCCGATGTACGCCACCAGTGTGGGTCTGATACTCAAAGGACGCGAGTATCTCGAAGAAAACCGGGTTCACCTCCGTTTCGGCGAGAAGAAGGTAGAACCGGTCGTGCAGCAGACCACCGCCTCGCAGCAGGTAAAGGAGGAGCCGGCAGAGGTTGAAAGGGAGAAGCAGTATTATGATGAGCGGCCGAAGAGCGGCAGCTCGATAAGCGATAAGCTGAAGAGTATCTGGGGCAGGATAATCGAAGCCACGGATGAGAAAATTGATGACAGCAATGTCAACTAAAAGAATAAAGTTATGTCAGATGATCTGATGAATTTTGACCTGCCTGTAGAGCGGTCATCGATAATAAAGGTGCTGGGCATAGGGGGTGGCGGCAGCAACGCCGTCAACCATATGTTCCGCAAGGGCATCAAGGATGTGAATTTCATCGTCTGCAACACTGACCAGCAGGCTCTGACGAAGAGTCCTGTGCCGGTCAAGGTGCAGATAGGGGAGAGCACCACCGAGGGTCTCGGCGCGGGCAGCCAGCCTGAGCGGGGCCGGGCCTCGGCGCTGGAGAATATTGACGATGTGATGAACGCGCTGTCGGGCAACACCAAGATGGTCTTCATCACCGCGGGCATGGGGGGAGGCACCGGCACCGGCGCCACGCCCGTGATCGCGAAGGCCTGCATGGATGCCGGCTACCTCACCGTCGCCGTAGTCACCATACCCTTCCGGTCGGAGCTGAACCAGCGCATAAAGCTGGCCATCAGTGGCATACAGGAGCTGAAGGGGAAGGTCGACTCACTGATAGTGATCAATAACGAGCGGTTGCGCCAGATCTACGGCGACGAGGGTGTCTCGGCTGCCTTTGCCCGCGCCGATGATGTACTTGCCAATGCCGTCAGGGGGATAGCCGAGATCATCACATGCACCGGGTACATCAACGTCGACTTCGCCGATGTGGACACCGTGATGCGCGATTCGGGCGTGGCGCTGATGGGTATCGGCACTGCCTCGGGTGAGGAGCGTGCCACGAAGGCCATTGAGGCGGCGCTGACGTCGCCGTTGCTGAGCTCTAACGACATCACCGGCGCGCGCAGCATACTGCTCAACATCAAGTCGGGCACCGGCGAGAACGAGATCACCATGGACGAGCTGGGAGAACTCACCGACTACGTCTACGACGCTGTCTCCGAGGAGGCGCTCATCATCAGGGGTATCTCCACCGAGGAGGAGCTCGGCGATGCCATCAGTGTGACTGTTGTTGCCACGGGCTTTGAGGCCGGCATCGACGTTGACGGTTACAAGTCGGACAGGAAGAAGGAGGTGATAAGCCTCTCCGCGGCGCAGCAGCCCTCCCTCACCGACGGCGCGAACGAGGCTGACGGACAATACGTCATTCGTGCATCGCGCCCCCCCGACCACAGCGGCAGCACGCACTCATCCAATATCCATCAGGGGGTGATCGACTTTGAGCCTGACGGTGACATAAGCGTCACTCCCGCTCCTGCCCGCCCCGCCCCCCCGCCGGCAGACAAGAACGAGGGTACGCTGCGCAAGCTGAAGCACATGCAGAATGTCATCAAGAACGAGGGGCTCTCCACACAGTCGATGAATGATAACATCGAGGACTTCGAGGAGGTGCCGGCCTACGTGCGCAAGAAGATTGCCATTCATAACGCCAACAAGGTTGCAGGCAGCAAAGTGTCAAAGTTCACGCTGAGCCTCGACGAGGATAACCAGCCTGTGATCAGGGAGAATAATGCTTATCTGAACGATAATGTAGACTGATTTTGTTTTTGCCCTTATATGGTTGTTGTTCGCGGGGCCGTCCCGACATTGCGTCGGGGCGGCCTTTTTTCGTTCCCGGCGGCTCAGTGGCCACGATAAATCGGGGACCATAGCAGGTTGATGGTCTCCACATACCTGCAGGTCCTTTTTTACTTCTGACCCGGCGATTGCGCCTTCCCGTGTTTCTTTTTAAGTAAATTTGCCAGTGATGCGCAGAGCATTGGCCCATATGATATTGCTGTTGCTGCCCCTGGCACTCACGGCACAGGAGATAGACACCGTCCCGGCAAGAAAGAGCCGGCCGGATCTCATGCCGCCGCCGGCTTTGGATACCGCCGCCCGCCAGCAGACAGATACCGTCGCCGGCCAGCAGGCAGATACCGTCGCCGGCCATATGAAAGACACCATACCCCGGGCAGCATCGGATACTATTTCGCGGAATGCCATTGACACTCTGCCCCGTACGGCCTCAGACAGCCCCGGCCCATCTCTTGCCGATTCCCTTATTCAACAGGCAGGCATAAGGCGACAGCCGGCCTCTGACTTCCTCTCTGATACTATCTTTTCCTCCGGCTCGAGGCAGTGGACCCTGTCATCAGACTTCACTCAAGAGATACTCGTGCCGCTTGACACAGCCTTCTCGCTCTTCCACCGTTACCGCATCACCGACAAGTATTCCGATTTCAACGCCTATACCGGCAACTACGGTCTTCCCCTGTACCAGATCAACTTCTTCGACCGCGAGTGGAGACCCGACAGGTTCCTCTACTCCCATTACCTGCCCTTCATGTGGACCCCGGCCAACACCCTCTTCATCAACACGCACGTCCCCTTCACCGAGCTTAAGTGGACCAACGGCGGAGCGCGCAACGTGGCGGAGCAGACCTTCAGGGTGCGCCACTCGCAGAACGCCAGCCGGTTCCTGAACTTCGGACTCATATATGACATAGTCTTCAACATCGGGCAATATGACCTGCAACGTGCTGTAAACAAGAACTTTCTGTTTCATACATCCTATAACAGGAACATCTATACCGCCTACTTCTCTGCCGGGATCAACAACCATGAGTCACAGGAGAACGGTGGTATAGCAGGTGAGGAGAGCCTTCAGCAATACGCACCGGCGGATGTACCGGTCGTTCTCAATGACCTGAACGGAGCAACCAGCTACCTTAAGAACAGGTACCTGATGCTGGTGCAGCGCTATTCTCCGGGAGGCAAGCGCGACAGCGTCAGCGGAGAACTGATCAGGTCCGGCCCCATAACATTCTCTTATATAGGCACCTACGAGTGGAACCAACGCAGGTATACGGATAAGTATCCCATTACAGAGCTTTATGACACTGTGATGATCAGCAAGACGCAGACGGCTGATTCGCTCTATCAGAGCCTTTTGTCGAACACCTTCAGGGTCGATTTTGCTGCCGGCAGCACGGGGAGATTCAGGATAGGAGCAGGCGCCGGGATACGAAGTGAGCTTCGCAAATTTGCCCAGGTGATGCCCGGCGACACCCTCACGAGGCCTGATATGGCCTCCAGTAGCACCAGTTCCCTGGTTTTGACGGGGAAAGTTTTCAACAACATCGGAAGCAAGTTCGGGTGGACCGCTTCGGGCGACTTCTGGTTTCAGGGTTACAGGGCAGGCGACTTCATCGTTGACGGGCGTATCTACAGGGATTTTGCTACAAAGCGCAAGGGCACAGTCACATGGGACGCAACAGGTGCCGTTGCCAGCTATACCCCCTCGTTCTGGTACCAACAATGGGGGTCGAATAATTTCTCATGGCAGAACGACATCTCAAGGGAGTTCAGACTGACGGTCGGCTCCTCACTGAGGTGGCCGGAACGCCATCTAAATATCCGTTTTAGCTATGCCATTGTTGATAACTTTACCTATATGGGCACTGAGGCCCGTCCGGCACAGCACCAGGGAGGGCTGTCGGTAGCCTCATTGTTGGCAAGCAAAGACTTTATATTCTGGAAGTTACATCTTGACAACACGGTCCTGTTACAGCAGAGCAGCAACAGTGAGGTGTTAAGCCTCCCGCTTGTCACCGCCCGCAGTGCATTTTTCTTTGATCATATCTTCAAGTTCGCATCTACCGGGGGTGAGCTTAGCTTTCAGCTTGGCGCTGAGGCGATGATTCACACCCCTTATAATGCCATGAATTACATGCCTGCCACAGGAAGATATTTTAGCCAGTCGGATTCGCAGACCGGTAACTATCCGTTTATCAATATTTTCCTGAATCTCAAGGTGAAGCGCACCAGAATCTTCATTATGGCTGACCATATTAACTCTGAACTTACCGGTTACAACTACTTCCTCGTGCCAGGTTATCCATTGAATATCAGGATGATAAAGTACGGGATTGCCTGGACCTTCTACGATTAGAAAAAAATTGTATCTTTGCGCCGCGAACAAACCGGCAATCGGATTGTTAGATTGCCGGATCAAATTAGTTTAGGTTTTGAGAAAGTTTTTTTCGTTCTTATTTATAGTTTTTCTGTCAGTTGTCTCCTGCGAGCAGGGGAACAGAGCAGACACAGATGTCACTGTTCAGCCTCGTGATCTTGATGCGATCCTCGCTGACGGTAAGATCAGGGCGGTGACCAACGTGAATCAGACGAGCTACTTCATATATAAGGGAGAGCCGATGGGTTTTCATTTCGAGTTACTCAAAAAATTTGCCGATCAGATAGATGTTGAGCTTGAGATCATTACGAGCAACGACATTGATGAGGCGCTTGAGTATCTGCAGGATGGTAAGGTTGACCTGGTGGCCGTGGGGCTGTCGGTCAATGCTGACCGGCAGGAGATGATGCGTTTTACCGAGCCGCTGATGCAGAGCACGGAGGTGCTGGTTCAGCGCAAGCCCGGAGGGTGGAACAGGATGACGGCAGATGCCATTGAGGCCGGTATGGTCAGGAACCAGCTTGACCTCGCGGGTAAGACAGTATATGTACAGAAAGGGTCTTCATATGCACAACGGCTTTATAACCTTGAGCGTGAGTCAGGCATTGACATAGGTGTCATTGAGGTGCCTTACGACGCCGAGGAGCTGGCGCGGCAGGTGGCCCGGGGTGAGATAGATTACACCGTATGTGATGATTACATGACGATGATCATAGGGTCTCTCTATGCCGAGCTTGACCTCTCCACGCCGGTAAGCTTTCCGCAGAACATAGCATGGAGCATCCGCAAGGAGGGCACCGATGCGCTCGAGGCAAAGCTCAACAGCTGGGTGACGGGGTTCAAGACCACCCGCGAATATGCATGGCTGGAGCACAAGTATTTCAAGGCCTCACGTTCAGTACGCATGGCCTCATCGGAATATTTTGCCACCTACACCGGCAAGGTATCGCCATTTGATGATATCATCAGGAGATACAGCGACACCATAGGTTGGGACTGGCGTCTTGTTGCGTCACTCATCTACCAGGAGTCGAGGTTCAACCCGTCGGTGATATCGCCCGTCGGAGCCTACGGCCTGATGCAGGTGATGCCCGAGACCGGAAAGTTCTTCGGTTTTGACGTCACCAGGTCAGTTGACAACAACATACATGCGGGTGTCTGCTATATCAGGATGCTCGACAGTCTGTTCGACGACTGGGTGACAGATCCCGATGAGAGGGTGAAGTTCATCCTGGCATCATACAATGCCGGTCACGGCCATGTGCTTGACGCCATCAAGCTGGCTGAGAAGAACGGGCTTAACCCCGGCAAGTGGGACAACAACGTCTCGCTCTTCCTGGAGCGCAAGTCGGACCCGGCCATCTACAGTGACCCGGTGGTGCGCAACGGCAGGCTGAAGCAGGGTGTGGAGGTGAATGCGTATGTGTCCGATATCCTGGAGCGATACGAGCACTATAAGAATATTCAGTAGGAAGGCTACCTTCGCCACATCTTTCGTTAAGACTACGGACTATGTCCGATGTACCGGACTTCGTCCGTCGGAGTCAGATGTTAAAGAAGGCTACGGTGGCTAAAAGCAGCAGACAATAGTCTCAGCCGGCAATCGTCAGCCCTTTCAGGCAATAGAGGGCCGAGCGTAAAGGATTGGCTCAGTGAATCATTCCAGCGAAGGAGTCAGCTTGTGGGGTAGGCAGAGGAATTTTCGATTTTCGATTTAATCGCAAATCGCAAATCGCAAATCTTTCAGACTTTCGACTTTCTGGTTATTTGTGGACGCGTCGGATGAATTCCTCCACCTCGGG
>WOYI011214658.1_pt1 | contig 22736 bp, 19 predicted proteins | sample 6423411 | NCBI WGS metagenome assembly WOYI01 (sample SAMN13441803, study PRJNA592873) | oil field metagenome | biome: oil field; feature: oil-well bore; material: oil-contaminated soil; isolation source: oil-contaminated soil from oil-well borehole | place: Germany: Wietze | collected 2016-10-18 ... | reverse complement strand
CACCGGCACGCGGGGGACTCTCCGCACAAGGCCCCGGCTCCAGCACACCGAGGCACTCAAAGAAACAGGTCCGGCAGCAGCGACTCCCCCGGCTGCACCGCGTAGCGATCCAGATCGATCACCCCGGCCTCGGCCAGCACGTCGTCGTCGATGGCGAAGCGGCCAGTGACGTCGCGCGCCGGGCGGACCAGCAGGGCATGCGCGGCATCGGCCACGATGTCCGGCGTACGGCAATGCTCCGGGCGCACGCCGTCGATCATGGCGATCGCCGCGGTGGCGATGACCGTGCGCGGCCACAGCGCATTGACCGCAATGCCCAGCGGGCGGAACTCCTCGGCCATGCCCAGCACGCACAGGCTCATGCCCATTTTGGCGATGGTGTAGGCGGTATGCGGGGCGAACCACTTCGGTTCCAGCGTGGGCGGCGGGGCCAGCATCAGCACGTGCGGATTGGCGGCACGCTTGAGATACGGCAGGCAGGCCTGGGTGGCGAGGAAGGTGCCGCGCGTGTTGACCTGGTGCATCAGGTCGAATCGCTTCATCGGCGTGCCTTCCACCCCGGCCAGCCAGATCGCGCTGGCGTTGTTGACCAGGATGTCGATACCGCCGAAATGATCCGCCGCACGGGCCGCCGCCTCGACCACCTGCGCCTCCTCGCGGATGTCCACCTTCAGCGCCAGCGCGCGTCCACCGGCTGCCTCGACCGCTTCGGCGGCGCTGTGGATGGTGCCGGGCAGCTTGGGATGGGGCACGCCGCTCTTGGCCGCGATGGCCACATTGGCCCCATCGCGCGCGGCGCGCAGTGCGATGGCCAGGCCGATGCCACGCGAGGCGCCGGTGATGAAGAGGGTCTTGCCCGCCAGTGAGTCCACGGCGCCGCTCCTTACGTCTGGGAAAGCAGCGAGTGTAACGCCGTGCCCTGCAGTCGCCGGATCAAGGACGCTGGAAGCGCGGAAGAATGTCGCGCAGCTCGGCCAGCCGCTGCACGGGATCGCTCAGCTCGAGCAGGGCCTGGCGCTCGCTGCTGGCCAGCGGCAGCAGTTCGGCCATGCGGAAACCCAGCCAACTGGCGTCGTCGTAGGCACTGCGCGGCACATCGCGCCAGTGCGGCCCCAGCGTCTCCACCAGGCGCTCCAGAATGATCTGCAGCAGACCGAACTCCGGCGGCACCTCCATCGGCGGCTCATCCGGCCACAGCTGCACGTCGCCGCACAACAAACCATCGGCGCGCGCGCGGGTGCGTTCCACGCGAAAGCGGGCGCCGCCACGCGCCACGATGCCGAGCAGTCCATCCTCGGTGTTGTGGAAATCGGTGATCGTCGCCACCGTACCGACCGCCGCCGGCAGCGCCGGATCGCCCACCTCGAAACCATCCAGGATCAGGCAGACGCCGAAGCCGGTGCCTTGGCGGGCGCAGTCGCGCACCATGTCCAGGTAGCGCGGCTCGAAGATGCGCAGCGACAGCGGCGCACCCGGATAGAGCACCGTCGCGAGCGGGAACAGCGGCAGTTCGACGAGCGGAGTCTGGCCGGCCATGGCCACGAGTGTACTGATGGCTCCCTATCGATTCAGCCGCCGCGCGGCGGCGACTGGACGCCGGCGGCACCCTGCCGCACATTGAGTGGCCACGTTACCCGGGGAGCCAGGGATGTCCATCATCGAACTCACGCCCGCCGCCATGCTGCCGCCCATGCCCGCGGGCGACGGCGGCCCCGTGCTGCAGGTCTCGCAGTTGAGCAAGTCGTTTGCCCGGCGCGAGGTGCTGCGCGGCCTGGACTGGAGCGTGCCGGCCGGCCGCGTGATCGGCCTGCTGGGCCGCAACGGCGCCGGCAAGACCACCTTGCTGCGCTGCCTGCTCGGGCTGTCACCGATCGATGGTGGCGAGGTCCGCCTGTTCGGCGCGCCGATGATCGAGCCGGGCGGCGAACGCATGCATCGCGTCGGCTTCGTGCCGCAGACCTTCGACCTGTTCCCGTGGATGAAGGTGCGCGCGTATCTCGATTTCACCGCCGCCTTCTACGCACGCTGGAACGCCCCACTGGCCGACCGCCTGCTCGGCGAATGGCAGCTCGATCCGAAGCAGAAGATCGGCCAGCTTTCGCAGGGCCAGCGGCAGAAGCTGGCGATCGTGCGCGCGATCGCCCCGGAACCCGACCTGCTGGTGCTGGATGAACCGGTGGCCAGCCTCGACCCGCAGGCGCGCCGCGCCTTCATGGCCGAGCTGCTGGAACTGATGCGCGCGCCGGGCAAGACAGTGATCTTCTCCACCCACATCACCGCCGACCTGGAGCGGGCCGACGCCGACATTGCCCTGCTGCGCGACGGGCGCATCCAGTTCACCCGTCCACTGGCCGAGCTGCGCACCCGCCTGCGCCGCGTGGTGCTCACCCGTGCCGCCGGCTGGCCGCAGGCGCCGCTCGTCGCCGGCCTGCTCAAGGCCACGGTGAACGGCGCGCGCGCCGAGCTGCTGGTGGAAGACCCCGCCCTGGACAGCCTCGACGCGCTCGCCGCGCGCGAGCAGGCCACACTGCAGATCGAGACGCCGACGCTGGAAGACCTGTTCGTGGAGCTGGCATGAAGGCGGTCTGGCAACTCTTCTTGCAGCTGTGGCGGCGGATGCCGGCGCTGACGGTGCTGGCCGGCGGGCCTTGGATCTACGGCATGGGCATGCTGGTGTGGTCGCTGCGCGGCGATCAGGCGCTCGCCGGCATCGGCATGAGCCTGCTGTTTTTCGGCGGCTGGTTCTGGCATCTCGGCCAGGGGCAGGTGCTGCGCGGTCTGTGCCGGCCGGAGAGTTTCCTGCTGCCGCAGTTCCGTCGCCGGCTGCTCGAGCTGGCCGTCGTCGATGTCGCGCTGTGGGTGCTGCTGCCGGCCTTGCTCGCGGCGGTGTGCGGCATGCCGTACGTGTGGCTGGCGGCGACCGGCTTGCTGCTCGCGGCCGCGATCGGATTGGCCAGCGGTACCGGGCGGCGCGCCGGCGTGCTGATCTGGCTGGTGGTGATCGCCGCCGGCTGGATGCCGCAACTGGCGGCGAAGATCGCGCAGGCTGCGCTGCACTCGCTGCTGACGCCCGTGGCGCTGCTGCTGGCGGCGGTGCTCATTCTCAAGCTGGTGCTGCGACCGCTGCTGCGCATCGACGACCGCGAGCCGGACATGTCGCCGCTGGAAAGCACCGGACTGGGCCGGCTGCAGTCGCCATCGATGGAAGACACGCCACCGCGCGGCGCCATTGGCAGGCGTGTCAATGCGTGGTTCGACGGCATGGCGCAGCGGGCGATGGAACGCGCGCTGGCCAGCTACCGCCGCCGCCCCGGCGCGCGCCAGCGCCTGGCACTGATCCGCAGCCTGCTGCTGCCACACGACAACCCGTCGGCGATCGCGCTGCGCCTCGCGCTGGTGGCGGCGATGGTGACGCTGTACTTCGTGGTCATCCAGCACCGGCCGCACTACAACGCGGCGGTGATCGGCGCGTACGCGGTGCTGCTGTCGCTGAGCCGGTTTCCGCAACTGGGCCGAGGCATGCTGCGCATGCGGCCGAACCTGGCCGATGTCTATCTCACGCTGGCCCCCGCCTCGCGCAGCGATTACCAGAAGACCCTGGTCGACGCGCTGCTGTTGCTGGTGCCGGTGAGCGCACTCAGCGCGCTGGCCTATACCGCGCTGGGCATCGTGCTGGTGCATGCCACCGAGCCGGGCCGCATGCTGCTGACCGCCGCGATTGTCGCCGTGGCCGGCAGTCTGGTAGCGCTGGCGGTGCACCTGATCGGGCCGGAAGGCAGCCTCGGCCGCGGGCTGGTCAACATCGTGGTGGTGCTCGGCGCGATGGCCACGTACTGGGGCGGCTACGTGCTGCTCGGCGCGCTGGGCCTCGGCATCGGCGGCGCGTTGCTGGCACTGCTGACGATCAGCTTTGGCTTCGGCGTGTGGTTCGCGGCGCAGCGCGAATACCAGCGCCGCCCACCCTGCTTCGACGCGCCGCTGGCCTGAGCGGCCGTGAAAAAATCTCGCGCCTACTGCGAGCGCCGCCAGCCGTCCGCGGCGGCGGCGTGCAGCGCCTCGGCGAAGCGGCGCGGGGCGGCCTCGAAACCGCCGTTGGACATGAACACCACACGGTCGCCGGGGCACGCCTGGGCGCGCAGCGCATCGATCAGCGCGTCCACTGACGGCACGGTGATGCCGCGTCCGTCGAGCGCGCCGGTGACCTTCTGCGCGTCCCACGGCAGCTCGGGCCGCTGCAGGAACACCACCGCGTCGGCCGCCGCCAGCGACGGCGCCAGCCCCCCGGCGTGCGCGCCCAGGCGCATGGAATTGGAGCGCGGCTCCAGCGCCACCAGGATGCGCGCATCGCCGCCGACCTTCGCCCGCAGGCCGGCCAGTGTGGCGGCGATCGCGGTGGGGTGATGGGCAAAGTCGTCATAGACGGTGATGCCATCCACCACGGCTATCTGCTCCATGCGCCGCGCGGCGCTGCGGAAATCCGCGAACGCCGGCAGCAGCGCCGCCGGGTCGGCACCGGCCGCCACGGCGGCGGCCAGCGCGGCCAGCGCGTTCATCACGTTGTGCTTGCCCAGCAGCGGCCAGTGGACCTCGCCCAATCGCTCACGGCGCCGACTCACCGCGAAGCACGTGCCGTCCGCCACGATCAGCTCGGCCTGCCAGTCGCCCCGGCCGATGCCGAAGGTTTCCACCGGCGTCCAGCAGCCCATCGCCAGCACCTCGGCGAGGTACGCATCGTGCGCGTTGACGATCAGCCGGCCGTTCCCCGGCACCGTGCGCACGAGATGATGGAACTGGCGCTGGATCGCCGCCACGTCGGGGAAGATGTCCGCGTGGTCGTACTCGAGGTTGTTGAGGATGGCGATGCGCGGGCGGTAGTGCACGAACTTCGAGCGCTTGTCGAAGAACGCGGTGTCGTACTCGTCCGCCTCGATCACGAACGGCTTGCCGCTGCCCAGTCGCGCCGACACGCCGAAGTTGCCCGGCACGCCGCCGACCAGGAAGCCCGGCGCCATCCCCGCGCGCTCGAGCAGGTGCGCGAGCAGGCTGGTGGTGGTGGTCTTGCCGTGGGTGCCGGCCACCGCCAGCACCTCGCGCCCGGGCAGCAGCGTCTCGCCCAGCCATTGCGGGCCGGAGATGTAGCGCAGCCGCGCGTCGAGCATGTATTCGATGGCGGGATTGCCGCGTGTCATCGCGTTGCCCACCACTACCAGGTCCGGCGCCGGCTGCAGATGCGCGGCGGCATAGCCCTCCATCAGCCCGATGCCCAGCGCCTCCAGCTGTGTGCTCATCGGCGGATAGACGCTGTCATCGCTGCCCTCCACCGACTGGCCGAGCTCGCGCGCGAGCGCCGCCAGGCCGCCCATGAAGGTGCCGCAGATGCCGAGGATGTGCAGACGCATGGAAAATCCCTGCTAGCCGCCTGTCGGACTTTGCTCGGCCGGGCTGCGAATCCGGCTGTGCGGTCCAGATTTCCGCCGCTTCTTGACCCATGGAGCCACCATGGGCCGGCGAAGCGGCGAAAATCTATCCTCGCACAGCCAAATTCTCGCCTCGACCAGCAAAGCCCGACAGGCGGCTGGGTGTCGCGCGCCCGCGGCGCTCGATGGAATGGCCAGTATCGCCCGCCGCAAGCGACAACGGCAGCGCACAGACGCTGTCGTTGTCGAACGATGGGACGTGCTGGCGGACAATCAGCCGCTGCCTACCGCCGAGTTCCCGCCCAGCGCGCGCTTCACACGCGCGGTCACTTCATCGAGGTCGCCCACGCCGTCGACCACCTGCAGCTTGCCGCGACGGGCGTAGAAGTCGGCGACCGGCGCAGTCTGCTCGGCATAGACGCCCAGGCGGCGGCGCACGGTGTCGGGGTTGTCGTCAGCCCGGCCTTCGGCCGCGAAGCGCAGCTCGCAGCGTTCGATGATCGCGGCATTGGGCACGTCCAGCTTCACCACGGCGTCAAGCGGCTGGCCGATCTTCGCCAGCAGCTCGTCCAGGGCGGAGGCCTGGGCCAGGTTGCGCGGGTAGCCGTCGAGAATGAAGCCGTTGCGTGCGTCGTCCTGCGCCAGACGTTCTTCGAGCATGCCCAGCAGGATGTCGTCGGACACCAGCTGCCCGGCATCCATCACCGCCTTGGCCTTCATGCCCAGCGGCGTACCGGCGGCCACGGCCGCGCGCAGCATGTCGCCCGTGGAGATATGGGGGACGCCAAGCTCGGTCTTGAGTCGAGTGGCCTGGGTGCCCTTGCCCGAACCGGGCGCGCCGAGTAGCACGAGTCGCATAATGCTCCACACCATCCGCGTCGGGCCGCACCCTGCGGCGCTTCGCTGGATTCATCAAAATGGCGATCAAAGTAACGTCTGCATGAGGGTCCGTCAAACGAAATGGCCGGCCTGCATGCGCCAAGTCACTGCCTCGCCAGCCAAAGTCAGATTGCCGCGGCGCCCCCCTCCAGGAGAAACGCATGACCCAAGCATCCCGCACGATCGAAGGCCGCCTGCTGTATGCGCAGTCCGGCGGTGTCACCTCGGTGATCAATGCCACCGCAGCGGGGGTGATCGAGGCCGCCCGCGCCCGCGGCGTGCGTGTGTACGCCGCGCGCAACGGCATCCTCGGCGTCCTGCACGAGGATCTGATCGATACCGCCCGGGAAACCCGCGCCACGATCACCGCGCTGCGCCACACCCCCGGCGGCGCCTTCGGCAGCTGCCGCTACAAGCTGGAATCGCTGGAGGCGAGCCGCGCCGAATACGAGCGATTGATCGACGTGTTCCGCGCTCACGACATCCGCTGGTTCCTCTACAACGGCGGCAACGATTCGGCAGATACCGCGCTGAAGGTGTCCCGGCTCGGCAAGGCAATGGGCTACGACATCCGCTGCATCGGCGTGCCCAAGACGGTGGACAACGACCTGGCCGTCACCGACTGCTGCCCGGGCTTCGGCTCGGTGGCCAAGTACACGGCAATCTCCACGCTGGAAGCGAGCCTGGACGTGGCCTCGATGGCCGAGACGTCCACCAAGGTGTTCATCCTCGAAGTGATGGGCCGCCACGCCGGCTGGATCGCCGCCGCGGCCGGCCTTGCCGGCCAGGGGCCGGACGAGGCACCGCAGATCATCCTGTTCCCCGAGAACGCGTTCGATGAAGCCGCCTTCCTGGCGAAGGTGAAAGCAACGGTCGAGCGGGTGGGCTGGTGCACCGTGGTGGCGTCGGAGGGTGTGCGCAACGCGCAGGGCCAGTTCCTCGCCGAGGCCGGCACGCGCGATGCATTCGGACACAGCCAGCTCGGCGGCGTGGCGCCGATGCTCGCGCAGCTGGTGAAGGACAAGCTCGGCTACAAGTACCACTGGGCGCTGCCCGACTACCTGCAGCGCTCGGCCCGTCACATAGCCTCGAAAGTGGACGCCGAGCAGGCCTATGCGGTGGGCAAGGCGGCGGTGGACTACGCGCTGGCCGGCATGAACTCGGTGATGCCGGTGATCGTGCGCACCTCGGATGCCCCCTATCGATGGAAGGTGCAGCCCGCGCCGCTGGCGAAGATCGCCAACAAGGAAAAGAAGATGCCCAAGAGCTTCATCCGCCGTGACGGCTTCGGCATCACCGACGCCGCCCGCCGCTACCTCTCACCGCTGATCGCCGGCGAGGCTCCGCCGCCCTATGGCCGCGACGGCCTGCCCCGCTACGCCACGCCGAAAAACCTCGGCGTCGCCCGCAAGCTGCCGCCGTTCCAGCGTTGATGCGCCGTCGGGGCGGTCGCAGCGCCTTCACGCGCCTTGCTACCGCCCCATGCTGATTAGTTCGCGTGGCCGCACTCGCCGCAGAAGCGGTCGCCCTCGGCCAGCGGCGCGCCACACGACGCACAGCGCCGAGCTTCGGGCGACGACACCGGCGCAGCGGGCGGCTGACTGCGCGGCCGATGCTCCTGGATCTTGCGCCGCAACTGGCCGAAGCCGTCACGCAGTCGGTCACCCGTTTCGTGGGCGAGCCCAGCGTTGAGCGAGTCGAACACCATGATGTAGCCGAACATCGACACCAGGACGAACATCGCTTCCACCACCGCCAGCACGATGGCGATCGATGCCCCGGCACCGCCCATCTGCCCGAACATCATGGAAGACAATCCGCCGTAGCCGCCGTAGCCGCCGAACATCGACGACATGCCTCCGCCCGCCCCGGCATAAAGGCCAAGGCAGATGCCAGCGCCCGCCCAGATCAGCCCGGTGGCGATCAGCGACACCGGCACGACCACGAGCCACAGCACGATCAGGTGCAGCAGGGTCTCCAACGGACGCCTGGAAAGGATGTCCATGCTGCGGCCGATTGCCCCCAGCACGCCCTCTCCGCGCCACACCGCGACCAAGAGCAGCGGCGCACCCAGAACCAGGACCACGATGCAAAAAACCAGGATCACCGTACTGGGCCCGGCGAACAGAAAAGCGAAGAGCGGCCCGATCCCGGGGATCCGCGACAGGAGGGCCAGTGCGCCCAGCACCAGCACGATCAGCAGCAGGCCCAGGTAGAGCATCAGCAGCGACACGAACGACGTCAGCGTCGCGTGCAGGCCGCCGAAGAAGGCCGCCATGAATCCGCGGCCCGGCTGGCCGTCTGCCTGATCGACCAGCAGCAGGCCGGCGCCGTTCATGCCGGCAAGGATCACCAGCACCCCCAGCAGGCCTCCCAGCAACGCGAACACCCAGCCCAGGCGCACTCCCAGCGTCGCCGACATCGCGAGCAGGGCAAGCCCGACCAGCGCGCCACAGGCCAGCAGTACCAGCGCGCGCCAGTTGCGCAGGCCTTCGTAGCTGCGCACCAGCATCCCCAGTTGCACTGTCGTTTTTTCCATCATTGCTCGTCCCCCTGTCCCATTCATGTCGGCGCGGCAGTGCCGATGGCGCGACCGCAGTGCGGATTGCCGATACGGTCAGCTCACCACGAGCATCGGCACTTCGTTCTGCCCCACCGGCTTGTCGTTCATGTAGAGCGTCGAACGGACCGTGTAGCGGCCGTTCTCGATACCCTTCGGAAGGCTGAACTGGAAGTTCGTCAGGTACTCGCCGGTGCCCTTGATGTCCGACGCCTGCTTGGTGACCGTGGTGAGCTCCTTCCCCTCGGGTGAAAGCAGGGTGAGCTTCTCTGCGAGCTGCGGCGTGACGTCCTGGGTGCCATTCAGCACGACGATGGAGGACTGCAGCGTGGTGCCGCTGCCGGCCTTCACCGTGGCGGACGGTTGCAAGGCGCTGCGGTATGACGAGAGCGTATTGGTGGCTGGCAGCGCGCGCCGCTGCCGCAGATAGTCCGCTTCCACCGCCTTGGCATCGCGCACCTTGCGCGCGTGGTAGTTGAACGCAGTGCACGCCAGGGCGCCCACGCCGGCGCCCACCGCCGCGCCCACCAGATGCCCCTTGCCCTTGCCGAGCAGCGCGCCGGCGAGCGCGCCGATCGCCGTGGCTGCGCCGGTGTTGCATGGCGAATCGTTCGCCGCCGCGGTGTCACCCTGCCCGTAGCCATCACTGCGCGTCTGCATGGGCGCACAAGCGCTCACCAACGCCAGGGCCGCGGCACCGGCCAGCAGGCCAACGGATCGGAATGCACGATGTTTCGTCTTCATGGATCGTCCTCTTCATTATTGGATCGAAATGCTGTTCATCGCTTTCTGCTGAGCCGCCTGCGCCTCGCGGAGCAAGCGCTGTGCGCGACGGTTCGCCGGGTCGACCGCCAGTGCCGCCTTGGCGTTGGCGATCGCCGAGGAATAGTCCTGCCGGTTGAAATCAGCCTCACCGGCCTGCGCCAGTTGGGCGGCCACACCACCCATGTCGCGGGTGTTCGCTGCTGCGGGAGCCGGTTCGCGACGCGGCGGCACAAGCTCCGGCGGCCGGCCTGCCGCCGGTGCAACCGCCACCGCAGCCGGCGCTTGCGCCTTGGGTACGGGTACGGGTACAGGTGCCGGTGCGGGTGCCGACGCAGGTTCGGGTACCACCGTCATCGTTGCCGATGGTTGCCGGTCCTCCGGCAGGGGGGCGGGTGTCGCAGCAAGAACGCTTGACGCCACGGCCGGTCCGGCCTGCCCCGCCGGCATCGCCGACGGCGTATCGCTCGCATCGGCTGGTCCCGGGCCGGGTTCCTGCGCCGGGCTTGCCGCGGCGCTCGAAGCCGGCGGCGTATCCGCCACGACGTCGGCGGGCCGGGTCAACCGGTAAGCGACGAATGCGCCGATGGCCACCACCGCCACCACGATCCCCGCGACTACCCAGACCATCGTGGTCCGTCCGGCACGGTCGGCACGGTCGCGAGGGGCCGACGTCGAAACGGCACGTCCGACGCCGGAGCGATCTCGCTCGGGTGACGAAGCGGGCGCCGCCGACCGCGATGGCTTATGTGGGGGACCGATAGCATCCGCCACGGAGGCGTCCTGCCATTGCGCTGGGGTGGAAGCGGCGGCGCGCGATGGGGCCATCGATGCGGCGTCGACGTCGAGGCTCGACGCCGGTGGCGATGCCTGTACCGGAGGGGGCGCGACAGCCGGGATCGGTGGTGCCGGCGAAGGCGCAGGCGCAGGGGCGGGCGCAGTGCGTAGCGCCGGCTTTGACGCGGGTGTCGGTGTCGGTGTCGGTGTCGGTGTCGGTGTCGGTGTCGGTGTCGGTGCTGGTGTCGGTGCTGGCACTGACACGGGCGCCGGAGCCGGAGCCGGAGCCGGAGCCGAGTGGACGGTACTGCCGGACATCGGGACGTCCACAGCCGGATCGCCAAGTGCCGCGCCGCAGCCGCGGCAGAACTTCCGGCCCGGTGCCACAGGAGTACCACAGGCCGGGCAACTCGTCGCCGTACCGCCGGGAGGTGGCGGTTCGGCCGCTGACTTACCGGCATCGCCGCCTGGCGCATGGCCACAACCGGCACAGAATTTCGCCGACGCGCGATTCTCCCTGCCGCAGGAGGAGCACCGCCATCCGGTCGTCGCTTCGTTGTCGAGCTTCCGGCCGCACCGGCGGCAGAATTTCACACCGGCAGGATTTTCCTGCCCGCAACCGGGACATGTCATGGCAAGGGATTCCCCTGGGCAGATGAGATGGGTCGCCGCACGGGCGCAGGGAAAACGCAGCAACGCGGGTGCAGCACGGTGAAGCCGCGAGCGGGCGCGCGCCACGCACATGCGGCGATTACCCTGCGGCCGCTGCCGGCCTTCAGATGATCCATTGCGTTGCCCCCATGTTTCCGGAGCAGCCGGGACATCGCGCTGGCGATATGGCTGCCTCGATTCGCTTTATGCTTGCAAATACGGCGGCTGCAAACAAGGCTCACCAGCGCCGTGGCACGCTATGCCGTCACCGGACCGGCACCCCAGGGGATTCAATCAATGGCCTACGAATACAACGCTGAAAGTCAGCGGCTGGATTTTCCCAACCCGTTCTACATGGAGAACTGGTTTCTCATGCTGGCCTGCGCCGCTCTGCTCATCAGCAGCATCGCGCTGCTGATGATGAGCCGGGGCAGCTTGTCCGGCGGCCACGGCGTGCAGGGTGCGCTTCCGTTGATCCTCGGCGTGGGCCTGCTGCTCGCCGGGCTGCGGCAGGGCCAGCGCCTGATGATGCAGCTCCGATTCTTCTTCGGCCGTAGCCAGCCGGCCGGACTCGCCCCGGAGTTGGCGCCGGACGCCGCGGGCAAGAGCAGCCACGCCGACGAGCTGAAGGAGACGCTCCGGCAGAATGCCCTGCCATATCCCGAGCCGACAGGCCCGCTCAATGGCCTGCTTTATGCTTGGATACGCGACCTGATCTTCGCGCCGCTACCGGTGCAGTACACCGCGCAGCGACAGTTCCAGAATGGCATAGCCATTGGCGTGACGCTGCTTTCGTTTCTCGTGTCGTGGGTTGGCTTTTCCGATAGCCGCGCCTCGGGCTGGATGGGCCTGTTCTATTTCGCCTTCAGCGTTTTCCTGTTGCTGCGCCCACTCGATGCCGGCGCGCGGGCCCGCACCCAGGTGGGGATGAAAGGGCTGGTGGTGTTGATCCTGGTGGCGATTTTTGGCCCGGTGCTGCTTCCGATGGTTGCCGGTGGCCTGCCGGACATCCGCTGGCTGTCGCTGGAGGCCCAGACCTGCTTCCTGCTCGTTGCCGCGCTGGCGGGTGTCCTGCTGTTCTTCCGGGCGCTGATGAACCAGATGAGCGGCCCCCCGGCCACCAACATGGCGCGCGAGCAGCTGAGCCTCTCGATCAACTGCCATCCGAAGCAACTGCTCGACGAACTCGACCGGGTCATGCAGGACGGCTGGGTCGAGCGCATCCCGAACCGCCGTTATGCGCGCATCCTTCCCACCGTCGGCGGGGGCGCGGGAACGTTCTCGGCCGAGCTGATCGAGGAGACGCAGCCGATGCCGGCACGCGAGCAGCGGCGGCTGGACTTCGCCGCCGCGTTTTCGCAGCACGCGTATCGCTGGATCGCGTGGCTGGATGTGCTTGGCGTGGTGCTGGTGGTGCTCGGTGCGGCCTGGCTGGTGGTGTTCGGCGCACGATTCGATCCCGCCCTGGTCCAGCCGTCCCTGTTCTCATTGGTCACGCTGGGCCTGGCGATGCTGGCGGTGGGCAGCTTCTGCCTGCGTGCGGGCCACGCGCTGTGGGGCCGCTTCGATTTCGTGTCGCAGCTGATCTGGGTGGAAATGCAGGGCAACTACCAGGCGGCACGGCTGGATTTCGGGAATACCTTCACCGACCGGGTGAAGACCGAGCGCCAGGTGATCAACATCGAAACGATGACGCTGCGCGTATGGGCCGCCGAGCTCGACAGCGTCATCTTCGACAAGCGTGCGCCACGCAAGATCATCGGGCTGCGAGGCATCCCTGACGTGGCCTCACGGCTCGCCACCGGCCTTCGCGAGTTTGCCCGGGAACAGAGCATCATCGTCGCCCCGACCGCCCAGAGCGACCTGCAGAAGAGCGCGCTGCTCGGAGCAATCAACACGATGGGCGGACAAGCTGGCGCCGCATCACTGCCGCAGGCCATGCAACGGGCGATCGAGCAGGCCAACGGTCCGGCGGCTGCCGCCAGCACCAGCGCCGGACCCGCCTGCGCCGCCTGCCAGGCCGACATCGAGGCCGGGGATCGATTCTGCGGTTCGTGCGGCCATCCGGTCGGCGCGCCCGCTTGATCCTGCAAGGGAGTCGCTGCCTGTGCATTTTATGAAGCAGCAGGCACGCGCGGGCGCGGATCGTTCAGGCCGGCGCCCTTAATGTCCGAACACGGGCAACGACGAGGCGAGCCTGCCTTGGCCCCGAGGAGGATTCCTGATGAAGATGCTCACCACCGCACTGTTCGTGGCTGCACTGGCGACGGCCAGCAGCCTGGCGCTGGCGCAGCCCGGTCACGACCATGACGACCACGGGCACCACGACCACCACGAATGGCACGATCGCGATCATGGTCATGATCGCCACGACTACCGCCAGGGCCCGCCGCGCTACGTCAGCCACCACGGCCGCTGGGAACGCGGGCATCACTACCATGGCCCGACCTACGTGGTGCGCGATTACTACAGCTACCGGCTGCGTCCACCGCCGCGCGGCTATCACTGGGTGCGTGCCGATGACGGCGAATACCTGCTGGTGGCGATCGCCACCGGCATCATCCTGGACATCGCGCTGCACTGAGAGGCGCTCCATCGGCATCCGGCAAGGCGGCGCTTCGGCGCCGCCTTTGCGTTGGCCAGGTCGCCGCCGCCACCTTGCAGCGCACAACATTGCCGGCGCGACCTGTGCCTATACTCGCCGGGACCGCCCGTTCAGGACGGCCATCTCGGGCGCGTTCCCGAACCGCCCGGCACCACGGTGACTACTCCTTGGGAGGTTCCGATGCTGCAGCAGCATGGTGTGTGGATCGTCTTGGCGTGTGCGGTGATAGCGATCCTTTATGGCGGGTTTTCGGCGCGCTGGATCATGGCGCAATCGACGGGCAACGAGCGGATGCGGGAGATTGCCTCGGCGATCCAGGAAGGCGCGCGCGCCTATCTCAACCGCCAGTACACCACCATCGGCGTGGTGGGCGTCGTGCTGTTCGTGGCCTTGGGCTTTGCGCTGAAGAACTGGGGTCTGGCGATCGGCTTTGCGCTCGGCGCGGTGCTTTCCGGCGCCACCGGCTACATCGGCATGAACGTGTCGGTGCATGCCAACGTTCGCACCGCCGAGGCCGCACGCAGCGGGCTGGCGGCGGCGATGAACGTGGCGTTTCGCGGCGGCGCCATCACCGGCATGCTGGTGGTGGGGCTGGGCCTGATCGGCGTGGCCGGTTACTACATGGCTTTGCAGCACTTCGGCTATACCGGCGAGCGCGCGCTGCATGCGCTGGTCGGCCTGGCCTTCGGCTCCTCGCTGATCTCGATCTTCGCCCGCCTCGGCGGCGGCATCTTCACCAAGGGCGCCGACGTCGGCGCCGACCTGGTCGGCAAGGTGGAAGCCGGCATTCCCGAGGATGACCCGCGCAACCCGGCGGTGATCGCCGACAACGTGGGCGACAACGTGGGCGATTGCGCGGGCATGGCGGCCGACCTGTTCGAGACCTACGCGGTGACCATCATCGCCACCATGCTGCTGGGCGGGCTGATGACCGCCGAAGTGGGCGTCAACGCGGTGCTCTATCCGCTGGTGCTTGGCGGCGCGTCGATCATCGCCTCGATCATCGGTACCTTCTTCGTGAAGGTGAAGCCCGGCGGCTCGATCATGGGAGCGCTGTACAAAGGCGTGATCGTCTCGGCGGTGCTGGCGGCGGTGGCGTTCTATCCAATCACCACCCAGCTGATGGCCGACACCGCCCACGGCGCGATGAACCTGTACGGCTGTGCGCTGATCGGCCTGGCGCTCACCGGCGCCATCGTGTGGATCACCGAGTACTACACCGGCACGCAGTACAAGCCGGTGCAGCACGTGGCGCAGGCCTCGACCACCGGCCACGGCACCAACATCATCGCCGGCCTCGGACTGTCGATGAAAGCCACTGCCATGCCGGTGATCGCGGTGTGCTTCGCGATCTGGGGCGCGTTTGCCCTGGCAGGCCTGTACGGCATCGCCATCGCTGCCACCGCCATGCTGTCGATGGCCGGCATGATCGTGGCGCTGGACGCCTATGGCCCGATCACCGACAACGCCGGCGGCATCGCCGAGATGGCCGACCTGCCGCCGGAAGTACGCGGCATCACCGATCCGCTCGATGCCGTCGGCAACACCACCAAGGCGGTGACCAAGGGCTACGCGATCGGTTCGGCCGCGCTGGCGGCGCTGGTGCTGTTCGCCGACTACACGCACAACCTCGATGTCGAACTGAGGGCCAAGGCGGCGAAGGCCGGTGCCGCGTACGTCAGCACCACCTTCGACCTGTCCGACCACATGGTGATCATCGGTCTGCTGATCGGCGGCCTGATTCCCTACCTGTTCGGCGCAATGGCGATGGAGGCGGTGGGCCGCGCGGCCGGCGCCGTGGTGGAGGAAGTGCGCCGCCAGTTCCGCGAGATCGCCGGCATCATGGAAGGCACGGGCAAGCCGGACTACTCGCGCGCCGTCGACATGCTGACCAAGTCGGCGATCAAGGAAATGATCGTGCCCTCGCTGCTGCCGGTCGCGGTGCCGGTGGTGGTCGGCCTGCTGCTGGGGCCGAAGGCGCTGGGCGGCGTGCTGATCGGCACCATCGTCACCGGCCTGTTCGTCGCCATCTCGATGACCACCGGCGGCGGCGCCTGGGACAACGCCAAGAAATACATCGAGGACGGCCACTACGGCGGCAAGGGTTCGGAAGCGCACAAGGCCGCCATCACCGGCGACACCGTCGGCGACCCCTACAAGGACACTGCCGGCCCCGCTGTGAACCCGCTGATCAAGATCATCAACATCGTGGCGCTGCTGCTGATTCCGTTGCTCTGAGCAGACACAGGCTTGGGGCTCGAGTGACTCGAGTCCCAAGCTGATCGGGGATCACAACATTCTTGCCGGGCCGCAGCTGCCTCTCACGGCTAGCCGGCCTGCTTGCTTCCGTGATTTTCACCGTCCGTGCCGTAGGTCATGTGGCCACGCCGAATCGGGCGGCCCAGACTGGTTCTTTGCGCTGCTTGCAGCGCGCATCGAAGGGGATGACACATGTCGAGCAAGACCTTCGGCTGGCTGGCGTTTGCGCTCGGCGTCACACTGGCGGGCATGACACACGCGCAGACACCCGGATCGGCCCCGGGAGATACTTCGCCGAAGGACGACTTCCTCTGGCTGGAAGACATTCACGGCGGCAGGTCGATGGATTGGGTGAAGCAGCAGAACGCCCTCACCGCCGCCCGGTTCGCCACAGGCGAGTCCTTCACGCAGGATCGGGAGCGGATCCTGGAGGTACTCGACTCCGAGGAGCACATTCCCTATGTCCATCGCATGGGGAAGTACCTGTACAACTTCTGGCGCGACAAGATGCATCCGCGCGGCCTATGGCGCCGCACCACACTGGAGGAGTACCGCAAGGCCTCACCGGCATGGGAAGTGCTGCTGGACGTGGACGCGCTGAATCAGGCCGAGGGCAGGCGCTGGGTATTCAAGGGCGCGCAGTGCCTCAAGCCTGCCTATGAGCGTTGCCTGCTCTCGCTTTCGCCCGATGGCGGCGACGCCGTGACGGTGCGCGAGTTCGACCTGGTGCACAAGCGCTTCGTCGAGGGCGGCTTCGAGCTGCCCGTCGCCAAGACCGAGGTGGACTGGATCGACCAGGACACGATCTATGTGGGTACCGACTTCGGCCCTGGCTCGATGACCGACTCGAGCTATCCACGCATCGCCAAGGCGTGGAAGCGCGGTACGCCGCTGGCCTCCGCCACGCTGGTGCACGAGGGCAAGCGGACCGACCTGGCGGTGAGCGCCCATCACGACGCCACGCCGGGCTTCGAGCGCGACTTCGTCTCGGTGGCGAAGGATTTCTTCCACAGCGAGCTGTACCAGCGCCGTGACGGCAAGTTGCTGAAGATCGATGTGCCCGACGATGCCACCGCGGTAGCGCACCGCGAATGGCTGCTGGTGGAAACCCGGTCGCCCTGGACCACAGGGGGCAACACCTATCCGTCCGGCGCTCTCCTCGCCATCGATTTCGACGACTTCATGGCGGGCAAGCGCGATTTCACCGTGCTGTTCCGACCCGACGCGCACACCTCACTGGCGTCGTACAGCTGGACGCGCCACCACCTGATTCTCGACGTGCTGCACGACGTGAGCAGCCGGATCGAAGTGCTGACGCCCCGCCCGGGACCATGGCAGCGCGAACCGATGGCTGGGGCGCCCAAACTGAGCACGGTGAGCGTGGTGGATACCGACCCGGACACCAGCGACGAATACTGGCTCGGGGTCACCGGCTTCCTCACCCCGTCCTCGCTGCAGTACGGCGTGCTGGGCACGACGCCGGCGCAGACGCTCAAGCGCGAGCCGGCGTTCTTCGACGCATCGAAATTCACCGTCAGCCAGCACTTCGTCACCTCGAAGGACGGCACGCGCGTGCCGTATTTCCAGATTGCTCCCAAGGCGCTGAAGCTCGATGGCACCAACCGGACCCTGCTCTACGGTTATGGCGGCTTCGAGGTCTCGCTGCAGCCGACGTACAGCGGCAGCATCGGCCGTGCGTGGCTGGAGCATGGTGGCGTCTACGTGATCGCCAACATCCGCGGCGGCGGGGAGTACGGCCCGGCGTGGCACCAGGCGGCGCTGAAAGCCAAGCGCCTGCGCGCCTATGAGGACTTCGCCGCCGTCGCACAGGATCTGATCCACCGCGGCGTGACCTCGCCCAGGCACCTGGGCGCCGAGGGCGGCAGCAACGGCGGCCTGCTGATGGGCAACATGCTCACGCTGTATCCGCAGCTGTTCGGCGCAATCGCCTGCGAGGTGCCGCTGCTGGACATGAAGCGCTACAGCCACCTGTCTGCCGGCGCATCGTGGATGGCCGAGTACGGCAATCCCGACACCGCCGACTGGGACTTCATCCGTACCTTCTCGCCGTACCAGAACGTACGCAAGGATGGCCATTACCCGCCGGTGCTGTTCTACACCACCACCAGCGACGACCGCGTGGGCCCCGTGCAGGCGCGCAAGATGGCCGCGAAGATGCAGGCGATGGATCTGCCGAACGTGTGGTTCTACGAGAACCTCGAAGGTGGCCATGGTGCCGGCGCGGACAACAAGCAGGCGGCCTACATGCACGCACTGGCCTACGGATTCCTTTGGGATCAACTGAAGTGATGCCTGGCTCGTGCGTGCCGGCTCGACGCGACCGGCACGCACGACGCCGCTATCATCACCGGGCGTTCCGAACCACCCGAGTGCGATGAAACGAACCACCAGCATCCGCCCCGAACTGCGCGAGTGGATCCTCGCCACCACGCGCGCGGGCCACAGCACCGACGAGGTGCTGCGGCTGATGAAGGAAACCGGCTACGACCCGCGCGAGAGCCGCAGCATCGTCGCCAGCGTGCTGAAGCTTCCGCTGGCCACGCTCACCGGCCAGGCGGCACCGGCCGGCATGCGGCCGCGTCATCCCGCGGCGCCGTTCGCCGACGCCGCCGGGCGGCGCGTGCGGGTCAGCGCCTCGGTCGATGTGCCGGTGGTGCGCGTCATGGACGCACTGCTCGACCCGGACGAATGCGACCAGCTGATCGCGCAGGCGCGCCCGCGGCTGGCGCGCGCGATGACGGTCGATACCCAGGGCGGCAAGCAGGTCGACGACCGCCGCACCAGCGCGGGCATGTTCTTCCGGCTCGGCGAGTCGCCGCTGATCGAGCGCATCGAGGATCGCCTGGCCGCCCTGCTCGGCGTGCCGGCGAGCCACGGCGAAGGATTGCAGGTGCTGCATTACCGGCCGGGCCAGGAGTACGAGCCGCACTACGACTGGTTCGACCCCAGCCAGCCGGGTTTCGAGGCAGTGACGAAGCACGGTGGCCAGCGCGTGGCGAGCATCGTGATGTACCTCAACACGCCCGAGGCCGGCGGCGGCACCGGCTTTCCGCACATCGGGCTGACGGTGACGGCGCTGAAGGGGTCGGCGGTGTATTTCGCCTACGACACCGGCGATACCACGTCGCTGCACGCGGGCCTGCCGGTGCAGCGCGGAGAGAAGTGGATTGCCACCAAGTGGCTGCGCGAGCGCCCCTTCCTGCGCTGAAGGCTTGATGCGCTGCGTCGCAGCAGCTCTTGCCGTATCCTTGTCGGCCCTCTTTAACCCTTAGCGCAAGGTCACTCCCCATGGGTCTGGATCTGGTCAGCGCCGGCCGCAACGTGCCGGATGAAATCAACGTCATCATTGAAATCCCCAAGGACGCCGAACCGGTCAAGTACGAGGTCGACAAGGCCTCCGGCGCGATCTTCGTCGACCGCATCCTGTCCACGCCGATGCGCTATCCGTGCAACTACGGTTACGTGCCGGGCACGCTGGGCGACGACGGCGACCCGCTGGACGCGCTGGTGATCCTGCCGCTGCCGCTGGTCCCCGGCGCAGTGATCCGCTGCAAGCCGGTCGGCATGCTGCACATGACCGACGAGGCCGGCGGCGATGAGAAGCTGGTGGTGGTGCCGGTGGAGAAGATCTTTGCCGGCTATGCGCACATCGAGGACATCGGCGACGTCTCGGGCCACTGGCTGGAACGCATCGGCCACTTCTTCGAGCACTACAAGGATCTGGAGAAGGGCAAGTGGGTCAAGCTCGACGGCTGGGCCAACGCTGCCGAGGCCAAGGCCGAGATCCGGCGCGGCATCGAACGTTACGCCCAGGGCGAGGGCTGATCGTTCATGTCGTCAAGGCGACACGCCCAGACTGACTCCTGACGCGACGAGGTGCACAGGACACTGCCGCAATGGGCGCAGAAACCGTGCCGGGCCTGGCTCGATGCCCCGTAGAACACCGCCGCGCCGGCGCACCAGCGCAGCGCGGTGGCGGGAAGATCCACGCCCACCATCACCACCGCCTCGCCGGAGGCCAGCCGGCACAGGCTGCAGTCGCCGTCGCGGCGCCGCCCATTGGCAATGTCCGCCTGATAGTGCATGTCCCCGCACGCGCATTGTCCGCGCAGCATCGTCATGCCATCCCCGCCTCGATGATCGCCGCGCCGCGACCAACCCACTCATGCGAGCGCAGCGTGCATGTTCAATGCTTCTTGCCGGCTGGCTTTGACGGCCTGGCCGGCTCGCCCTTCCTGCCCAGTTCCTCGAGCAGGGTCGCCAGGTCTTCGGCATGCTCCTCCTCCATCGCGAGAATCTCCTCCATCATGCGCCGACTGGTGGGATCGTCGTTGCCGAGGTAGCCGATGATGTCGCGATAGCTGTCGATGGCGATGCGCTCGGCCACCAGGTCCTCCTTGATCATGTCGACCAGGTTGTCGCCTTCCACATAGTCGGCATGAGCGCGTCTGAGCAGGCCATCGGGATTGAAATCAGGCGCACCATCGAGCTGCGTGATCCGTTCCGCAATGCGGTCGGCATGACCCTGCTCCTCGGCGGCATGCGCGAGGAACTCCGCCGCCACGCTCTTTGCATGGATGCCTGAGGCCATGTAGAAATGCCGCTTGTAGCGCAGCACGCAGACGATCTCGGTGGCGAGCGCTTCATTGAGCAGCTTGATGACGGTCTCGCGATCGGCGTTGTAGCCGGCGGTGATCGCGCCGCGCTCGATATGCTCGCGAGCACGCTTGCGGATCGTCTCGATGTCTGTGATGAAAGGCTTGCTCGCCATGCTGCAGCTCCTTTGTAAGGAATGGAACACGTTCGCCGTCATGGGCGACGGGTGTTTCCTCATCGTATGGAGCCGGCGCGAAGTGCGAGTGAACGGCATGCAAGGAATTCGCAAGCCCCTCGCAGGGCGATCAGCGGCGAGGCCGGACGCTAGAACCGGATCAGCGCGGAGCGTACGCCCGCAGGAAGGTCGCCACGCCCGCGCGAGCGGTGGCCTCGATCTCCGCGGCATAGGCCTGCGGGCAGTCGTCACAACCGAACATGCGGCGCATTATCAGGTCGCCCTTGATCAGGGCGAAGAACTGCACGGCGGCGCGGGGCACATCGTCGATGTCCAGCAGGTGCGCGTCAACCGCGCGTTGAAGCAGGCGTTCCATCAGTCCGTGCGTGCGCACCGACCCCTCTTCCCACAACAGGCGACCGTAGCGGGGATTGCCTTGCCGGCAGTCGCTGAGGATGGCGCGGAAGGTGCCTACCGTTTCCTTGTCGCAATCGAGACGTGCGTGGGTCAAGGCGATGTCGAGCAGGGTCTGTCCGATCTCCGCATCCGGGGCGAGGTCGTAGGTGTTCTCGGGCAGCAGGTCCTGCAGGCGCGCGCGGATGACTTCGCGGAACAGGTTGTCCTTGTCGCCGAAGTGGCTGTAGACGGTGAGCTTGGACACCCCGGCCTCGGCCGCGATGGCGTCCATGCTGGTGCCGGCAAACGCGTTGCGCACGAACAGGCCCTTGGCGGCCTCGAGAATGGCGGCACGCTTCTCCATGTCCTTCGGACGACCGGGGCCTGGGCACTTCGCGGGCGAAACGGAGCTCATCGGAATACCTTCACAGAAAAGCACAACGCCTTTATTATACGGCTCGGTTTAATTATTTCCAATGCGCGGAACGTCAACCATGCACCCCACGCTTGCCGAACTGGCATTGCCGCCAGTATATCGCCATGCCCAGCAACCATTGGGCCGGGGGGGCCGCGGCGCCATGCGACAACTCTGCGGACCGCGTGTGTGGCAGCCCTTGGCCCGCTGGCGCACGGGCCTGGTTGCCGAGCACGGCCGCGGACGGAGCTCGCTGGGGGCGCGAGCCTGCGCCGAATGGGCGGCTCGCTCCACCACCGCATGCAGGAAGCGCCGAAGCGACTTCCCGCCGCTATCAACGCAGCAAGCGCCGGCGAGCGCATGATTGCCCGCCGACAGCGTGCCGGGCATGACTTCCGTCAACCGTGCGCGATGACTTCCGGCACTGCGGCCACGCGGTCATCGGCCTGCAGGCTAGCAGCCTGTCGGACTTTGCTGGTCGAGGCGAGAATTTGGCGGTGCGAGGACCGATTTTCGACGCTTCGCCGGCCCATGGTGGTTCCATGGGTCAAGAAGCGGCGGAAATAGGGACCGCACAGCCGGATTCGCAGCCCGGCCGAGCAAAGTCCGACCGGCTGCCAGCGATTGTCGGAAGTGGCCTGAGCGCTTATCCTTTTTGACCTTTTTCGATTCGTACGGGACGTAGCTGAACATGGCGATGAACTTCGAGCAGGCGCGGCAGAACATGGTGGAAAACCAGGTGCGTCCCTGGGAGGTCCTTGACGGCCGCGTGCTGGACGTGCTCAGCCGCGTGCGCCGCGAGGATTTCGTCGCCGCCGAACACCGCCAGCTGGCGTTCGCCGACCTGTGCCTGCCGCTGGGCCACGGCGAAGTGATGATGAAGCCGGTGGTGGAAGGCCGCGTGCTGCAGGCGCTGGAGCTGCTGCCCACCGACCACGTGCTGGAAATCGGCACCGGTTCGGGCTTCCTCACCGCCTGCCTGGCCACCCTGTCCGCCCGGGTGAGCAGCGTCGACATCCACGCCGATTTCATCGCGGCCGCCGCACGGCGCCTGCAGGCCGCCGGCATCACCAATGCCGCTCTGGCCACCGGCGAGGCGGTCAACGATTGGCAGCCCGATGGCCTGTTCGATGCGCTGGTGGTGACCGGTGCGGTGCACGCGATCCCGCCGCGCTGGCTGACCTGGCTCAAGCCCGGCGCGCGCGCGCTGGTCATCCGGGGCC
>WOYI010436742.1_pt3 | contig 22738 bp, 18 predicted proteins | sample 6423411 | NCBI WGS metagenome assembly WOYI01 (sample SAMN13441803, study PRJNA592873) | oil field metagenome | biome: oil field; feature: oil-well bore; material: oil-contaminated soil; isolation source: oil-contaminated soil from oil-well borehole | place: Germany: Wietze | collected 2016-10-18 ... | reverse complement strand
CTGGAGCCGGGGTCCGATTTCGAGCTGACGGTGCAGTTCGAAGACGGATCGACGCTGCCGACCACCGTACAGGTGCGGGATTTCGCCGGAGCCAACGAGGAATACCAGCCCAAGCACAGCACCCATGGTTGACGTGAACCGGAGGCGCCGCCGCGCTCGCCACCGGGGCCGCCCTCACCCAGTGCAGCGCAGCGCACTCCGCGACCCTGGTCACGGAAGGTTTCGGCGCCGCGACCGAGCCGTTTCACGGGCCGCACCAGGGCGGCATCGCCACATTGCCGCAGGCGCCCGCCCACCGCCGTCGACATGCCAGCGTTCCGCACCGACCGGCTGGATCCCCGGTTCTGCGGTGGTGACGTGCTGTTGCAGATCTGCGCCGATGATCCGATGGTCGTCGCACACAGCAGCCGGGTGCTCCTCAAGAACGTGCGCGCGATGACCGAACAGCGCTGGCGCCAAATCGGTTTCCGCAATGCACACGGTGCCGACCGGTCGGGTACGACGATGCGCAATCTGATGGGTCAGGTGGACGGCACCGCGAACCTGGGCACGACAGCCGAGTTCGACCGGTTCATCTGGGATGACGGCACGGCGCAGCCATGGTTCGCCGGCGGGACGATCCTGGTATTGCGCCGGATCCGCGCCGAGATGGACACCTGGGACAAACTCGACCGGACCAGCAAGGAATTCGCGATCGGCCGGCGCCTGGACACCGGCGCCCCGCTGACCGGGACCCGGGAAGATGATGCACCCGACCTCACCGCGCAGGTGAACGGCATCCCGGTCATTTCGCCGAATTCACATATCGCGCTGGCGCGCCACCACAACGACGACGAGCGCTTTCTGCGCCGGCCCTACAACTATGACGATCCACCGCCGTCAGGGGTGACCACCGACAGCGGCCTGATATTCGCGAGCTATCTGCGGGATCCGGCACGCCAGTTCATTCCCGTGCAGCAGCGACTGGCCGATGCCGACGCCATGAACCAGTGGATCACCACCGTGGGGTCGGCGACCTTCGCGATGCTGCCCGGCGTCGCCGAGGGCGGGTACCTGGGACAATCACTGCTCTAGGAGGCAGGCCAGTGCTCGCGCCACTCTTCGGCGGTGATGACCCCCGGTGGAGCGTCGCCGATCCCATCCCCACCGCGGGCGGCCACTACGGCCTTCTCCACCGCCCGGATGGTGTCGACGAACGCCAGAGTGGCTGTGCGCAAAGCATTCTCCGGATCGCGATCCACCGAAATCTGTACCTGACGCAACTCACCGGGAACCAACTCGTCGGGCAGCCCGACCCCTGCGGCACGCTCCAGCACCTTATGCGTCAGTGCGAGCGCGGGCTGCCCGGTCGGCACATCGTCCATGCACGAGGCCCGCGGCTTTTCGAGGGACTTCCGTTCCTCCCACTGGGCAAGCTGCTCTTCGAGCGAAACCGACTGCCCGGCAAGCACTCCAGCGGCGCGGTTGCCCAGCTTGCGAACCAGCGCATCGGCGACGTCGTCGATGCCGAACGGATGCGCGAGGGCATCCTCGGCGATTCGGGCGTGAAACAGCACCTGCAGCAACACATCTCCGAGTTCCTCGCGCAGTTCCCCGGCGTCGCCGCCGCGCACCGCATCGAAAAGCTCGTAGGTTTCCTCCAGCAGGTAGCGACGCAACGAGTCGTGAGTCTGCTCGCTTTCCCACGGTCCGTCGGTGCGCAACTTGTCCATGATCGCCACCGCGTCGACCAGCCGCTCACCGGACTGCGGGCCCGGTGCGGAGATCAGCCTCGAGCCGGCGGCGAGCCGCGCCTTGACCATCGGATGATCGGGATCCGAGGACAGCAGCACCGGCGCATCGACACCGTGATACGCCGGGCGCGCCGAAGGCAGCGACCAGGGCACCTTGATGGGCATCTCCTCGGTGTACTGCACGTCACCGGCGAGCAGCTCGACCGCCTCCACCGGGACCAGCGAGGGCCGGCGCGGGTCGACGAGAACCACCGTCACGACTCACCACCCCCTCCCAGGTCTGTTATATCAACTTCGCCCGCCGGACGACCGTCCAACGCCAGCAGCAGACCCGCAACAGCTTGCAGCAGTTCGAGATCGCGGATGCGCGGTGCGCCCACCCCACTGCCGGAACGCGGAATCGCAATCTGCACCGTCGACGTCGTCGCCCGGTACGCCGCACCGGGATACACCCGCTTGAGCCGCAACTGACCGGAGTCCAGCAGGGGCAGCGGCGCGACCTTCAACGTGGAATCCGACACCGTGGACACCTCGGTGACCCCGTATTCGCGGCACAGCAGCCGCAACCGCGCCACCGCGATGAGGCGTTGCGCCGGTTCGGGCAGCGGCCCGTATCGATCGACGAGTTCCTCGATGACGCGGTCGACGCCGGCAGTGTCGGAAGCCGCAGCCAGCCTGCGGTAGGCCTCCAGCCGCAGCCGGTCGCTGCCGATGTAATCCGGCGGGAAGTGGGCGTCGACCGGCAGGTCGATGCGCACGTCCTTGGGCTCCTCGACCGTGCTGACGGTCTTGCCGTCCACCGCGGCCCGGTAGGCCTCGACGGCCTCCCCCACCAGCCGAACGTACAGATCGAATCCGACACCGGCGACATGCCCGGACTGTTCGACACCCAGCACGTTGCCCGCGCCGCGAATCTCCAAGTCCTTCATGGCCACTGCCATACCCGCACCGAGCTCGTTGTTCTGCGCGATGGTGGCCAGCCGGTCATGTGCGGTCTCGGTCAGCGGCACCTCGGGCGAGTACAGGAAGTAGGCATAGCCGCGTTCCCGGCTGCGTCCCACCCGGCCGCGCAGCTGATGCAGCTGCGACAGACCGAAGGTGTCGGCGCGCTCCACAATCAGGGTGTTGGCGTTGGAGATGTCCAGTCCGGTCTCCACGATCGTCGTGCAGATCAGGATGTCGAACTCGCGGTTCCAGAAGCCCTCGACGGTGCGTTCCAGTTGTTCCTCGGGCATCTGTCCGTGCGCCACCACCACGCGCGCCTCGGGCACCAAGGCCTGCACCCGGGCCGCCGCCTGATCGATGGACTTGACCCGGTTGTGGATGTAGAACGCCTGCCCGTCGCGCAGCAACTCCCGGCGCAGCGCGGCGGCGACCTGCTTGTCATCGTGCGGGCCGACGTAGGTCAGCACCGGGAAACGTTCCTCGGGAGGGGTCAAGATGGTCGACATCTCCCGGATGCCGGCCAGGCTCATCTCCAGGGTGCGCGGAATCGGGGTGGCGCTCATGGTCAGAACGTCGACGTGGGTGCGCAGGCTCTTGATGTGTTCCTTGTGCTCGACGCCGAAACGCTGCTCCTCGTCGACGATCACCAGACCGAGATCCTTCCAGCGCACCGCGGTCTGCAGCAGCCGGTGGGTACCGATCACGACGTCGACCGAACCGTCGGCCATACCGTCGAGCGTCGACTTGGAGTCGGCCGGATCGGTGAACCGCGACAGCCCCTTGACCGTTACCGGGAAGCCCGCCATCCGGGCGGTGAAGGTCTGCAGGTGCTGATCGGCCAGCAATGTGGTCGGCACCAGCACCGCCACCTGCTTACCGTCCTGCACGGCCTTGAACGCCGCGCGGACCGCGATCTCGGTCTTGCCGTATCCGACGTCGCCGCAGATCACCCGGTCCATCGGGACCGCCTTCTCCATATCGGCCTTGACCTCGGTGATGGCGGTCATCTGGTCCATGGTCTCGGTGAACCCGAAGGCGTCCTCCATCTCGGCCTGCCACGGGGTGTCCGGGCCGAAGGCGTGTCCCGGCGCCGCTTGACGTTTGGCGTAGAGCGCCACCAGCTCACCGGCGATCTCCCGAACCGCCTTGCGCGCCTTGGTTTTCGTGTTCGTCCAGTCGCTGCCGCCGAGACGGCTCAGCGTGGGGGCCTGACCGCCGACGTATCGGGACAACTGATCCAGCGAATCCATCGGGACGTACAGCTTGTCGGTACCGCCGCCTCGTTTCGCCGACGCGTACTCGAGCACCAGGTATTCGCGCCTCGCCCCGCCGATGACGCGTTCGGTCATCTCGACGAACTTGCCGATGCCGTGCTGATCGTGCACCACCAGGTCGCCGGTGGTCAGGGCCAGCGGGTCGACGACGTTTCGACGTTTGGCGGCGAGGCGTTTGCCGTCGGTGGCGGCCACCCGGTTACCGGTCAGGTCGGTCTCGGTGATGATGACCAGATTGGCGCCCGGGATCACCAGACCGTCGTGCAACGGACCCTTGAGGACGCCGACGACACCCGCGACCGGCTGCGTACCCGGTTCCAGAATGCTTGCCGGGGTATCGGATTCACCGAGCTGCTCGACCACGCGGTGCGCGGTGCCGGTACCCGGGGTCACGACGACGGCGTACCCACCGGTGGCCACATGGGCGCGCAGCATGGCGAAGATCTCGGCCACCCCATTGTGGGCAATACCGCCCCCGCGCGCCGACGGCGCCGGACGGATGTCGAGTTCGACGGCCGACTCGTCGTTGAGCTGGCTCAGCGTCCACCACCGCGCGGCCGCCGCCCTGACCTCGCCGAGTTCACGGAAGCCGGACCCGCCGAGCGATTCGATGTCCACCGGTGCCGCGCCGCCGATCGCGGCCACCGACCAGGATGCCTCCAGGAACTCCCGGCCGGTGCGGATCAGGTCCGCCGAGCGGGAGCGCACCTTCTCCGGATCGCACACCAGCACGGGGGTGCCCTCGGGCAGATGACTCGTGAGCAGGGTCAGCTCATCGGGCTGCAACACCGGAAGCAACGCCTCCATGCCGTCGACCGGGATGCCCTCGGCCAGTTTGGCCAGCATGTCGCCCACCCCGCCGGCAATGGTGTTGTCGGTCTGTGGCCGGGCGTCCACGAGCTGCCCGGCCCGCTCCTTGACCGCGTCGCTGAGCAGGATCTCGCGGCACGGAACCGCCACCAGGTGGTTGATCTCGATCTCGACGATGGACCGCTGGTCGGCGACGGAGAACATCCGCATCGCCGAGACCTCGTCACCCCAGAACTCGACACGCACCGGGTGCTCTGCGGTCGGCGGGAAGATGTCGAGGATGCCACCGCGGACCGCGAACTCGCCGCGCTTGGCCACCATGTCGACGCGGGTGTAGGCCAGCTCGACCAGCCGGGCGATCGTGGTATCGAAATCGGATTCGGCTCCGACGGTGAGCGTCACCGGCTCGATCTCACCGAGGTCGGCGACCATCGGCTGCAGCAGTGAGCGTGCCGTGGTGACGACCACCCGCAGCGGCAGCCCGAGATGCTCGTCATCGGGACGTGCGAGCCTGCGCAGCACCATCATCCGGGCGCCGACGGTTTCCACCCCGGGTGAGAGCCGTTCGTGCGGCAGTGTCTCCCAGGACGGGAACAGGGTCACCGCGTCCCCTAAGACGGCCTTGAGTTCGACGGTCAGGTCGTCGGCTTCCCGGCCGGTCGCGGTCACCACGAGCAGCGGGCCGGTGCGGGCAAGGGCCGCCGCGGCGAACAGCCGGGCACTGGCCGGCCCGACCACCGCCAGCGTGTCCGGGCGGGTCTGCGCCCGATCAATCAGATCGGTGAAGGTGGGCGAGCTGAGCGCCAGTTCGACGAGCCCCGCTATCGAGGTCTGGACATGAGTGTGCCCCGGTGCGGTCATGATGAGCCCATCCTAGGCGGGTGCCCGATGGTGACGAACCTCGCGCCACGGCCCACCGAGATTTAGTGCGCGGAGTCCTGCCGACGCGGTGTTAGCGTGCTAGGAGGGTCTAGGGGCGGGGGCAGCATGATCGGAGTCGCGCGGTGACCGGAACGATTCCGGTGGTCGCCGCCAGCAATCCCGCCACCCTGTCCGATGCCGCAGCCCAGTTGCAGGGCAAGATCGCCGGGCTGGACTCCGCGATCGCCACCCAGCAGCGCACCCTCACCGAGCTGGCCTCCGGTTGGGAGGGCACCGCGTCCGCAGCGGCCGTCGCCAACGCCGAGAAGACCCTGCAGAAGATGACCGAGCTGCGCGAGAAGCTGCAGACCATCCGGATGACGTTGAGCACCGGCGGCGCCAATCTGACCCCGTTGCGGCAGGCGGTCGTCGACGCCACCTTTCAGGCTGTCGCGCTGGGCGCCACCGTCGGCGCCGACGGCACCGTCACCCCCACCGGAGCCGGCGGCCTGATGACCCCCAAGTTGGCAGGCGCGTACAGCACCGTGCTGAAAACGCTGCTGCACCAGTTCGAGGCCATCGACCAGGCGACCGCCGATGCGGTCGAACAAGCCACCCCGGTCGACGCGAAAACAGGCGCCCCCGAGGGCGAACTGCCGGCCGCACCACCACCCAAGCCCGATATGGAGGACCTCAAGCCGCCCGAGGGAGCGACCGACACCGAGGTCAACCAATGGTGGGACGGGCTGCGCCCGGACGAGCAGCAGCGGCTCATCGCGGAGCGCCCGGAATGGATCGGCAACCTCGACGGGGTGCCCGGCACCGCCCGGGATCTGGCCAACCGCATTCGGTTGGAGACGCTGCGGCGCGATCCGAATCTGACCGCCGAGGAACGCGGCACCAGCGCAGCGATCGACGAGGCGCTGCAAGAGCCGGACCGGCAGCTGCTGGTGGTGGATTTCGATGGCGAGCATCCCAAGGTCGCCCTGGCCCTCGGCAACGTCGACACCGCCGATCACGTCAGCGTGTACGTGCCCGGCACCGGCTCGGTGCCCTATGACAAACCCGAAGTGGGCAACGACCTGCCGACCTACGTCGAACAGGCGGGGTGGCTCAAGACCGAGACCGAGCGGGTGCTGACCAACGCCGGCACACCGAACGAGACGGTGGCCACCGTGGCCTGGCTCGGCTACGAGCCGCCGTCGAACCTGGCGCAGGCCAGCAGCGCCCACTACGCCGACGACAACGCGCCCAAGCTGGCCTCGTTCATCAACGGGATCGACAGCTCCCGCGATACCGATCCGCACCTCAGCGTGCTCGGCCACTCCTACGGTTCGACCCTGGCCAGTGAGGCGCTGCAACGCGGCACCGCCGCCGACGACGTCGTCTTCATGGGGTCACCCGGGCTGGAGACCAACCCGTTGCAGTTCTTCGACGATGTGACGCCGTCGGATCTGCATCTGCCCGAAGGCAACGTGTACATCCAGCATGCGAAGAGCGACATCGTCGCCGACCTCGGGCGCTACGGCGCCGTCATCCCGTCGACGCTGCCCGGCCTCACCGACCTGTCCACCAACGCCGAGGCCACACCGCTGGGCCCGCGCAACGAATCGACGGGTCACAGCGAGTACTCGTTCGTGGACACCACGGCGCTCTACAACCAGGCGGTGGTGGTCGCGGGATTGGGCCAGGACGACCGATACGTCAAAGTGGAGGATTGATGTGGCGACTACTCGTGTGCCTTGTGTGCTCGTGTGCCTTGTGCTGGCGCTGTCGATGACGGGGTGCGGACCGATGTTTGAGTCGGAGTACACCGGACCGGCCGAGGGCGACTCCGGATACGGCTCCCCCGGCGAACTCGGGGAACTGCTCAAGCGCCGCGACGCCGAACAGGTGCTCGCCGACCGTGACCGCATGGTCGGCGAGATCACGACTGAGCTGGCGCGCGTGGTCCCCGGCTCGCTGTGGCTGCCACACCGCGCCGAGGACCGCACACCGTGTGGCGATTTCGGGTCCACCGACGGCCGGATCTATTTCGGTCGCCAGTATGTGTCGGAGAAGCCGGTGCCTGCCGCGTTGTGGGATCGGGCGTCGCAGGCCGTGATCGACATCGCGGCGCGCTATGGCTTCACCGAGGCGATCAGCCGCACCGAGAATGCCACCGACGATCAGGCCAAGGACCTCACCATCGCCGATGAGCACGGCGGGCGTGTCGCGTTCGGCTCCATGGTCGCGGCCTCCCTGCAGGTCACCACCGGCTGTTACCTGACCGCTGAGGACAAACGCAAAGCCCGCGAGGCGGCGCCGACTACCTAGTCTTCTTGCCGCTAGTCTTCTTGCCGGTAGTCTTCTTGCCGCTAGTCTTCGTGCAGTTTGGGATCGGATTCCAGGTGGGTCAGCCCGTTCCAGACCACGTTGACCACGTGCGCGGCCACCACTTCCTTCGGGGGTTCGCGCACGTCGAGCCACCACTGCGCGGTCATTGACACCGAGCCGACCAGCGCCTGGGCGTACAGCGGCGCCAGATCCGGGTCCAGACCGCGGCGGGAGAAATCGCCGGCCAGGATCGAGGCCACCTGGTTGACGGCGTCGTTGAGCAGCGACGCGTAGGTGCCCGACGTGATGCCCGCCGGTGAGTCGCGGATCAGGATGCGGAAACCGTCGGTGCGTTCCTCGACATAGGTCAGCAGGGCCAGCGCCACCCGCTCGACCCGCACCCGCGACCGGTTCCTGGTCAACGATGCGGTGATGCCGTCGAGCAGCGCCGACATCTCGCGGTCGACCACGACCGCGTACAGGCCCTCTTTGCCGCCGAAATGTTCGTAGACGACGGGTTTCGAGACGTTGGCCCGCTGGGCGATCTCTTCGACGGAGGTGCCGTCATACCCGCGCTCGGCGAACAACGACTTGGCGATCTCGATGAGCTGTTGGCGGCGGTCGCTGCCGGTCATCCGGGCGCGCGGCGCACGCGTCTCTTTATCGGGTGCTGCCACGAACATGAGGTTAGCCTGCCGGGTCCCGTCGACTAGAGTCTCACCCGGACATTCCGTCGTGGTGTAATCGGCAGCACCTCTGATTTTGGTTCAGATAGTTCAGGTTCGAGTCCTGGCGACGGAGCAACCCCGGCCTGAGCGACCCCGAACTGACAGCGTCGACGACGTGTCCGCGTACAGACACTCCTCGCCCGACGGAGGAGGAAATCCGTGTCACACCCCGAAACCGCCGTGATCGTGCTGGCCGCCGGCGCAGGCACCCGCATGCGTTCTGCCACCCCTAAGGTGCTGCACACGCTGGGTGGGCGCAGCATGCTGGCCCACGTGCTGCATGCGCTGACGACTCTGACGCCCAGCCATATCGTCGTCGTGGTCGGGCACGGCCGCGAATCGGTGAGCGCGGAGGTGGGCCGGGTGGCAGACCGCAGCGGCATTCCGATCAGGACCGTGGTGCAAGAAGATCAACTCGGGACCGGGCACGCCGTCGATGTCGGGCTGGCCGGTCTGCCCGACGATTTCGCCGGCACCGTGCTCATCACTACCGCCGATGTGCCGTTGCTCGGCGGCGACACCCTGGCCGCGCTGACCGCGGCGCACCAGGGCGCAGGGGCGACCATCCTGACCACGACGCTGGCCGACCCCACCGGGTACGGGCGCATCGTCCGCGACGCCGAGGGCGCGGTGGCGGCCATCGTCGAGCAGACCGACGCGGATGACACCCAGCGCGCCATCGCCGAGATCAACTCCGGCGTCTACGCCTTCGACGCCACCGCGCTGCGTTCGGCGCTGACCAGGCTGAGCACCGACAACGCCCAGGGCGAGCTGTACATCACCGATGCCGTCGCCATCCTGCGGGCCGATGGGCACACCGTGCGCACCCAGCACATCGCCGACACCACCCAGGTCTGCGGCGTCAACGATCGCGTCCAACTCGCGGCGCTGGGCGCCGAGCTGAACCGCCGCACCATCATCGGGCACCAGCGCGCCGGGGTGACCATCGTCGACCCGGCCACCACCTGGATCGATGTCGACGTCGAGATCGGACCCGACACCGTCGTGCATCCGGGCACCCAACTGCTCGGCGCCACCGCGATCGGCACCGACTGCACCATCGGGCCCGACAGCACGCTGAGCTCCATGGAGGTCGGTGACGGCGCCTCGGTCATCCGCACCCACGGCGAGCTGTCGATCATCGGCGCGGGCGCCACCGTCGGACCGTTCACCTACCTGAGACCCGGCACCGAATTGGGCGCCGACGGCAAGCTCGGCGCCTTTGTCGAGACCAAGAATTCGAAGATCGGCGCGGGCACCAAGGTGCCGCACCTGACCTATGTCGGGGACGCCGACATCGGCGAGCACAGCAATATCGGCGCTTCCAGCGTCTTCGTCAACTACGACGGCGAGACCAAGCGCCGCACCACCATCGGCTCGCACGTGCGGACCGGGTCGGACACCATGTTCGTCGCCCCCGTCACGGTCGGCGACGGTGCCTACACCGGTGCCGGCACCGTGCTGCGCGAGGACGTTCCACCAGGTGCATTGGCCGTCTCCGACAACACTCAGCGCACCATCGACGGATGGGTACTGCGCAAGCGCCCAGCAAGCGCCTCCGCCGACGCCGCACGCAAGGCCGGGGCACCCGAACCCGACGCCTGATGTTGGCATTCTGGTAACCCGGCCACGACCGCCCGGGGAAGCTACGTACGATTGGCGCGTAATCGACCCGACTGGCGAAGGCGCAACAGATGAGCCACGACTGGACCGACAACCGCAAGAACCTGATGTTCTTCTCGGGTCGGGCGCACCCCGAGCTGGCCGAGCAGGTGGCCAAGGAGCTCGACGTCCCGGTAACCGCGCAGACCGCTCGCGACTTCGCCAACGGCGAGATCTTCGTCCGGTTCGACGAATCGGTACGCGGCTGCGACGCGTTCGTGTTGCAGAGCCATCCCGCGCCGCTGAACCAGTGGCTGATGGAACAGCTGCTCATGATCGACGCGCTCAAGCGCGGCAGCGCCAAGCGGATCACCGCGATCCTGCCGTTCTACCCGTACGCCCGACAGGACAAGAAGCACCGCGGCCGTGAGCCCATCTCCGCCCGCCTGGTCGCCGATCTGTACAAGACCGCCGGCGCCGACCGCATCGTCACCGTCGACCTGCACACCGACCAGATCCAGGGCTTCTTCGACGGCCCGGTGGACCACATGCGCGCCCAGAAGCTGCTCACCGGGTACATCGCGGAGAACTATGCCGACGCCGACAAGGTCGTCGTCTCCCCCGACTCGGGCCGGGTGCGCGTCGCAGAGAAGTGGGCGGACGCACTCGGCGGCGTACCGCTGGCCTTCATCCATAAGACCCGCGATCCGATGGTGCCCAACCAGGTCAAGTCCAACCGGGTGGTCGGTGAGGTCAAGGGCAAGACCTGCATCCTGACCGACGACATGATCGACACCGGCGGCACCATCGCCGGCGCAGTCAACCTGCTGCGCAATGACGGCGCCAAGGACGTGATCATCGCCGCGACCCACGGCGTGCTGTCCGATCCGGCGGCCCAGCGCCTCGCCGACTGCGGCGCCCGCGAGGTCATCGTGACCAACACGCTGCCCATCGCCGAGGAGAAGCGTTTCCCGCAACTCACCGTGCTCTCCATCGCTCCGCTGCTGGCCAACACCATCCGGGCGGTGTTCGACAACGGTTCGGTCACCGGATTGTTCGACGGGTCCGCCTAACGTGTCCGCCGTCCGCAAACGCGAATCCCTGTACAGCGAGCTGGGTTTGGCCGATGCGACCGATGATGAGCTGCTCGACGCGCTAGCCGAGCGTCCGATCCTCATCGAGCGCCCGTTCGTGGTCACGGCCAAGGGCACCCGACCGGCCCGACCGATCGAGAACGTCCGCGAAATCTTATGAGAGCGGCGCTCGTTGTCGCAGCGCTGACGGTTTCGCTGCTGACCGGCTGCGGCGAGGCCACACCTAACTACCAGTCGCTGCTGGCCACCACCGCGTCCCGCCCTCAACAGACGACCTCGGACACGTCGGTGTCATTGTCGGCGTACCTGGAGAGCGTCGGCGTCAAGGGCGGGCCGGTCGCCCCGGAGAAGCTCACCGATCTGGCGGTGACGGTGCCGCGCCCCAAGGGCTGGCAGGACTACACAAACACCAATCTCGCCCCCGGGACCCGGGTGATCGCCCACGGCGAAACGTATCCGACGGCCATGCTGATGGTCTTCACGCTGGATGGGGATTTCGACACCGCCGAGGCACTCAAGCACGCCGATGTCGATGCCGAGGTGTCGGAGAACTTCAAGAAGCTCAACGGTTCCCGCGATGACTTCAAGGGGTTCCCGTCCTCGATGATCGAGGGCACCTATGACCTCAGCGGGCAACGGATGCAGGCCTACAACCGCATCGTGTTCGCCACCGGGTCGATGCCCAAGGCACCCAAACCCGGCCAGCTCGAGGCCAAGCCGCAGCGCTACCTGGTGCAGCTGACCATCACCAGCTTCGCCGACGACGCCGAGAAGCAGGGCTCCGATATCGAGCAGATCATCTCCGGGTTTACCGTCGCCGCCAAATGAGAACCGGCGATGCGCAGGTGTGCCGACTCGACCTGCAGAACCTCGCGTCGGTCCGCGCAGCTCACCGGTACCGAATTTCAGATCTGACGGTGACCTGGGTTAACCTGATGCCATCACGGCGAGGGTGGCCCGACCACCGTTATCGACGGGAACTTGTGTGTTCTCTGGCCGTGCGATCACCTCACCGGCACAGGAGTAACGACACATGGCCAAGACCTCGGCCCCCAACAAACTGACCGCGACCGTGCGTACCCGCACGGGTAAGGGCGCCTCGCGCCAGGCACGCCGCGACGGCCTGATCCCCACCGTTCTTTACGGCCACGGCACCGACCCGCAGCATCTGGAGCTCAACGCGCACGATTTCGCGGCCGTGCTGCGTCACTCGGGCACCAACGCCATCCTGACCCTCGACATCGAAGGCACCGAGGCGCTCGCGCTGACCAAGTCCCTCGACATCCACCCGGTGCGCCGCAACATCCAGCACGTCGACCTGCTCGTCGTGGTGCGTGGCGAGAAGGTGCACGTGGACATCAACGTCGTCGTCGAGGGCGAGCCCGTCCCGGGCACCCTGGTCACCCAGGAAGCCAACACCATCGCCGTCCAGGCCGAAGCCATGTCCATCCCCGAGCAGCTGGTCGTGTCGGTCGAGGGCACCAAGGCAGGCACCCAGATCACCGCGGGCCAGATCGAGCTGCCCAAGGGCGTCAGCCTGGTCGTGGACGCGGAGACCCTGGTGGTCAACGTCGTCGCGGCGCCGACCGCTGAGGATCTGGATAGCGAAGGCGCCGGCGCGGCCGACGACACCGCCGCCCATGCCTCTGCCGAGGGCGAGGGCGGCGCCGGGGGCGACGCCGAAGCTGCTGAATAGTTCCAGGTAATTCCGTCGATCATGGCCGAGCCGTTGCTGGTGGTCGGCCTGGGAAACCCTGGGCCGAACTACGCCAAAACCAGGCACAACCTCGGCTTCATGGTCGCCGACATCCTGGCCGATCGCATCGGCTCGGGTTTCAAGGTGCACAAGAAGTCCGGTGCCGAGGTGACCACTGGTCGCCTCGGTAACCGGGCTGTTGTGCTGGCCAAACCTCGGGTCTACATGAACGAGTCGGGCCGCCAGGTCGGACCGTTGGCGAAGTTCTATTCGGTGGACGCCGCCGACGTGGTGGTGCTGCACGACGACCTCGATATCGACTTCGGCCGGATCCGGTTGAAGCTCGGCGGCGGCGAGGGCGGCCACAACGGGCTGCGCTCGGTGGCTTCCGCCCTGGGCACCAAGGATTTTCAGCGGGTCCGGATCGGGGTGGGACGCCCGCCGGGTCGCAAGGATCCGGCAGCCTACGTTCTGGAGAGCTTTTCGGCCGCCGAGCGGCCCGAAGTACCGACCATCTGCGAGCAGGCCGCCGACGCGACGGAGTTGCTTCTGGCGCAAGGCCTGGAGGCCGCACAGAACATCGTGCACGCCTGGTAGCCGGCAATCAGACTCGCGTTATCCGGTGACGAGCGCGACCGAGTTGGCCCGGCGCAGCTTGCCCGACGGGGTCTTCGGGATGGTGCCCGGCCCCAGCACGACCACGTTGCGCGGGCGTACGTCGACCTCGGTCACCACTTCGTGGGCGACCTGGTGCTCGATGCGGCGCACCGCGGCGGGATCCTGGTAGGCATTGGATTCCACTGCGACGGCAAAGGTTTCGCGGGAGTGGCCGGCATCGAGGCGCACGGCGACGGCGCAGCCCGGGCGCACGCCCTCCACCCGGCCCGCGGCGCGTTCGATATCCGTCGGGTAGATGTTGCGGCCGGCCATGATGATGACGTCCTTGACGCGGCCGCAGACGACGACGTTGCCCTCGTCGGTGATGTAGCCGAGGTCGCCGGTGTCATACCAGCCGTTCTCGTCCTGGGTGGGCAGGAAACCCGCCATGGTGATGTAGCCCGGCGTGACCGACTCGCCGCGCAGTTGGATGACGCCCACGCCACGGGTCGGCAGCACGGCGCCGTCCTCGTCGACGATGCGGGCTTCCAGGTCGCGCAGCAGCGGACCCAGCGAGGCCAGCCGGCGGGAATTGCCCTTGCCCGAGGGCACGGCGCGACGCAGCGCGGCCAGCAGGTCCGCGTCGACCTCGTCGACGACCAGGCCGGCGTTGCACGGCGAGAACGACACCGCAAGGCATGTCTCGGCCATGCCGTAGGCAGGCAGGATCGCCGAGGCCTGCAGCCCGAACGGCCTACCGGCGTCGATCAGGTCCTCGACGTCGGCGGGCTCGACCGGCTCGGCACCTGAGAGCGCGAACCGCAGGGTGGACAGGTCGAAATCGCCCGGCTTGGCCTGGCGGCGCAGCCGCTTGGCGAACAGCGCGTAGGCGAAGTTCGGGGCAGCCGTCATGGTGCCCTTGTACTTGTCGATTAGCTTGGCCCACAGCAGGGTGTCGCGCAGGAAATCCATCGGCGTGACCTTGACCAGTTCCGCGCCGAAGTACATCGGGATGGTGAGGAAGCCGACCATGCCCATGTCGTGGAAGCAGGGCAGCCAGCTGACCATGACGTCGGTGTTGACGTCGTACTCGGCGCCGATGAACATGGCCTCGGCGTTGGAGAAGATGTTGCGGTGCGTGATCTGCACGGCCTTCGGGGATCCGGTGGACCCGGACGTCAGCTGCATCAGCGCCAGATCGTCCTCACCGGTCTCGACCGGGTCGATCGGCTCGGTGGCCAGCAGATCGGCCACCGTGAGGACCGTGATGCCCTTCTCCTCCAGCACCGGGATGGCCACGATGAACGGCTCGGAGACGATGACGGCCTTGAGCTCGATCATCCCGATTACGGTCATGGTGTCCTCGGCCCAGACAACGAGGTCGGTGCGCGGGGTCGGCTGGTGCAGCATGGTCAGGCTGGCGCCGCGCATCCACACGCCCTGGGCGGTCGGAGCGATCTCCACCGGGAAGCCGGCCAACACACCGACGGTGTCGCCGGGTCCGATGCCCGCAGCGGCCAGGCCACCGGCCACGCGACGGGCACGCTCGTGCACCTCGCCCCAGGTGTGGCGGACCGGCTCATAGGGTTCGCCGGTAACCATGCCTCGCTTGCTCTCTTGGGCACTGCGGTACATCTTGTCGGTGAAGCGACTCACGGCAACCTCCTCGGTGTCTGTGGCCGGGTCGCCTACGACGACGGCACCAGTTTCCTTGCGCGTTTCCCTATATTCCGCCTGCTGGTGCTCTCAATAGGAGAGGCACGCACACACAATTGGGAAGCAGTTGTGTCTCAAAACAGTAGATACCAGCCCTTTGCGCGTCGGCCAGTTTCCACCGAACCCATCTTAAAGAACCCTTAAGTAACTGCCAAACTCTCGGTCCGATTGAGGCATGTGTCACACCGCAAACACGTTTGGACGGGTCCGTTGGTTACCGCGCATGGTTACCGCGCAGCGTCGGGCACGACGCGGGCGCCGTGGACCGGACCGCTGGCCACGCGCACCGTGCGGCACACCCCGGCGCCCGACAAAGCGATCCCGACATCGACCGCGTCCGCCGCAGAGGTGCACAGAAAAGCGCAGGTGGGGCCCGATCCGGAGACGATGCCGGCCAGTGCCCCGGCCTCCTCACCGGCACGCAGGGTGCGGCGCAGGTCCGACCGCAGACTCAGTGCGGCCGGCTGAAGGTCATTGCCGAGCAACGGCGCGAGTTCGCCTGGATCGCCCGACGCCAACGCCGCCAGGACCGGTTCGGCGTCATCCAGTCGCGGTGGCCCACCCCGATCGGGATTCTCCCGCAGCCGGTCGATCTCTGCGAACACGGCCGGTGTGGACAGTCCCTGGTGAGCGAAGGCCAATACCCAGTGAAAGGTGCTGCGGGCCAGGACGGTGGCCAGTTCCTCGCCGCGGCCGGTACCCAGCGCCGTGCCGCCGTGCAGCGCGAACGGCACATCGCTGCCGAGCTTCGCGGCCAAGGCGTGGAGATCCCGTCGCGGCACGCCCAGTTCCCACAGGGTGTTCATGGCGGCCAGAACGGCGGCGGCGTCGGCGCTGCCGCCGGCCATCCCACCGGCTACCGGGATGGACTTCGAGATGGAGATCGCGACATCGGGCGCGCGGCCAACATGGTCGGCCAGCAGTTCGGCGGCCTTCCAGGCCAGATTGCGCTCGTCGGCAGGCAACGACTCCGATCCTTCACCGGACATCTCCAGCGACAACAGATCGGCGGTCCGCACGGTGACGTCGTCGAACAGGGACACGGCATGGAAGACGGTGGTGAGCTCGTGATAGCCGTCGTCACGGCGATCCCCGACCGCCAGATAGAGATTGACCTTGCCGGGGACGCGCACTGTGACCGAACCGGTGGGCACCCACTCGGTTGCGGTATCACCGTCGGATGCAGACACCGGACGACACTACCGCCACACTGCGACCGCCACGCTGCGACGCCGAGCGGATAAGCGCCGAGATACCCCTCGTTCAGATCCCGCCGCTGCTGACCTAGGCTAATGTTTGCCAGCATGGTGTGTCAAGGATCACATCATGCTCATCGCGTCGAGTCAGCCGCGACGAACGCGATAAAACCGCATCACCGTTCCGTTTGCCGTCGGGTGCGGAGGTGCTAGCTGCGCGCCGCGTCGGTCACGGGTTCGGGCCCGGCGACGACCGGAGCCTGCGGCTCAGCGGCTGGGGGCGCCATCTCACCGGAACGCTGCAGCAGCCGCACGAAGTCCGCGATCGCCAGGGTCTCGCCGCGCCGGGCCGGGTCGATGCTGGCCGCGAGCAGGCGTTCTGCCGACTCGTTGCCGGAGCCTGCCCACTCGGCGAAGGCATTGCGAGACGTCTTGCGCCGCTGCGCGAAACCGATATCGATGAGGTCGAACACCTGCGCGCGGAACGCCGCATCGCTCGGCCAGGGTGAGGACTCGTAGCGGTCGATGCGGACCAGACCGGAGTAGACCCGCGGAATCGGCCAGAACACCGTCGGCGACACCATGCCGTAGCGACGCACTTCACCGTAGAAACGCATCTTGGCGCTGGGAACGCCGTAGTCCTTGCCGCCGGGTTCGGCCGCCAACCGCTCGCCGACCTCGGCCTGCACCATGACCATCACCGTCTTGATGGACGGGAACTCGGCCAGCAGATGCAGCAGCGCGGGTACCGCAATGTTGTACGGGAGGTTCGCGACGAGCGCAGTCGGCAGCTCATCCACGTCATCGGCCTTCAAGGTCAGGATGTCGCGGTTCAGCACCGTGAGCCGGCCGATCTCGCCGTGCGAGTGGCTGGCGATGGTGTTGGGCAGCTGACGGGCCAGCACCGGGTCGATCTCCACCGCGGTCACCCGCGCTCCCCGGTCTAGCAGGCCCAGGGTCAGCGAGCCGAGGCCGGGACCGACCTCGATCACCGAGTCCTGCCGGTGGATACCGGACGCGGAGACTATGCGCCGCACGGTATTGGCGTCATGGACAAAATTCTGACCAAACGCCTTGCGCGGCCGGAAGTCGACCTCCCGAGCCACCTGCCGGATCTCGGTTCGCCCGAGCAGTCGGATCGTCACGATGACCCCAATCTGGCGGTACACGTCGGCCAAGCACCCCAACCCTGACGTGCCCTCGTCACTTCAGCAACCGCGATCTGTTCCTCACGCGTCGCCAAATCTGCCCGCTGAGCATACCGCAGACCCCCCAAGCGCTCCCAGGTGTTTTGATCGAATTGGACACCACCGAAGTATCCGTTGCCGGTGTTGATAGCCCAATTACCACCCGATTCACATCCGGCGAGCGCATCCCAGACATGGCCCTGAGACACCGGCGGCACCTCGGTACCGGGTTTTGTGCCCACTCTCAGCACAGATTGACGCGCCGGATTGAGGACGACATTGGCTACTGGCAATCTTCCGGTCTCGACACCGTTGACCTTTGCGACTGCAAATGTCACGTTCTGCAGGCCGGGCGTTCCCGGGTCCTCGACCACCTGGCGGCTCTGGTTCAGGGTCGGATCCTCGATGCGGTTGCTGGCCGGCGGCAGTGGCACCTGCGCCGTCACCTTCTCGATGCGCACCCGGGTCACGTCGATGCGCATGCCGTCGATGACCGGTGACGAGGCCGCCGGTACCACGGTGTCGCGCTGCTGCAGCGGCGCACCCGTGGCCTCCAGCAGCGCACCCACGTTGGGCGCCGCCAGGTGCACGGTGCTCAGCTTTCCGGCGTCGTTCAGCTGCACGGTTTTGGCGCTGACCACGGGCAATGACATCCCGGCCAGGGGCACGCGGCTGCCACGGGACGCTGCGGCGGGCGCCGTGTCGGTCATCGAGAGCTGCGCGAGAGCGTCCTGCACCGTCGCCGCCGTCGTCCACACCTCGGTGCTGCCCTGACCGTCCAGGGAGATCTGCAGCGGACGGCTGCGGCTCAGCACGATGGTGTCGGCGTCGGCCACGGCCGCGTCGGCCGCCGGGAACAGGTCGTCGCGGTCACCGACCGTGAAACCGTTCTCCTCCACGACGTCGATCACCCGCGACTTCATGGTGGCCACCCTCAACTGGGTGCCGTCGACGGTCAGCGTGACCGTCTTGTGCGAGGTCACTGCGACCGCACCGGCACACGCCAAGGTGAGTAGCAGCGCGCCGACCACAAACCGCAGCGCAGGCGAGCGCGTTTCATGGATTCGATCAAGGACATTCACGAGTCTGGTTCCCCCGAGTCTGGTTCCCCGAAATGTGAGCGCGGCACTTGAGCAGCCAGACCGCGGTCCGCATTCGATAACGGGACGGTAACGAAGTTCTGTTATCCGCGCCAACTCGCCACGGTACGTACTTCCTCACAGCAGCTTCCTCACAACAGGCCATAGACCCGCATCGCATTCGCCGCGGTGGTCGCGGCGACCTCGGCGGCGGGCCGGTCGAGCACATCGGCCAGCGCGCGCACCGTGTACGGCAGGCAGTACGACTCGTTGGGTGCGCCACGGAACGGATGCGGGGTCAGGAACGGAGCGTCGGTCTCGACCAGCAGCAGTTCGGGCGGGACGACGGTGGCGGCCTCGCGCAGCGCATGGGCGTTGCGGAAGCTCACCGTCCCCGACAAGCTGACCAGCCAACCGTTGCCTGCGCAGATCCGCGCCATCTCCGCGTCGGAGGAGAAGCAGTGGAAGATCACCGTCTCCGGCGCCCCCTCCGCGGCGAGCACGTCGAGAACCTCGGCGTCGGCATCCCGGTTGTGGATCATCAGTGGCTTACCGGTCCGCTTGGCCAGGTCGATATGCCAGGCGAACCCATCGCGCTGCTCGGCCGGGTCGGCGCAGCCGTCCAGCTTCCCCGGCCAGTACATGTCCATACCGGTCTCCCCCACCGCCACCACCCGCGGCTGGACGGCCAGCGCTTCCAGTTCCGCCTTCGCGGCGTCGTCGAGGGCGTTGGCCCGGGTCGGATGCAGGGCGACCGCGGCATAGACGCGCGGATCCCAGTCTGCGGCCTGGGCGGCCCAGCGCGCGGCGTCGAGGTCGTCGGCGATGGTGACCACGGCCTGCACGCCGGCTGCCGCGGCCCGATCCAGGATCGCGTGAACGTCGTCGGCGGTGTGGGCGCCGCATGCGTCGAGGTGCGTGTGAGCGTCGATCAGCGGCGCGAGAGGCTCCGGGATCGGCGGCGGCCCGCTGCGTCTTCCGTGGGAGCTCACGCCATAACACTCTAGGGTGAAGCTGAAATGAGCGAGCCTTACTACATCACCACGGCCATCGACTACCCCAACGGTGCGCCGCACATCGGTCACGCCTACGAGAAGACGGCCACCGACGCGATCGCCCGCTTCAAGCGGCTGGATGGTTTCGATGTCCGGTTCCTCACCGGCACCGATGTGCACGGCCTCAAGATGGCCGAGACCGCCGCCGCCGAGGGCATCCCCACCGCCGATCTCGCGCGGCGCAACTCCGATGTGTTCCAGAGCATGCAGGAGAAGCTGAACATCTCCTTCGACAGGTTCATCCGCACTTCCGATGCCGATCACTACGAGGCGTCCAAGGCGATCTGGCGTGCGATGAACGAGTCCGGCGACATCTATCTGGGCACCTACGCCGGGTGGTACTCGATACGTGATGAGCGTTTCTTCGCCGAGGACGAGACCGAGGTGCTGCCCGACGGCTCCCGTATCGCCACCGAGACCGGCACACCGGTCACCTGGACCGAGGAGCAGACCTACTTCTTCAAGCTGTCCGCGTACGCCGACAGGCTGCTCGCCCTCTACGAGGAGCGCCCGGAGTTCATCGGGCCCGACGTCCGGCGCAATGAGGTGGTCAGCTTCGTCTCCGGCGGCCTGCGCGACCTGTCGATTTCACGCACCACCTTCGACTGGGGCGTTCCGGTACCCGATCATCCCGATCACGTCATGTACGTGTGGGTGGACGCGCTGACCAATTACCTGACCGGCGTGGGCTTCCCCGACACCGCTTCCGAGTCGTTCCAGCGGTACTGGCCGGCCGATCTGCACGTGATCGGCAAGGACATCATCCGGTTCCACGCGGTCTACTGGCCGGCGTTCCTGCTGTCGGCGGGTATCGAACTGCCGCGCAAGGTGTTTGCGCACGGCTTCATCAACGTCAAGGGCGAGAAGATGAGCAAGTCGGTGGGCAATGTCATCGACCCGATCGCTCTCGTGGACGCCTTCGGCGTGGACCAGGTGCGCTACTTCCTGCTGCGTGAGGTGCCGTTCGGCCAGGACGGCAGTTACAGCGAGGAAGCGATCATCGGCCGGATCAACGCCGACCTGGCCAATGAATTGGGCAACCTGGCGCAACGCTCGCTGTCGATGGTCGCCAAGAACCTCGACGGAATCGTGCCCACGCCGGGTGAGTTCACCGACGAGGACGCGGCGTTGCTGGCCTTGGCCGACGCACTGCTGCCGCGGGTGCGCGGCCACTTCGACGAGCCGGCAATGCATTTGGGACTGGAAGCGATCTGGTCGGTGCTGGGCGCGGCCAACCGGTACTTCTCCGCCCAACAGCCGTGGGTACTGCGCAAGACCGACCCGGAGCGGTTCGGGACGGTGCTCTACACGACGCTGGAAACCGTGCGGATCGCCGCGCTGCTGAGCCAGCCGGTGATGCCGGCGTCGGCGGGCAAGCTGCTCGATCTGCTCGGCCAGCCGGCCGATGCGCGCGACTTCACGGCGATCGCGACCCGGTTGCAGCCGGGAACGACGTTGCCGGCGCCCGAAGGTGTGTTCCCCCGCTACCAAGTGGAGTGAGCCGCGCCCCCCGCGCCATCGGCCGTTAGCTTCTGACAGGCTGGGTCGGTGCGAATCGACCGGCTCGGCCAACTCGGCGACGCCCCAGCGGTGCTGCGCTGGGTCGCCGACGCCGCGCGACGCCACAGCCTGCCCGCACCGGCGGCGCTGATCGGTGATTGGTTCGGGTCCAGGGCCGTCATCGCACCGTCATTGGATGCGACGCCGGCCACCGAGGTGTTCGCGTCCAAATCCCCCGTCGCTTCGCTCGCCCAGGCACATCCGGGCACGTCGACGAGGGTCGGCGGCGGCTGGTTCGGCTACCTGTCCTACCCCGACGGCCGCGGCGCACCGCGTATACCCGAGGCCGCGGGCGGTTGGTCCGATTCGGTACTGCACCAGGACACCGACGGCGACTGGTGGCACGAAAGCCTTTCCGGCGCAACGCTTCCCGCCTGGCTGGCCGAGGTATACGAGGCGCCGTCCAGGCCGTACACGCTGGCGTGGACCGCACCGGACCGCGATCAGCACCTCACCGGTATAGCGGCCTGCCTGGAAGCGATCGGCGCAGGCGAGGTGTACCAGGCCTGCGTCTGCACCCAGTTCCACGGCCGGCTCAGCGGGGACCCGCTCGACTTCTTCGTCGACGCCGTCACCCGCACCTCGCCGGCACGGGCCGCCTACATCGCGGGTGCCTGGGGCGCGGTGGCATCGCTGTCACCGGAGCTGTTTCTGCGCAGGCGCGGTGAGTCCGTCATCTCCAGCCCCATCAAAGGCACTCTGCCCCTGCACAAATCGCCATCCCTGCTGCGCGCGTCGGTCAAAGATGTCGCCGAGAACATCATGATCGTCGATCTGGTGCGCAACGATCTGGGGCGACTCGCCGAAACCGGCTCGGTGACCGTGCCCGAACTACTGCGGGTGCGTCCCGCGCCCGGGGTGTGGCATCTGGTGTCGACGGTCTCGGCCCGGATCGCGGCCGACGTGCCGATGTCCGACATACTCGAGGCCACCTTCCCGCCGGCATCGGTGACCGGAACCCCGAAGGCCCGGGCGCGTGAACTGCTCCAGAAGTGGGAGGCGTATCGACGTGGAATATACTGCGGCACGGTAGGTTTGGCGTCACCGGGTGCCGGCACGGAGATGAACGTGGCCATCCGAACCGTGGAGTTCGACGCGCAGGGCGCCGCGGTGCTCGGCGTCGGCGGCGGTATCACCGCGGACTCCGATCCGGCGGCCGAGTGGGAGGAGTGCCTGCACAAGGCGGCGCCGGTGATCGGCTTGGGTCAACTCGATGCCGACTGGCCGGGCGCCAGCGCGGCGACCCACTCGCCGGTTCCGGAGAAGACCTCGCCGGTTCCGGAGAAGAC
>WOYI011483382.1_pt1 | contig 22740 bp, 13 predicted proteins | sample 6423411 | NCBI WGS metagenome assembly WOYI01 (sample SAMN13441803, study PRJNA592873) | oil field metagenome | biome: oil field; feature: oil-well bore; material: oil-contaminated soil; isolation source: oil-contaminated soil from oil-well borehole | place: Germany: Wietze | collected 2016-10-18 ... | reverse complement strand
CAAACAAAGCGATTTAATTCATTAATTATAATTTTTATTATATAATAGAGGTGTATCAGTAAACGCTTTTATAATTTTTATGCCATATGACAAATGATATTTAACAAAAAAAGGAGAACCGCCATGGATTTCATCCTCGATTATATCAATACATTTAGAGAACTCATCTATAATACGATTTTGGTATTTAGCCTTGGGTTTATCTATTCAACAACCAATATCGGCTTTAAAAATCCTACAAAAACAGGAAAAATCTTTGCGGGTATACTCATTGGTATCATCACATTCATTATCATGCTTTTTCCTTGGATTCAAAGCGAGGGTTTGGTATTTGACACGAGAACGATTATGATGGCCGTTACCGGTTACTTTTTTGGTCCGTTAACTGCTGGCATCGCCATGATTATACCCGTTACATATCGCATAATCATCGGTGGCGTTGGTGTTTATAGTGGCGTTGCTAATATTGTATTTGCTGCTCTGTTGGGCTTAGCATGGCATAAGATTAGAAAAACGCTACCTGCCATGAATCATTTTTTAGAATATTATTTATTTGGTCTAATGATCAACGTGATGTCTTTATTGGTCTTTATCTTTTTCATCCAATGGCCGATTGGACTGGAAGCGGCTAAAACGTTGTGGGCACCGTATTTGTTATTATTTCCAGTCATCATTATGTTGCTCGCAAAAGTACTCGAAAATCAAAGTCAAAGATTAATCGCTCACCAAACGATTCTAGATCAACAAATCTTAATTCAAGCATCGATCGATTCTACGAAAACCATGGAGATTTATGCATTGGATAAGGACTATCAATATTTGGCATATAATAAATTCCATCAAAAAAACATGCAAAAATACTATCATGCTACGATTAAAAAAGGGGCGAACTATCTAAGCTATATAGAAAATCCCCGCATGAAAGAAAGATTACAAAAAAATATCTTAAAAGCATTTAACGGTGAAGCATTTGCAGCTGAATTATTACTTGAAATTGATCAAGAAAAATATCTTTTAGAACAATACTCACCGATTTATGATGAACACCAAGATATCATCGGTGTGACTGTCTTTTCACAGGATATTAGTGAAAGAAAACGTTATGAAGCATCCATGCTTTATTTAAGCTATCACGATTCTTTAACGTCGCTTTATAATCGACGTTACTATATCGAACAAATACCCAAATTTGATCAACCTCAATATTATCCATTATCTGTGGCTATCGTCGATATCAATGGCTTAAAGATCATGAATGATGCCTTTGGCCATTTAGCTGGAGATACCCTGCTTCAAAAAGTAGCACATCACCTATTAGCAGTTATAGAAGATGATAAGAAGATCATGCGTACAGGTGGTGATGAATTTGCTGTCTTTTTACCAAAGATGACCCACGACGACGCAGTTGAACTGATGGAAGAATTCAAAAAACGAATTGAAGATGATATGGTCCACGGCATGCATATGTCTATATCGTTTGGACTCGCAACGAAAGTGAAACATGAATTAATTGATGAAGTCTTAAATGATGCTGAAAATGACATGTATGCGCAAAAATTGTTTGAAGTTACCTCCTATCGTCATAAAACCATCGAAACCATTTTAAGTACATTGCATGAGAAAAATCCAAGAGAAGAAATGCATTCTATGAGAGTTTCAGCCCTTTGTCAAAAAATTGGTCAAGCGCTTGATATGCCCAAAGAACAATTAAATCTTTTAGAAGCGATTAGTGAACTTCATGATATTGGTAAAATAGCAATTGATGATGCGATTATTAATAAGCCAGGAAAACTTGATGATCATGAATGGGAAATGATTAAAAAACATCCTGAAATCGGGTACCGCATTCTCTCCACTTCACCGGAGTATTCAGAAATAGCGCTGGATATCTTATCTCACCATGAACGCTATGATGGGAAAGGTTATCCAAGAGGTCTAAAGGGAGAACAAATTCCTCTGCGAGCACGTATTATCAGTGTTGCTGATGCTTATGATGCCATGGTTTCGGAACGCCCCTATCGAAAACCATTAACCCATGAACAAGCCATTGAAGAAGTCAAAATAAATCTAGGTGCGCAATTTGATCCAATGATCGGGCAATTGTTTATTGATCTCATGAGTAAAAGCGAGATAGCGATTTAGGCATCTTTAATTCGTTTATAGATGCTCATATTATCCCTTGTTTGACATGTATCTGAAATGCAGTATACTAAAAGTACTGCTATCCATTGATTGAACATGTGCAAACAAGGGTTTTTAAAGATGATTAAGAAAGGGTGAACGTATGAACTACACATTATGTACAACATTTCCAAATCCGCTATTATTTAAGTCAGATGAACCATGTTTATCGCTTTATATGCCAACCAGTAAAGTGAGCACAAATCAGAAACAAGACATACTCGTATTTAAAAATTTAGTCAAGAAAGCGAAGTTATCATTAGAACAAAAATATGCAGACAAGACGATTAAACCCTTAATGACATTGCTTAATAAAATGACAGGCGATAATGAATTATGGCAGCATGCCAGTGCAGGGTTAGCGCTGTTTGCGACGCTGGATGACATGATTGTTTATCGACTGGAACAGTCGTTTAAACCGATATCCATTGTAGCAAACAGTTTTCATATTAAACCACTCATCCAGCATTTTCAAGGACTAGACACCTATCTATTACTTGCACTAGATGCTGAGTCGTTTGCGCTTTATGAGGGTAATCACGTAGACATCAAACCAATCACTTTAGGTGATGATATCGCGACAACACTAACCGCAGCGCTCGGCACACAACATACCGAAGCATATCAAACCCATGGGGTTTATGGTGGCGCAGCCGATGGCTCAACCTTTCACGGGCATGGTGGTAAATCTGATGACGTCGATATTGACCGTGAAAAGTTCTTTAGACATGTTGATCGTGTAGTCTTAGACTATACGTCGATACAAACCAAAAAACCATTGATATTAGTATCCCATAAAGCATATCAGCATGATTTCAAATCAGTATCTCGTCAGCCATGGATGCTTGATGTTGCCATTGATGGCGCTTATCATGATTTTTCAATGGCTGATATCAAGCATGAATTAAAAAAGATTAATCAGCAACGGATGATGGTTCAAGTCGATCAAGCGCTAAAACAATATCATGATTTACGCAGTAAAGATTTAAGTACAGACCAAATCATATTGGTTTTAAAAGGGTTATTGGCAGCGCGAGTAGATACGCTATTCATCGAAGAAGACAAAATCATTCCTGGAAAAATCGATATTGAAAACCAACAAATCATTCAAAATGATTTAACCGATCCAGAGACAGATGACCTTTTAGATGATATGGTTCAACACGCCATGCAAACAGGATCTAAAGTATGGATCATACCGCAAGACCAGATGCCTTCATCATCGGGGGTTGCTGCGATATTTAGATATTGATTTTGTTTTTTATAGCAGGATTAGTAACTCAAGGGAAGAAGGAGACCGTGGACATGAACGTTGCACTTTTAGGATTTGGGATAGTCGGAAAAGGTGTTTATGATCTTTTAATCAAAAACCACCCCGCTATCCATGTAACTTCTATTTTAGAATGCAATGATGAATTGCTCACCAATCTCATGCATCTCAAAGCCTCCTCTTTTGAAGAGATATTAAATGATAAATCCATCGCTGTTGTCATTGAGTTGATCGGTGGGAAAGATGCTGCTTACACATATGTGAAAGCAGCACTTGCTGCAGGTAAACATGTTGTTACAGCAAATAAAGCGCTAATCAGCGCTTATTATAAAGAACTTCATGACTTAGCAGCCAGCCATGATGTGAACCTGCTATATGAGGCGAGCGTTGGTGGGGCTATGATTGTTTTAGATCCCTTGCGTACCATCCGTGATGCGAATCCTATTCAGCGTATTCAAGGTATTATCAATGGTTCAACCAATGTTGTCTTAAGTCACATCTTTTTAAAAAATGCATCTTTAAAATCTGCCCGAGATGAAGCGTTTAAATTAGGCTATTTAGAAACCGGTTCTACCGATGATATGGATGGCTTCGATTTAATGCGTAAAATCAACATCTTATCGATGCTCGCTTATAAAACCTATATCGCTGAATCAGCCATTTTAAATATGCCGCTATCGCGTTTATCTAAAGCACTGATCGATGATGTGAAAAAACACCATCATGTCTTAAAGTATGTCGCCTTTAGCAAACGCGTCGATCAGCATATCGACATTTATGTAACACCGATGATTGTAGCTAAAGACCATATCTATCATACCGTTAACGAGGCGTACAATATGGTTGAACTATATGGTAGCTATCATGAGAAACAGACGTTTGTGGGTCAAGGGGCAGGGAGATATCCGACCGCGACCGCTGTCGTTTATGATTTATTAAATGTAAATAAAAACAAGTATCGTGAATCCTATGATACGGTTTATCATATCAATGCGCATCCGATAAATCAAAACTTTCTCGTCCAGTTTAAAGCGGGTTCGATTAAAAAGATGTTCACATCATTACAACACATCATCAAAGATGAGCACATTTTATGTGCTGCACTCATCGGAGAAAACTGTTATGAAGACTGACGATAGCAGACGTGTAGACGCATATGCTTTTGCTATGCTAGATATATAGCAAAAAAAGCAACTCATTAAGCTTTTTTAAAGAGGCTATATCAAGCGATTCATGATATCGCATGTCAATTTAAATAATTCGCGTTTGTATACGAGAACAATTGTGTTAAAATAAAATAGTAAATAAAAAAAACAACGGAGGTGCTGTTATGGCATCAAACTTCGTATTAGCCACAGATTCATGTTGCGATTTACCAAATGAAATGGTATTGGCAGCAAATTTAGAAGTCATACCGCTATCTTTTGAGATTGGTGGTAAAAACTATCATAATTATCTAGATGAACGATCCATCAAAACAAAAGATTTTTATGGAAAGATGCGCGATAAACAAATTGCGACCACATCGTTGATTAATGTTGGTGAGTTTCTTGTATTCTTTGAACCGTTTTTAAAAGCGGGTAACGATATTTTATATATCGGGTTTTCATCGGCTTTAAGCGGTACCATTCAAAGTGCGCGAATTGCTGCTGAGGAGTTAAAGATGACTTATCCAGATCGCAAGATCATCGTTATTGATTCCCTATCGGCATCTATGGGACAAGGGCTCCTTGTTTGGTATGCAATTAAACTAAAGGAAGCCGGTCAATCCATCGAAGAAGTCGCACAATGGACAGAAAACCATCGTTTAGAACTATGTCATCTCTTTACCGTTGATAATCTGGGGACGCTTCGTCGCGGTGGCCGCTTATCAGGGACAGCTGCTTTGGTTGGCTCCCTATTAATGGTTAAACCAGTTTTACATATCACCGATGAGGGAAAACTCGTACCCATCAAAAAAGCACGGGGACGTAAATCTTCCCTACAAATCATTGTTGATCTCATGAAAGAGCGGATCAAGGATCCAGAAAAACAAACGATCTTTATCTCTCATGCGGATGATATTGAATCTGCCAATTATGTAAAAGATTTAATTTCTGAACAACTTGGTTTAAAAGATTTTGTCATTGGTCAAGTCGGACCAGTGATTGGCGCTCACTCAGGGCCAGGAACGATAGCAGTCTTTTTCTTAGGCGATCCAAGATAGGCACAAACGTGCCTATTTTTTTGTATTTTGTTTGTATTTTTTATGATATAGTCATAAAATGAAGGTGTAGAGATCATATCATCGTACTTTTTTAATCATGCATTTTGGATAACTGTTAGTCAAAATGTTTTTTTTGTTCGATATTGCGTAATCAATTGAAGTTACCGAGCGTGATGATATGATAAAAAGAATCAAGAACATCATTAAAAGTTTTAAAGAAACAGTGCGACATTTTGGATGGATTTCTTTAATTATTGTCCCTGTTTTTATCATTCTAAATGTCTTACTGCTGATTGGGATTAACATTCAACACGATTTTATATACGACGGTTTAAAGGCGTCTGCAGCCAACGAATTAAATAGCATATCGTTATTTATCAATGCGCGTATGACGGAATTTCAAGATGATATACACGTCATCATGAATGCGCGTGAGGTTGATGATTATCTATTAAATCCAACACCAACCACACATGATGAATATCAACAGATGTTAGAACGCGTGATGGCAAGTAAACAAGCATTCACAAAGATGAAAGATGTTGCGTTAAATGGCGATATTATCTATCAAATTGAACGTTTAGAAGATGGCACATTAGCAACATCAGAAACAGGATTGGGCAGTATTGCCAATACGCCTTATTTTTCGTTTATTTCAACCTTAGATGACCAAGACACCTATGTATCGGATTTTCATTTAGTCAATAACAATCCCACGCTCACCTTTGTTAGACCACTCATTGATCAAGATATCATCCAATCTTATTTAGAGATAGAAATCAATGCCAGTGAAGTCTTAACAATGATTCAAAACTATGCGGGAGAGCATGTTGATTTTCTGCACTTCGGTTTCATTAATCATGGGCTTATTTGGACCTATGATGATGAACACGTGTTAATCACTGATGATGATCAAGCAACGATTAATGCGCTTTTAAATGATCATTTACCAGATCCCAATACCATGTCCAAAACAATCACTTCTCAAACCATTGATCCACATCTTTTGACTTTAGGAGATTCATCATTTTATATCTTTGCTTCTATACATTATGATGAAGCTGTGCAAGCGTCTAATTATTATTTATTGCGATATCCGGTTATCATTATCCTCATTAATTTAGTGCTATTTGCAAACATCGCGTATATTGCTGTGATGGTTAAATCAAAAAATAATGATCGCCTGCTGACCAATGCGAATATTTATTTATCAGATCAAAGTAAAGATGCGGTGGTCATCACATCCCATGATTCGAAAATCACGTATATCAATCAAGCATTCTTGAAGAATTACGATTATCAAAGAGCTGAAATGATACATCAACCGCTGCATGAAATCATTGGTATCAAAGATTTATATCCCCCTTATGATACAACGCTAAACAAAGCATTTGAATATTTCAACTGGTCAAAGACCAGATCAAATATTTATTTGTTAAAACATTTGCGTATTAAAAGTGAAAGTACCGTGAGAAAAACAAGACGTCATTATATTTATGTCTACTCAGAACCAAGAATTGAAATTGATGATTATCAAAAATATTTCACCAAAAAAGAAGAAACGTTAGTCGCGTTTAAAGCACTTTTAGGATTACAAAAATTTGCTGTTGGGCAGACGTCAATATGTATGATGAGAATAGAAGATACGGATATCTTAAGCTTTGCCAATTACATAAAAAGGCATAGTTCTTATATGGATATTATTGCTCAAATCAAACACAATTACTTATTATGCTATACCAATCATCAAGCGATGTCATTTGAACAAATGATGAGTGCTTTGGGTCTCTTAATTGAACGATATCGCTATTTACCGTCCGTTAGTCGTGATTTTAGTCATTTGTTGGTTGCGTCCAAAGCCAGTCATGAGCTCAACACACTAGACAAACTTTTAGATAGTCTCCTTGTAACTTTAGAAATTGCCAGATCTAACCCACAATATCAGCATTTAATTTATCATGAAGGGATGAAACAACAAATTGAACGCGAAAAAGAGATTAGAAGTGAAATTCAAAACGGATTCATAAATGATGAATTTTATATGGTTTATCAACCACAAATCAAAGTTAATACAGGTCAATACTTTGGGGTTGAAGCTTTATTAAGATGGGATAATAAACGATTAGGTTTGATTTCACCTAATGAATTCATACCAATCATCGAAAGCAGTTATTTAATCAATCAATTATCATTGATGGTCCTGAAAAAAGTCATCAAAGATTTTGAACCTTATATTGAATCGTTACCTAAAAAGTTTAGAATTTCTGTGAATATCACAACCTTTGATTTCAATGATAAAGAGATCATCATGCAGTTCGTTCACCTCATTGAATCAAGTTCCATACCGACCTCCCGTTTTATTTTTGAAATCACCGAAAGTCATTATATCGATCATGTTGAAAAAACCAATCAAATTGTAGCCTTGCTCCACGCCAAAAACATGTTAGTCGCGATTGATGATTTTGGAACTGGCTATTCATCCATCAACTCCTTAAAATCAATTAACATCGATTTAGTTAAAATTGACCGTGCCTTTATTAAAGACTATCCCAAAAGTGATCAAGGAGAAATGATTAAAACCATCATCCATTTAATTCATGGTCTACATAAAACCGTGATTGTAGAAGGCACAGAAACACAAGCACACATTGATTTTTGTGTCAAAAATCATTGTGAGTATATTCAAGGTTTCTATATCTCTAAACCCATTGATATCCTATCGATAATGAAAATGATTCAAAAGGGACCAGTTCCATTATCATGATGTATTCAAAAATGGTTTTTCTTTCTTAAACATATATAAAATGGTATACTACTATAGGTATACATGTTTTATATCGTAAGGAGTGAAATTTCAATGATTAGAAAAACTAAAATTATTTGTACAGTCGGACCAGCGATTGATACAAAAGATATGCTTATCAAAATGATTGATGCTGGGATGAACGTGGCACGCTTAAACTTTTCCCATTCTGATCATGCTGAACATTTAGCACGCATCAACATGTTAAAAGAAATTAGACAAGAAAAGAATGTCTATGTCGGTATCTTAGCGGATACGAAAGGTCCAGAAATCAGAGTTGGTCAAATGGATGGTGCCGTCTCATTTAAAAAGGGCGACATCGTTGAGATATCAAAAGAACCTGTGTTAGGAACCAATAAAAAGTTCCATATCGATGTACCTGAACTATTTGAAGATTTGGTACCGGGACAATTTATATTAATTGATGATGGTAAGATGAAGTTTGAAGTGAAAGCTGTCACCCCTGACATTATCACCGTAGAAACGATGAATCCAGGTGTGATTAAGACAAAGAAAGGGGTTAACGTCCCCAATGTTAAGCTATCTATGCCGTTCATCTCAGAAAAAGATTATGATGACATCGTGTTCGCTGCCGAACAGGATGTTGATATCATTGCGTTATCATTTGTTCGCAGAAAAGAAGATGTCTTAGCTGTTCGCGATATCTTAAAAGCTGTCGGTAAGGAAAAGATTGAATTGGTTGCTAAAATCGAAAACCAAGAAGGTGTCGATAACTTAGAAGAGATCTTATTGGTATCCGATGGTGTGATGGTAGCTCGTGGGGATTTAGGTGTTGAAGTATCAACACAGCTGGTTCCCATCTATCAAAAAAAGATTATTAAACTCGCAAATGAAATTGGTAAACCCGTTATTACAGCGACCCACATGCTAGAGTCCATGATGAGCAATCCGCGTCCCACACGCGCCGAAGCATCCGATGTCGCTAATGCGATATTAGATGGATCTGACGCAATTATGCTAAGCGGTGAATCAGCTGCTGGTGATTATCCGATAGAATCTGTTCAAACGATGGATACCATCGCTTTAGCGATTGAACCAACGCTTCCATATGAATCACGACTCCGTCGTGCTCAAAAGATTGATCATCCAACGATTAATGACGCGATTGGTATCGCTGTATCACAAGCCGCACTCTCACTGCCAACCGCTGATGTCATTGTGGCATTCACCGAAACAGGTGGGACTGCAAAACGTATTTCTAGATTCCGACCTGCAGATCCAATCATCGCCGTCACCAACCATAAAGACACCTGTACAAGACTGTCTTATTACTGGGGTGTGACCGCTTATTACTCACCTAAAGTCACTGATTATCTATCATATGACGATATCGCTATTAAAGTGGCTAAAGAATTTGGTTTTCCACCAGGAACAACCGTCATCACCACATCTGGTTATGCACAGAAACATGGCGCGACCAACACGCTACGCATTATTGAAATACCTCAACCTTAACCTTAAATGTATCAAGCAGGAACATCGTCGTTCCTGCTTTTTTTTATCGTTTTTGAGCGTAAATACTTAATCCACCCAAAGAAAAATGCGCTTAATGTCTTTATATAGCTATAAAGAATCATCAAAAAATGCGATGTAAGCATATTATTAAATGAATGAGGTTGATACAACTTCTTATGTAAATTCTAAGACACATTCTCAGCACATTTAGGTTTTTTTGATATATTCTATCAAAATGATAAGGTTCTAAAAATGTTAAACGATAACTATTTTCCAATAACTTTAATTTTTGATTTGTAACTACTTTTTTATTTCATCAATGAATTGATTAACTGCTTAAAAAGACTTATAATCAATTTAAAGGATGTCGTCTGAAAATCAATGATCGCAGCCTTATGGATCATTGTTTTTGGTTTTTATGACAGTAGATACTCGGCATGACTTAGACATTTAACGCATCATCGTAATCGGTGATAAGATAGGTACAGCAAGCGAAGCTGATGCGACGTAAGATTTGGTGTTTCAGGGAAAATTGATATGTGTTTTCTCTCATATCCCATCTCCATCGATCGTGTTGTTGCATCTTGGACATTAAAACAAGTTATTGTATTAATCCTTCGCTTTTGACGATTTCGTGTGTATAATAAAAGTAACAAAACTATGAGTTGAAAGCGATATATGAAAGATAAACTGACGCTGATATTGTACAACATTAAAAGTACGATTACACAATTCGGATGGTTATTGATTATCATCTTCCCGCTTTTTATATTTGTCAATTGGGCGGTATTTTCAATTGCCACTGCACAAAAAGAAACGATTAGCACGCGTCTTTATATCGCTGCTAACAGCGAAATTAATACCATTGATCTTTACCTCAACTCAAGACTAGGTGCCATTCACGATGATATTCATGTCATCATCGATGCAGATGAGACCGATCAATATTTACAAAATCCAACGCCAACCACCATCACTAATTATCAAAATTTAATTTATCGTATTGCAGGAAACAAACTTGAATTTGTGAATATGATGATGGTTGATCCAAGTGGTGATATCATCTATCATATCAATCATGAGGATCCCAACCATCTTTTTATCGCCTCTGGTGATTTAGGCGATATCAAAAACGATGATTATTTTAATGCAATTACCCAAATGGATCCAACGAAACTTTTCATTTCAAAAATGTATATAAAGCATGATAAACCGATTATGACAATTGTTAAACCCATGATGAATGAAGATATCATGGTTTCTTATCTAGTGGTTGATTATGATGTCAATGACTTTTTATCCGTGTTCAATTTATATACAACAAATGAAGATAACTATTTTGATTTTGGTCTTATGAACGATGAAATCATTTGGAGGATTGATGATGCTAATTCATCGATTCATATGAACACGGATGCCGCTTATCGCACCCAATTGTTAGACCGTATCATTTATAATAACGATATCGTTACCTATCATTTTTTATGGGATGATCAAAGCGATCATTTTTATACAGAAGCATCTAACGATCTGCGGTTTTATGTCCTGTTGGATATGGATACTGCGATTGCTGAAAGTGAATCAATCCTCCTAAAAAATACGGCGCTTATAGCCATCTTATTAAACTTTATGACAGGGGCACTTATCACCTATCTCGCCTATATGATTCGCACGCGAAAAGATGACCGTTTGCTCATTAATGCAAATATGTATTTATCGGTACAAAATCAAGACAGCATTATCATCATCAATCGTGGATTAAGAGTGATTTATGTAAATCCGGCATTTGAGAAGCGGTTTGGTTATACAGCGGCAGAAGTCTATTTAAAAAAAGCGCTGCAAGTGATTCAGTTACCCAATTTACCGCTTGTTCTCAATCCCCAAAAACGAATGGATGATGAAGAGCATATCTGGAGCAGAAACAAACAAGGCTTTTATTTCATGACATGGATGCGACTCAAAGAAGAATCGTCATTTGCAGGGAGAGATAAAAACTATATTTGCATCCAATCGGATGCGAATATTAATCTAGATAAATATCAAGACGATGACATCCATAAAAAGACGACCATCGATGAAATCGAACGTCTCTTTAACCTGTATCCATTTGATTTAGTGCGCAGCACGATGTTTCTGATTGCCTTTGAACATGCGGATACCATTGATTTTGCGGCTTACTTAAAGCGTCATCTCAATCGCACCTATGTCATTGCTATCCCCAAAGAAAAACACATCATGATTTATGCGAAAATTGAAACGATAGATGTCCAAAAAGAAATTACACATATCGACCGACTCATTGAAAGCTATCGCTCCAAAGGAAAAATAGATCGAGATTTCACGCATAAATTAGTCATTGCGAAAGCCAGTGAGACCGTGCGTGATATTCGGTTGTTAATTGAAGCATCTCTTGCTGGTCTTATTTATCATAAAGCGCATCTTGATTTAAAATATCTCATCTATTCAGATCATATTAAAACCACGATCGAACTTGAAAAACGCATTGAAAATGAATTGGATAATGCCTTTGTTAGACAAGAGTTTTATATGGAGTATCAAATCATTAAAGATTTAAACCACGACAAGTATTTAGGGGTAGAAGCGTTATTGCGTTGGCATAACAACGCGCTAGGACAAGTATCACCACAGGATTTCATTCCTGTCATCGAAAAAAGCAATTATATCAGCAAATTAACAGCCATGGTCTTAAGTATCATCATGTATGACTTTGAGCCTTTGATTGATGAACTTGATGATGATTTTAGAATATCGATTAACCTTTCATCTTATGATCTAAACAACATGCAGATTATCGATCAAATGATTTTCTCGATCAATCAAAGCAACCTTTCACCCCATCATTTGATGTTTGAGATTACGGAAAATGCGTATAACAACAATATCGAAGAGATTAACCGTTTCATTGACAAGCTACATGATCAAGGTATTTTGCTCGCAGTCGATGATTTTGGTACTGGCTATAAATCCATCAACTTACTCAAACAAATCAAAGCGGATTTTGTTAAGATTGATCGTTCCTATCTCAGCCATTATCCAGATGACGATGATGGCGTTATGTTGGATACGCTTGTGCATTTGGTACAACGCTTTAATGTCCCCTTGATTGCTGAAGGCGTAGAAACGAACACACATATCCAATACTGCAAAACAAATCACATCCATTATGCACAAGGATATCATATTGCGAGACCGATAAAGATAGATCTATTGAAAGACATCATCATTAAATGATGGTGTGTTACACAAAAACTGTTTTTTATCGACATATTATGTTAAAATATGACTACATATTTTCAGGAGGAAGATTATGCCAAAACCAGAACTTATTAAAGAATTTGCAGCACTTGCTGTTAAAGTTGGTGCCAATGTCCAAAAAGGACAAATGGTGATCGTTAGATCATCTACAGATACACCTGAGATTACCCGTGCCGTCGCACATGAGGCCTATGAGGCGGGCGCCAAAAACGTCCAGGTCATTTGGACGGATCCATATGTTGCACATGATGGGTTAATCTATAGAAGCACTGAAGATCTCGCCAATATTCCACAGTATTATGTTGACATGTATCAACATTATGTCGATAGTGGAGCATGCATGATCGCGATCGTTTCACCCGTACCGGGACTAAATAGCGATACAGATCCAGCGAAGACTCAAGCGATGATGATTGCCTCCAATAAGAAACTAGGATTTTATCAAGAATATACGATGGGCAATAAAGGGCAATGGACAATCATCGGTGCACCTAATGTTGTTTGGGCAGAAAAAGTATTCCCGAACCTCAAGGGTGATGAAGCAGTAGAAGCTTTATATCAGGCTATTTTATCGACTTCACGTGTACGTGAAGGTGAATCCGCAATAGATAATTGGCAAAAGCATAACGAAACCTTACTCGCGCACAACAAGATCTTAAATGATTATCGTTTCCAATCATTGCACTTCAAGAATGAACTTGGTACCGATTTAGTGGTTGGTCTCGTTAAAAACCACCGCTGGGCTGGTGGTGGAGAACTTTCTACAAACGGTGTTTATTTCAATCCCAACATCCCAACAGAAGAAAACTTCACGATGCCAGACAAAGACAATGTCAACGGTAAAGTCTTCGCATCCAAGCCACTTGATTTTCAAGGTCGTTTAATCGATGGCTTTTGGTTAGAATTCAAAGATGGTAAGGTCGTTGATTTCGGTGCCAAAGAAAATCAAAACGCCCTCGAAAAACTGCTAAATACCGATGAAGGGGCGAAACACATCGGAGAAATCGCATTAATCTCTCATGATTCACCAATTTCCAATACGAACATTTTATTCTATAACACGTTATATGATGAAAATGCCTCATGTCACATGGCATTGGGTCGTGCTTATCCGATGAATGTCATCGGTGGTCAACAGATGACCAAAGAAGCACTTTCGAAAGCGGGTGCTAATCATTCCATCTTACATGTTGATTTCATGTTCGGATCAAAAGGTATGACCATTACTGGTTTGACACAAGACGGTAAGGAAGTTGCTGTATTTAAGAAAGGGAACTTCGTCATCTAATCGCCTATAAAAACGCATCTCTTCGGTGCGTTTTTTGTTAGGCTCTAGTTTTTAAAAAATTTTTGAACGATGTCTTTGGAAACATCGGCTTAGAAAAATCAATATACTCAGCTGTCTTTGTCCTTTCAACAATCACGCTTTCACCGAAAACGACCTGTCTTTTGATTCGCAAACCCGTGAGCAAGTTAATGCCTGATTTTATGAAAATATCTACTATTTTATGAGAAAATGATGGAAATCATTTCATTTCATCCGTTTGTAGAGTGAATCTTATAGACATATCGCGTGATATATCCTATAATATTAGTCATATAAGATTGGAGGAATCAATGTGAATAAACTCCCACTTGACCATTTCTTGCAGTTTAAGTTTGTATCAAACCTCGCGACTAGTCCCAATCGAAAGCGGTTGGCTTTCATGGCTAGTTATGCAGATTTAAAGAAGAATGATTATACAGGTATTCTTTATACGGTTGAAAAAGGCAAGACCAAACGATTGATTAGATTGAAAGATGCAGGGTCCTTTATATTTGAGACCGATGATACGATTTTAATTCCTTTGACGAGAAACAAAAAAGAAGAAAAATTAAAGAAAGCTAAAAAAACGGTTTACAATCGTTATTCGTTCGTGTCTAAAAAGCTTGAATTAGCGTATGTCTTTCAAGCACCGTTGTCTATCGTTAAAGTGCTTCCGGATGGCAGATTGTTATTAAATGGTCACTTGACGCAAGATGAGATGGCGTTACTCGCTGTTGAAGAAGATAAGCGAAAAGCATGTTTGGATGACTTAGAAAAACAGCAGCTGTATGTGGACATTGACCGCATCCCAATTTATGATAATGGAGAAGGTTTCACGGCTAACAAACAAAGTCGGTTATTTATTTATGATCCTAAACAGCCATCTTATCAACAAATCTCTGGTGACCACGTACAAGTTGATGGGTTTAGTGTTGCTGCTGAAGCCATCTACTTTCATGGGTATACATTAGCCGATATGATGCCGCTATATCATGATATTTATCAGTACGATCTTAAAAAGCATGTGGTCACTAAAGTTTATAATAACCAAGGGGCTTATATGTTATCAGCGATTGAAGTTGTGGAAAATCAACTCATCGTCTTAGCCACCGATGGTAAAACCTATGGATTAAATCAAGATCCCGATTTCTATATGCTTAAAAATCACGATTTAGCGCTTATCGGTCAGTTTGGGTATAGTGTTGGTAATACCATTGGTAGTGATGTGAGATATGGTAAAAATCCACAGTGGTTTGTTTATGATGGCGAATTGTATTTTATTGAAACTGTGGATGATCATACGGTGATTAATAAATTGGATCTAGATGGTAGTATCATCCATGTCCTTGACATGCAAGGTGCCATCGATGGCATGGCTTATTTTGACAATGAACTTTATTTAGTGGGCTTAAATCGTCAAAAACTACAAGAAATTTACCGTATTTATGAAGATAAGTTAACACAGGTATCTAAACTAAATTCCTCTGTTTTAAGAGGCTATTATGTTGCTAAACCCAAACGAATTGATATCAAACGTGATGGGTATGATGTGACTGGGTTTGTCATGGTACCAGAAGATTATGATGCAGATAAGTCCTATCCAGCTATCCTCGATATCCATGGTGGACCTAAAACCGCATATGGTAGGGTTTATTACCATGAGATGCAATATTGGGTAAACGAAGGATATGTCGTCTTTTATTGCAATCCCACCGGTTCTGATGGTAAAGGTGGCAAATTTGCTGACATACGTGGTAAATATGGCACCATCGATTATGAAGATATCATGGCGTTCACCGATAAAGTGTTAAAAAAATATAAAGGAATTGATAAAAAACGGCTTTATGTCACCGGTGGATCATATGGTGGTTATATGACCAACTGGATTGTAGGGCATACGAATCGCTTCAAAGCGGCTGCTACACAGCGGTCGATTTCCAATTGGATATCATTTCATGCCACATCGGATATTGGGTATTATTTTGTGAGTGATCAAAATGGGGCACATCCCTTTGATGATATGCAAAAGTTGTGGAATCATTCACCGCTTAAATTTATTAAAGCTGTGAAGACACCGCTTTTGCTGATTCATTCAGATGAGGATTATCGCTGTCCAATTGAACAAGCCATGCAGTTTTTTGTACCGCTTAAAGAACGTGGCATTGATACAAAATTAGTATGGTTCAAAGGTGAAAATCATGATCTCTCTAGAAGTGGAAAACCGCAAGCTAGAATCAAGAGATTACAAGAAATAACCTATTGGTTTGATACACACAGATAAATGACAGGAAGCGTTGGTGACGCTTCCTGTTTGTTAGTAGATAACTATTGATTTTCTTGTGATAGAATGGTAGTAGAGATTCCTAATAGATCGGAACATATATGGATGCACTTATTTTCGCAATTAATGCGATATTACCCATTATCATTTTATTTTTGTTTGGTTTTATTCTAAAACACTTTAATTTTTTTGATCGCATCTTTTTCAATCAATTGAACAAATACATATTTAGAATCGCGTTACCCGCATTATTGTTCTATAAGATTTACACGATAGAGAATTTAGCGGATATTAATTGGGATTTGATTGCTTTTTCCATTATTTGTCTGTTTGTCGTCTTTATATTGGGCCTCATATCTGTGTTGATATTTGTCAAGGATGATCGTAAAAAAGGCGTGATTTTACAAGCGGTATTTAGATCAAACTTTGGTCTCATTGGTCTACCGCTTGCAGAATCTATAGGTGGTATAGCAGCTGGGCAATTCGTTGCGGTACTCTTCGCATTTGCCATTCCTTTGAATAACGTTTTAGCGGTCATTGCTTTAACGATGTTTCAAAAGGATGATCAAGGTAAAATCAGTATAAGGCTCATGCTAAAAAATATGATCACGAATCCGTTGATTATCGCTGTAATCGTGGGTGTTGTCGTTATCGTCATGAGAGGATTTATGCCTGTTGTCGGTGGTGAGATTGCTTTTTCAATCGCACGAGACCTACAAGTTTTCTATAAACCGATGACGTGGATTGCCAATACTGCGACGCCGCTTGCTCTCATCGCTCTAGGTGGACAGTTTGAATTATCGGTAATCAAAAGCCTCGCAAAAGATATCATACACGGAACGTTATGGCGCATCGCCATCGTTCCTGGTTTAGTATTTACGGCAGCGTATTTATTGAGAAATAGATTTCCAGACATCGCCATCGCTTTACCCGCCCTCATCGCGCTGTTTGCTACACCGGTTGCGGTATCATCTGTCATCATGGCACATGAGATGCATGGTGATGAACAACTTGCGGGACAACTTGTTGTCTGGACATCGATTGGCTCTGTCTTTACTATCTTTATCATTATAGTGATTTTTAAAAATCTTGGTATGCTTTGAAAATGGATTTATATCCATCCATTTTTATGGCTAATTGCTGTGTTCAAGGTAATCAAATTATCTTAAACATAAAAAATGCTCAGATTATGGCTGAGCATCTTTTTTATTGTTCTTCAATGACTAATTGATCATCTTTAACTGTCATCATATAATGATGATGAGGCATCAACGTGCCTTCGATGATGTGAGACGCGATAGTTGTTTCCACTTGGCGCTGAATGAAACGTTTAAGAGGCCTTGCACCATATTCATCATTGAAACCATGCTTCATCACAAATTTTTCAACGGGTTCATCAAAATTCATAAAGATATTGTTACCGGTTAATCTTATTTTAAGATCATTTAACAGCTTTTGAGCAATCTTTGTTTGTACGGTAATTCCCAGAGGATTGAAAATCACTTGTTCATCAATCCGATTTAAAAATTCTGGTTTAAATGTCATCTTGACAAGCTTTTCGACTTGGGCTCTCGCATCCGGATCGTTTGATAACAAATATTCGCTACCGATATTAGATGTCATGATGATAATCGTGTTTTTAAAATCTACGGTACGTCCTTGATTGTCTGTTAACCGGCCATCATCTAAGATTTGAAGGAGCACGTTAAAGACATCATGATGCGCTTTTTCAATTTCATCAAACAAGATGATTGAATAGGGTTTTCTTCTGACGGCTTCGGTCAGTTGGCCCCCTTCATCATAACCGACATAACCGGGTGGAGAACCGATTAAGCGTGCGACGCTATGTGATTCCATATATTCACTCATATCGATTCGGACAATTTGGTGTTCACTATCGAATAAGTTTTCTGCAAGTGCTCTTGCTACTTCAGTTTTACCGACACCAGTTGGTCCTAAGAAGAGGAATGAACCAATCGGTCTATTTTCATCTTTAATACCTGCACGCTGCCTAATGATTGCGTCAGTGATTAATTTTAGTGCGTGATCCTGTCCAATGACGCGTTGTTTGAGTGTTTCTTCTAGATGCAATAGTTTTTCTTTATCTCCAGACATCAACTTAGACATTGGGATGTGTGTCCATTTCGATACGATATCTGCAATACTTTCTTCAGATACGATTTCTGTCAACAGTCTTCCTTCGGACTTAGATTCTTCAGATAAATTTTCTATTTCTTTCTCTAAGGTTGGAATTTTGGCGTATTGCAATTCAGCTGCTTTAGAATAATCGTTGTCATTTAAAGCATTTTGTAAATCATTTTTAAGTATTTCTAAGGTGTTTTTCTTATCTTTGATAGCATTGAGATGCTTTTTCTCTGTTTCCCATCGATCCCGCAGTTCTTTATCTTTTGTCTTGAGGCTTTTGATATCGATTTTGATTTTTTCTAAGCGTTCTTTGGAAACTGGATCCTTTTCTTTATCTAACGCGGTTTTTTCGATTTCTAGTTGCATCAATTTTCTGGTAACGTCATCTAATTCAACAGGCATAGAATCAATTTCCATACGGATAGAAGCACATGCTTCATCAATCAAATCAATAGCTTTATCAGGCAAAAAACGATCAGAGATATAGCGATTGGAAAGGGTTGCAGCTGCAATGATAGCGGGGTCACTGATGTGAACACCGTGATGGGCTTCGAATCGCGATTTCAAACCTCTGAGGATACTGATGGTATCCTCAACAGATGGTTCGTTGACCAAAATTTTTTGGAATCGTCTTTCCAAAGCCGCATCTTTTTCAATATATCTACGATATTCATTGAGCGTGGTTGCGCCCACGCAGTGGAGTTCGCCTCGCGCCAACATTGGCTTTAACATGTTACCAGCATCCATTGCTCCTTCGACACGACCAGCACCGACAATGGCGTGAATTTCATCGATAAACAAAATAATATCGCCATCCGCCTGTTTAATTTTATTTAAAACCGCTTTGAGTCTTTCTTCGAATTCACCTCTGAATTTAGCGCCAGCCACGAGAGCGGCAAGGTCTAATTCGTATATTGTTTTATTTTGTAGTCCAAGCGGCACATCCTTATCGACTATGCGTCTTGCTAAGCCTTCAACGATGGCTGTCTTGCCGACACCAGGCTCACCAATCAAGACGGGATTGTTTTTTGTTTTACGAGATAATATCTTGATGACGCGTCTGATTTCATCTTCGCGACCAATGACAGGGTCAACTTTTCCTTTTTTGACTTCTTCAACGATATCTCTACCAAATTTTTCTAGTATTTTAGGATCATTTTGATAGTCATCCATTTGTGTCATATTCATTTGTAATCCTCCTTTGATAAACCAATCGTTTGATTACCAATAACATTATAAATCAATGAATTGGCACTGTCAACTATAAAGTGCTAAATGTAGATAAAATAACATCTTTTATGTTATAATATGAGACAGATTGTGAGGAGGTTGTTATGCTAAAAGTCTTATTTGTATGCCTGGGAAATATTTGTCGTTCACCGATGGCCGAAGGGCTTTTTATTGCACGCATCAAACAGGATGGGTTAAGTGATGACATTCATGTCGAATCACGCGCATTGGGTCCCTGGAAACAAGGAAACCCGGTGCATCGTGGCACAAAGCTTTATTTAGATAAGCATCAAATTGACTCATCACATATGCGTTCTAAAATGATTCAATTAAACGATTTGGATGATTATGATTTTATTATCGGTATGGATCAATCAAATGTGAAGGCATTAAAAAAATTAGCTGGAAAGAAAAACAAGGACAAGATTCATCTCTTTCTAGATGTTAATCCCAACTTCATTGGCCAGGATATTCCCGATCCTTATGAAGATGGGCGTTTTGAGTTGACATATACACTTATCACAAGTAGCATTGATCTTTGGATGGAACGATTTATTAATGCGCTAAATCTCCAAAAATAATTGACTTTCACTGGCGTCTCATCTATAATGATAAGAGCATGTCAAAAGGCCTCATAGCCAAGTGGTAAGGCAAGGCACTGCAAATGCTTGATGCACCGGTTCAAATCCGGTTGAGGCCTCCACAAACTGACCAACACCTGTTTAACGGGTGTTTTCTTTTTGGCGACACCATTATAATGCATTATTGACAATATGGCGAATGAATAAATGACAATATGGCGAATTAAAAGATGACAATATGGCGAATTTAATATTGACAATAAGGCGAATTATAGTATAATTGAAGTAAAGGTGGTGATGAAATGTATTTACCAAGATTAATTGAAAAGAATATTGAAGAGAAAATTTCATATATAGGAGCAATCCAAATAGAAGGGCCAAAATGGTGTGGGAAGTCAACAACCGCAGCTAGATATGCTAAAACGATAGTGAAGTTACAAGATCCTACTGTTTTTACTCGCTATCAAGTTTTTGCTTCAACTGGAAAAACAGACTTACTGTATGGTATTAAGCCTATATTATTTGATGAGTGGCAAAAGATTCCCGAATTGTGGGATTATATTAGATTAGACATTGATGAACATCAGGGGGTCGCAGGTCAGTACTTACTTACCGGCTCAACAAAACCACTTGAGGATGAAAATCGACATTCTGGCGCAGGAAGAATTGCTAAAATTATTATGAGGCCAATGTCATTATTCGAATCCAAGGAATCCTCCGGAGAGGTTTCAATTGACAAATTATTTAATGACCCAAAGTATCATGTGAGAGGAACTTCAAAATTAACAATACTTGATCAGGTGAATTTGGTATGCAAGGGAGGATGGCCAGGATTATATGGACTATCAACAGGAAAAGCGTTACAATATGTAGATGATTATTATCAAAGTATAATCAATACAGATATCACTAATGTCGATGGAATCAAACGGAATCCAAGTCGTGCAAAAGCAATTTTGAGAGCATATGCAAGGAATATTTCTACATTGACGGATTATCAAACCATGATTCGGGATTTAGAGAATATCGGTGAAGGGGTAGATAAAACAACGTTTGCTTCGTACCAAAACGCCTTCGAAAAACTATTTATCATTGAAAACGTTGATGCTTGGACGCCAAAACTTAGAAGTGCAACTAGAATTAGAATGAGCCAGAAAAAACAGTTTGTTGATCCATCTTTAGCTGCACTTGCATTAGGGGCAACACCTGATGATTTGGGTGAAGATATGGAAACATTCGGTTTTTTCTTCGAGTCTTTGGTGACAAGAGACTTAAGAGTGTATATGGACAAGTTAGGCGGAACAGTATTCCATTATCGTGATAAAAACGATTTAGAAATTGATTGCATTTTAAAATTAAGAGACAGCAGATGGGCTGCAATAGAAGTTAAGGTTGGTGGTAATCAACTTGATAGTGCAGCAACTAACTTGATTAAACTAAAGGAAAAAGTTGATACAGAACATATGAAAGAACCGTCATTTTTGATGATTCTTTACGGTGGAACAACCGCATACAGGAGAGCAGACGGTGTGTATGTCGTACCAATTGGATGTCTTAAAGATTAAAAAAGCAAACTCCATGATAATCACATAGCAAACTTGGTTATGACAAGACATATGTTATTAACACCTGTTTAACGGGTGTTTTCTTTTTTGTTATGCTTAAAATTTAATTTGAACATTAATGATATAAAATTATTGACAATGTTATAACAAATGTATATACTATTTATGAGGATGGTGATTTTATGAACACACAATTAAAGAAAATAGGAAATAGTAAAGGTATTATTATACCAGCTGCTATTTTAAAAATGCTTGATATCAAAGAAAGCGAAGAACTTACACTTAAGGTTGAAGGAAAAGAAATTATATTATCAAAAGTAGATATTTTCGATCCTAAATCACTAGAAGAGTTATTTTTAGAATATAAAGGAACATATAAAGGCGAAATTATATTTGATGATTCCAAAGGTAGAGAAGTAT
>WOYI010449511.1_pt1 | contig 22749 bp, 20 predicted proteins | sample 6423411 | NCBI WGS metagenome assembly WOYI01 (sample SAMN13441803, study PRJNA592873) | oil field metagenome | biome: oil field; feature: oil-well bore; material: oil-contaminated soil; isolation source: oil-contaminated soil from oil-well borehole | place: Germany: Wietze | collected 2016-10-18 ... | reverse complement strand
CGATCACGGCCGCGCAGGCGGCGGGATCGGTGAGGTCTGCCCGGTCGCGGCCGAGCGCCGTCACACCCACGCCCGCCGGCGCGCGGCGCGCGAGTTCCATGCCGAGTTGGCCGGAGGTGCCGAATACGAGGGCTTTGGTCGGTGTCAAGGTTGTGGTCATGTGACGTGCCTCACCCGGGCAAGCGCGGGGGCTTCGATGAGATGCCAGGACACGACGGCGCAGGCATAGGTCGCGGGCAGGGCGAGGGTCATGTTGAGAGCCGGTGACGTGATCCCGTTGCTGGCAAGGAGCTGCTGGATCGGGAAGGCGAAGATGTAGGTGCCGTAGGAGTAGTCGCCGAGCCGATTGTAGGCAAGCGCTGGGCGCCAGCGGACGAAGCCGATCCAGAGCGCGGTATAGCTCAGCGCAAGTCTGAGCAGCAGCGGAAAGGCCGCTGTTCCGTGGCCGAGCGCCGCCGCTGTCGCGAGCGCAAGCGCGATGAGCGGCGTGAAAGGGATCCGGTCGCGGAGCAAGTAAATCGCGGCGCCGATGGCGAAGGGCAGCGCCAGATCGATCAGGTTCGAAAGACGGCCCGAAAGCGTCGTGACCGCGTCTGCGACTGAGAGGACCATGAGCACGGCAAGAAACGCTCCGAGACTGGCGTTGGGACGCAGACGGCCGGCAATGCCGATCAAGAAGACGGCGAGATAGCACAGCACTTCGTAAAACAACGTCCAGAGGGATCCGTTTATCGCTGGTCCGTAGGGATTTGCGGTGAAGACACCGGGCAGATCATAGAGCGGTGCGGCGAGCGTGGCGTTGCGGAGCAGGTAGACGAACGCTGCGACCCAGAACGGCGCGGGATCTGCGGTCGTCACCATCGTGCCCGCGACAAGGACGGTGAGGCAAAGCACGAAGATGAGCGCCGGGAACAGCCGATAGGCGCGGGCCTTGACGAAACGTCGCCAGTCGCCGGAGCGGTCGAAGCTCTTGGTGATGAAAAAGCCCGATACTGCAAAGAACACGATCACGCAGACCGAGCCTAGGGTGGTGCCGTCGAGCCAGACCTGCAGCGGCTGTGTCGCGTCTGGTCCGAGGCTGAGCGGATAGGCGTGTGAAACGAGGACGCCGCTTGCCGCGGCCATGCGGATCAGGTTGAAATTGTTCTCCCGCCCCACCGAAACATTTGCGAAGGTCATAAACCGCGTCATCCCGTCCCGAGCCTCCGGCCCACGCTGTCGCGGTCGGCCAGCGCGCGCCACCAGTCCTCGTGGGCGAGGAACCACTCGACGGTCCGTTCGAGCCCCTCGTCGAGCGTGACCGAGGGCCGCCAGCCCAGCTCCCGCCGGATGCGGGAGGGGTCGATGGCGTAGCGCCGGTCGTGGCCGGGACGGTCGGCGACGAAGGCGACCTGCTCGGCATAGGGCGCGTTGCCGGGGCGCTTTTCGTCGAGAATGGCGCAGATCTTGCGGACGAGGTCGAGATTCGTCGCCTCGTTCTCGCCGCCGATATTGTAGCTGCGGCCCACGGCGCCCTTCTGGACAACCAGCAGCAGCGCCTCGGCGTGGTCCTCGACGTAAAGCCAGTCGCGGATGTTGTCGCCCGCCCCGTAGATCGGGATCGGCGCGCCCGAAAGCGCCTTCAGGATCACCACGGGAATGAGCTTTTCGGGGAAATGGTAGGGTCCGTAGTTGTTCGAGCAGTTGGTCAGCACCACGGGCAGGCCGTAGGTCTCGTGCCAGGCGCGGACGAGGTGATCCGATGCCGCCTTCGAGGCCGAATAGGGCGAGCGGGGATCGTAGGGCGTGTCCTCGGTGAACTTCCCCGCAGGCCCGAGCGAGCCGAAGACCTCGTCGGTCGAGATGTGGTGGAAGCGGAAGCCTTCGGGCTTGCCTGCCGCCGTCCAGTGGGCCCGGGCGGCCTCCAGCATCGTATAGGTGCCGGTGATGTTGGTCTCGATGAAGGCGGCGGGGCCGTCGATCGAGCGGTCGACATGGCTTTCGGCGGCGAGATGCATGATCGCGTCGGGTTCATGCCGGGAAAGGATGCGGTCTACCGCCCCCCGGTCGCAGATGTCGGCCCGCTCGAACGCGTAGAGCGGGCTTTCCGCCACCTCGGCCACGTTGGTCAGGCTGCCGGCATAGGTCAGCTTGTCGAGGTTGACGACGGCATGACCCGCGCGCACCGCGCGGCGCACCACCGCCGAGCCGATGAAGCCGGCGCCGCCTGTGACCAGGAGTTTCATGGTCAGGCCTCGTAGACGAAGGGTGTGGCGAAATTGCGGAAAAGCGGCGCCGCGCGGTCCTTGTCGGAGAGAATCGCCGCGTCCGGGTCGATGCCCCAGTCGATGCCGAGATCGGGATCGTCGAACCGCACCGCGCCGTCGCAATCGGGGGCGTAGTAGTCCGAACACTTGTAGAGAAGTTCGCTCTCCGGTTCCCGCGTGACGAAGCCGTGAAGGAACCCCGCCGGGATCAGGACCTGTCTGCCGTTCTCGGCCGAAAGCTCCACCCCCGTCCATTTCCCGAAGGCGGGCGAGCCCTTGCGGATGTCGACGGCGACATCGAAGACCCGGCCGCGCCCGCAGCGCACGAGCTTTGCCTGGGCATGGGGCGGCGACTGGAAGTGGAGGCCGCGCACCGTTCCCACATTGCGGGAATGGGAATGGTTGTCCTGCACGAAATCCACGCTGATGCCGGCCTCGGCCAGCACCTGGCGATTCCATACTTCGGAGAACCAGCCGCGCGCATCGCCGAAGCGGCGCGGCGTGAGGGTCAGGACGCCGGGCAGTCCGGTCTCTTCGATCAACATGGGAACCAGATTTCAAAATACGATGCGCGATCTTAACCCCTTGCCGCCGCTTGCGAAAGGGGCGCGGCCGGCGCGCTCCGGCAAATTGGCCCCCGCCGGCCCGCTTCGGCGCAAAAGAGTGCTCGCAAGGGCAGGAATTGCGGCATTGCGCCCCGTCAGTGCGGGTGCGATTGTTTCAGTATTGTCACTAGTGTCGATCAGGACCTCCGGTGGTGGAAGGCCGGGAAACCAGCGCCGCGCGAAACCGGTGATTTCGTGCCAAGGCGCGGACTTGCTGGTAGAACGCGAACCGGCAGGGGCCAGGCAAGTTATTCGATTGCGCCGGAACGGGTTTCCGGCATCTGGATTTGATAAGGTATTGTGGATTGTGAAGGGTGAGGCGGCTGACATGCGGGTGGCGATGGCGGCCCTGGCGCGGCGCCGGGGCGCTGCGGGACTGCCGCCGATCTGGGACGCGACTTGATGACCGGGACGATTTGCAACAAAGCCGGCAACCCGACGGCGCCGGGACCGGCGCGCGGGGGGCATGTCCCCGGCCAAGCAGAGGCATGCCTCGATGTCGCCTCGGAAAATCCTCGCGCCGCGGTGCGGCATGCCATAATCTTGTCGGATCGGCATGGGAGCAGTGACCGGGGCCAGGTTGTGGCCGTCCAGCCGTCGGGTGGCGGCCGTTGGAGAGGGCTCCGCGCCGGCGGATGCAAGAAGGAAGGCGGACGATGAGCGTCATCTCCAAGCGGATTCTTGTCACCGGAGGCGCCGGCTTTCTCGGCTCGCATCTTTGCGAGCGGCTTCTCGATGCCGGCCATGACGTTCTCTGCATCGACAACTACTTCACCGGGCGCCGGTCGAACGTCGCCCATCTTCTCGGCAATCCGCGGTTCGAGATCATGCGCCACGACGTGACCTTCCCGCTTTATGTCGAGGTCGACGAGATCTACAATCTCGCCTGTCCGGCAAGCCCGGTGCACTACCAGCACGATCCGGTGCAGACGACGAAGACGAGCGTGCACGGCGCGATCAACATGCTCGGGCTGGCGAAGCGGCTGCGGGCGAAGATCCTTCAGGCCTCGACCTCGGAGGTCTACGGCGACCCGACCGTGCATCCGCAGACCGAGGCCTATTGGGGCAACGTCAACCCGATCGGCTTCCGGTCCTGCTACGACGAGGGCAAGCGCTGCGCCGAGACGCTCTTTTTCGACTATCACCGCCAGCACGCGCTCCGGATCAAGGTGGCGCGGATCTTCAATACCTACGGGCCGCGCATGCATCCGCAGGACGGGCGCGTGGTGTCGAACTTCATCATGCAGGCGCTGGCCGGCGAGCCGATCACCATCTACGGCGAAGGCACGCAGACCCGGTCCTTCTGCTATGTCGACGACCTCGTCGAGGGGCTGATCCGGCTGATGGAGACCGGCGACGAGATCACCGGGCCGATGAACATCGGCAATCCGGTCGAGATGTCGATCCGCGAGCTTGCCGAGGCGGTGATCGAGCTGACCGGCTCGAAATCGGATCTGATCCACGAACCCTTGCCGCATGACGATCCGGTGCAGCGCCAGCCCGATATAGGCTTCGCGCGCCGCGCCCTCGGCTGGGAGCCGAAGGTGAAGCTGCGCGACGGGCTGACCCGCACGATCGGCTATTTTACGGCACTCCGCGAGGAGTTGCAGGACACTGGAGGGCGCAACGATGGCTGAACGCAACGGATCGGTGGCGGAGCGTTCGGGTTTCGGGCGCGCGGTTCTCTGGATGGCACTCGCGGTGCTGGCCTGTCTCAGCGTCTTCCTCGTGAACGGACGGCCGCTCTTCTACTTCGACACGGTCGGCTACATCTCGCAGGGGCATTCGGCGCTCCGGCAGCTCGGCATCAAGGGCGAATCGCCGCTTGCCGCGCGGATCGAGAAGCTGGAGGCCGAGAAGGCGGCGAATATCGCCGCGGGCCTTGCCGAGCCGGACATGGCCGAGATCGAAGCCGCGAACACCGTCGACGGGTCGCGGTCGAGCGTCTATGCGCTGGCCACCGGGATCACGGCGCGGATGCATTTCCTCGAAGGTCTGATCTTTCTGAACGTCGCCGCGGTTCTGGTCGCGCTCTGGCTGCCGATGCGGGTGGCGGCGCGGCGATGGGGGCTGCCGGTGCCGGTCTCGCAGGCGGTGGCGATGCCGGTCATCGTCGCCTCGCTCGGCTCCTTGCCGTTCTTCATCGCCTATCTGATGCCCGACACCTTCGCGCCGGTCCTCCTCCTGGTGGTCGCGACGCTGACGGTCTTCGCGCGACACATGCGGCCCTGGGAAATCCTGCTTGCGGTGGCGCTCGGCGCGCTTGCCATCGTCTCGCACCTGTCGCATCTCGCGATCGGCGTGCTGATGGTGCCGGCCTCGGCCCTCGTCTCGGTGATCCTGTCGCGCCGCCGCTGGTGGCTGCCCCCGGCGCTCGTCCTCGTCATCGTCGGCATCGGCTTTGCCGAGCAGAGCGTACTGCGATCGGCGGCGAAGGCGATGTCGGATTCCGAGGTCGTGATCAAGCCCTACATCACCGCGCGGCTGATCCAGGACGGGCCGGGAATGACCTATCTCGACCGGCATTGCCCGGACGACACTATCCCGACCTGCAAGCTTCACGCCGCGCTGCAATGGTCGGACGATCCCTACCGGATCACCGCGACCCATATCGTCTTCGAGACCTCCGCCCGGCTCGGCTCGTTCCGGCTGATGACGCCGAAGGACCAGAAGGCGGTGGCCGACGACCAGATCGGGTTCTTCTTCGAGGTGCTGAAGGATCAGCCGGTGGCGACGGTCATGGCGTTCCTCAAGAACACCTTCATCCAGTCGGGCTGGGTAGCGGTCGATCTGACCATTCCGTCGGACAAGATCGTGGCCCAGAACGCGGATGTCACCGGCCTTGCCTTCTCGACTTTCGACCACGGCCGGATCACCCGCGATACCGGCTGGCTCGGCCCGCTGACGACGTGGCACGAGGTCTTCTACCTCCTGTCGCTCGTGGTGATCCTCGCGCTCGTCCTGCTGCCGCGCCGGGTGCCGGGCGAGGTCAAGGCGCTGGCGGTGATGGTGATCCTCGGCATTCTGGCCAACGCGCTGGTCTGCGGCGGCATCTCGCAGCCCTCGACGCGCTACGGGGCGCGGGTGGTCTGGCTCCTGCCGCTGATCGCGACGGTGCTGCTGATCTTCGCCCGCCGGGCGCGGAAGTTCGATGCCGGGGCGGAGGGGCGGGGATGAAGACTGCCGCTGCGGTGACGATTTCGGTGGTGATGCCGGCCTACCGGGCCGAGGCGCTGATGCCGCGCGTCCTGGCGCCCTTGCTGGCGATGAAGGCGCGGGGCGAGGTGGCCGAGATCCTCGTCGTCGACGACCAGTCGCCGGATGCCACCGCCGAGGTCGCGCGGCGCCTCGGCGCGAAGGTGCTGACGACGCCGCAGAACGGCGGGCCGGGGCTCGCCCGCAATCTTGCGGCCGAACATGCGGCGGGCGATGTGCTCTGGTTCGTCGACAGCGACGTGATCGCCTGGGAGGACGGGGCGACAAAGCTTCAGGCGGCCTTCGCCGATCCCGGCGTCGCCGCCGTCTTCGGCTCCTACGATTCGGCGCCGGACGGGGCGCACTGGTTCTCGCGCTACAAGAACCTGATGCACCGCTTCTATCACCAGACCGCCGAGCGCGACGCCCATACCTTCTGGGCCGGTTGCGGGGCGGTCCGCAAGGACATCTTCCGCCGCATCGGCGGGTTCGACGTGGATACCTACAAGGTGCCCTCGATCGAGGATATAGAGCTTGGCTACCGCATCCGCCGGGCCGGCGGGCGGATCGTCCTCGACCCGACGCTGCACGGCAAGCATCTGAAGGTCTGGACCCCGAAGAACGCGATCCACACCGACATCTTCCGCCGGGCACTGCCCTGGTCGCGGCTGATGATCTCGCGCGAAGGCGTCGCGAACGATCTCAACACGAGCCATGCGGAGAAGGCGAAGGCCGGGATCGCGGGGCTTCTCCTTCTGTCGGTCCTCGCACTGCCCTTCGCGCCTGGGCTCTGGCCGGTGACGCTGGCTCTTGCGGCTCTGGCTCTGGCGGCGAACTGGGGCTTTGCGCGGTTTCTCTACACGAATGGCGGGCTCGGTTTCGCGGCGCGGGCGCTCCTTTATCATCAGCTATACTACGTCTATTCGGCGGCGGCCTTCGTCTGGTGCCTGTTCGAATATCATGTGCTCGGCGTGAAGAACCGGCTGCATGTGCCGTAAGGCATGGGAACGACCGGGGGCGGAACGCGAAAGGCTACGGGTTAAGGGAATGAGGGATATGGAAGACAGGATGGCCGATACGGTCGATGCGGCATCGCTGGTGTCCGAGGTCGAGGGCATGTCGCTGAGCGTCGTGATCCCCGCCTATAACGAGGAAGGTGCGGTGCGCGAGACCATCGAGGAGGTCCGCAGGGCGATGGAACCCTTGGGCATCCCCTACGAGATCATCGTCGTCGATGACGGGTCGGAGGACGACACGCTGGAGATCGCCCGCCAGACCGGCGTCATCGTCGACAGCAATCAGGTCAATACCGGCTATGGCGCCAGCCTGAAGCGGGGCATCAAGCGGGCGCAGCACGAATACGTCGCGATCATCGACGCCGACGGCACCTATCCGCCGCATTACCTGCCCGGAATGCTGGCGATGTGCCGCGATCAGGACATGGTGGTGGGCGACCGGGGGGCCGCGATGAAGAACGTGCCGTGGATCAGGAAGCCGGCGAAATGGGTCTTGAACACCTTCGCCTCGTTCCTCGCCGAGCGGAAGCTCAATGACCTCAATTCCGGCCTCCGCGTCTTTCGCAAGTCGGAGCTGGTGCCGTTCATCCCGCTCCTGCCGCAGAAGTTCTCCTTCACCACGACGATCACGCTTTGCATGTCGTGCAATGGCAAGCGGATGATCTATACCCCGATCGAATACGGGCGACGGGTGGGCAAGTCGAAGATCCGCCCGGTCGATTTCCTCAATTTCATCATCCTCGTCCTCAGGATGACGGTGCTTTTCAACCCGCTTCGGGTCTTCATCCCGCTCGGCCTCGCGCTGTTGGCCCTGGGCGGGGTGAAGCTGCTCTATGACATCTGGATGGACAACCTTTCGGAGACCACGATCTTCGCCTTCCTCTCGGCGATCATGATCTGGTCGCTGGGGCTGATCGCCGACATGATCTCGCGCCTGCATCTGAGGCCCTGACATGGCGATGACCGGAAAGGCGATGCGCAAATGGGCGATCCGCGCGGGCGGGTCGGCGGTGGCGCTGTCGCTGATCTTCTGGTTCCTGCCGAAAGAGGCGATCTTCGAGGGCTTCTCGCGGCTGAGCTGGCCGTTGTTCCTGTCGGTCCTGCTCGCGTTTCTCATCTGCCATGTCGTCACCGCGTCGAAATGGTGGCTCCTGATGGACCGGGCGATCCCGTTGCCGACAGCGCTCCGGGCGCATTTCGCCGGGCTTGCCGCCAATCTCTGCCTGCCGGGTGCCGCCGGCGGCGACGCGGTGCGCGCGGCGATGGCGCATGTGAGCCTCAAGGACGGGCCGAAGGTCGCCGCCGCCGCGATCGGCGACCGGCTTATCGACCTCGTGGGGCTGGCCTGTCTGACAATGACGGGGCTTTTGCTGTTGCAAGGCGGGGGCGCGAGCACGGCACTTGCCGTGACCATCGCGGGCATCGTCTTCGCGCTTGCCGTCGCGGGGCTCTTCGTCTTTCCGCGCATCGCGCGGGGCATCTGGGCCCGCTGGCCCGGCCTGCCGGCGCGCGAGCTTGCCTTCCGCGTCGCCGACGCCTTTGCGGCCCTTGGCCGGCGGCCGGGGCTCCTGCTTTTCACGCTGGCGCTTTCGGCAGGGGTTCAGGCGGTTCTCATCCTGCTGTCGATCCGCCTTGCCGAGGCGGTCGGCGTCCACATCGCCGTCGCCGCCTGGTTCTTCGCCTGGCCGCTGGCCAAGATCATCGCGACGCTGCCCCTGTCGCTCGGCGGGCTCGGCGTGCGGGAAAGTTCGCTTGCCGCTCTTCTCGTGCCCTTCGGCGCGGCCGCCCCCGCCGTCGTGGCCTCGGGTCTCGCCTGGCAGGGCATCCTTTACCTCGCGGGTGCGCTTGGTGCCTTGATCCTTGTCGCTTCGGGCGGCGGGTTCGGCACGACGCCCGCGCACTTACCGGAGATTTCAGAGTGACGGCACAGTCCCAGAAGAAGGCCGGCGATCTGCCGCGCGTGACCGTCCTTGGCGCAGGCCCCGCCGGGATCGCGGCGGCCTATGCGCTGACCAAGGGCAAGGCGAAAGTCGAGGTGCTGGAACGCGCCAAGGTCGCCGGCGGCAATTCGACCTCGTTCCAGATCGACGGCATCTGGTGCGACTATGGCTCGCACCGCTTCCACCCGGTCGCCGACGAGAACGTGCTGGCCGATGTGAAGGCGCTTCTGGGCGACGATCTGCTCTTGCAGCCGCGCCATGGCCGCATCCGGCTTGGCGGGCGCTGGATCCACTTCCCGCTGAAGCTTCAGGACGCGATCCTGCGCCTGCCGCCTGCTTTCGCGGCCTCGCTGATCGGCGACATGGCGCTGAAGAGGTTCCGCCGCAGATCGCAGGGACCGAAGAGCTTTTCCTCGGTCCTTTATGACGGGCTCGGCCCGACGATTTCGGAGAATTTCTACTTTCCCTATGTGAAGAAGCTCTGGGGACTCGATCCCGACAGGCTGGCGGTGATGCTGGCCGAGCGGCGTGTCTCGGGCAGTTCGATCGGCAAGATCCTCGGCAAGATGATGAAGATGCTGCCGGGGATGCGGGGGGCCACGACGGGGCGGTTCTATTATCCGAAGAAGGGCTTCGGCCAGATCTCGCAGGCGATGGTGGCGGCCGCCGAAGGGCAGGGCGCCGAGTTCCGGTTCGGCGCCGACATCGTGCGGATCGAGCGTGACGGAACCAGGGTCGCGGCCGTCGTCACCCGCGAGGGCAGGACCGAGACGCGGCACGAGGCCGATCAGGTCTATTCCACCATCCCGCTGACCACCGTGGTCAGGCTGATGGACCCGCCGCCGCCGCCCGAAGTGCTGATGGCGGCGCAGTCGATCCGGTTTCGCGGCATGATCCTCGTCTACCTCATCCTCGAGGCGGACCGGTTCACCGAATACGATGCCCATTACTTTCCCGAGCTGTCGATTCCGATCAGCCGGATGTCGGAGCCGAAGAACTACAGCTCGGCGACCGGGCCGAAGGGCCGCACGATCCTGTGTGCCGAGCTTCCCTGCGATCCGGGCGAAAAGTGGTGGGACATGTCGGACGAGGAACTGGGCAAGCACTACTGCGCGTGGCTCGGCAATCTCGGCCTGCCGGTGACGATGCCGGTGATCCGCTGCGAGACGCGGCGCATCGCCCACGCCTATCCGGTCTATGACCTCGACTATCAGCGCCATTTCGAGACGGTGGACAACTGGTTGCTGGGCCTCGACGGCTTCCTGAGCTTCGGGCGGCAGGGGCTGTTCGCGCATGACAACACGCACCATGCCTTCGCGATGGCCTATGCCGCCGCCGACAGCCTGACGGCCGGGGGGGACGTGGACCGGACCGCCTGGGCCGCGCATCGCCATGAGTTCGAAAGCCACCGGGTCGAGGATTGAGCTTGCCCGGACCCTTCGTCGATATCCTGATGTATCACTCGATCTCGAAGCGCGGCGGCGCGACCTCGGTCGCGCCCGGCATCTTCGCCGATCAGATGGCGGCGATCGCCGAGGCCGGGGTGCCGGTCATCACGCTCGACGATCTTCTGGCCGCGCGCGAGGGCAGGGTGCCGCTTGCCCCGCATTCGCTGATCCTGACCTTCGACGACGGTTTTCAGGATTTCGCCGATGCCGCATGGCCGATGATGGCGAAACACGGGTTCCGCCCCATCGTCTACCTGCCCACCGCCTTTGTCGGCCGCGCCGAGGGCTGGCGCGGCATCGCCGACCCGCCGCGGGCGCTGATGGGCTGGGGCACGATCCGGGCGCTGGCGAAGGAGGGCGTCACCTTCGGCAGTCATACCGTCAACCATCCCGAACTCGACAGCCTGCCCGCAGACGCGCTCGAGGCCGAGCTGGTCCGGTCGCGGAGCGAGATCGAGGACCGGCTGGAGGCTCAGGTCCGCCATTTCGCGCCGCCCTACGGGATCGCGGGGCCGGAGGTCCGGGCCCGGATCGCGGAAAGCTATCATTCGTCGGTTGGCACTCGGCTCGGTCAGGCGGGGCCGGGCGACGACCCCTTCGATCTGCCGCGGCTCGAAATGTTCTACTTCACCGACCGCGCCCGCTGGCGCGCGCATCTGGCCGGGCGCGGTGCGGCCTATCTTGCCGCCCGGCGGGCGATGCGGGCGGTGAAGGCGGTCGCGATGAAGCCGTGGCGGGGGCTTTGATGAGCGTCGGGCACAAGTTCATCAAGGGTGTCGCCTGGATGCTCGCCGGCGGCTGGACCGAACAGGCGATCAACTTTGTCGTCTTCGTCACCATGGCCAAGATCCTCGGGCCGGAGCTTTACGGGCTTCTTTCGATGGCGGCGGTCTTCATCGTTCTGGCCGAGGCTCTGGTGCGCGAAAGCGTGTCGGAATACCTCATCGCCGCGCCGGATCCGGTGGCGGAGGACTACAACGCCACCTTCTGGCTGACGGCGGGGCTCGGGCTGGCGCTGGCGGTTCTGCTCTGGCTCCTCGCCGGACCGATCGCGGCGCTTTACGGCCAGGCGCAGGTGGCCGGGCTGATCCGGGGCCTGTCGGTCACGGTGCTGATGATCGCCTTCACCGCCGTGCCGGTCGCGATCCTGAGGCGCGAGTTCAACTTCCGCGTCCTTTCCCTGCGCGCCATTGCCGGGGTGATCGTCGGCGGCACGGTCGGGGTCGGCATGGCGCTGGCGGGCTACGGGGTCTGGAGCTTCGTCGGCCAGTGGATCGCGATGATCGCCACCAATGTGGTCATGGCCTGGACCTCGGTTGCCTGGCGGCCGGGGCTTTCGACCAGCCGCGCGCATCTGATGCGGGCAGGGGCGTTCGGGGCGCAGGTGCTGGGTCTTCGCGCGGCGGAACTGGCGGCGGCGCAATTGCCGACGCTGATCATCGGGGCGACGCTCGGTCCTCTGGCGACGGGTCTCTATTCGGTGTCCTGGCGTCTGGTCGAGACGCTGACCTTCCTCATCTCGACGCCGCTCCGCATGGTCTCGCAACCGGCCTTCGCGGCGGTGACGCGGGAGGGCGGGCGCGCGGGCGACCTGCTGCTCGACATCGCGCGGCTGACCGGCGTCGCGGCGTTTCCGTTCTTCGTCGGCCTCGCGGTCGTGGCCGAGCCGGTCCTGCGGCTGGTCTTCGGCGAGGAATGGCTGGGGGCGGCGCCGGTCCTTTCGGTCCTCGCCTTTCTTGGGCTCTATTTCTCCATCGCGATGGTGCAGCAGAGCTTCTGCCTTGCCGCCGGCAAGGCGGGCGAGATCACGGTGCTGACCTGGGCCAACGTGGTCCTGGGCGCGGTCCTGATCCTTGTCGCGTCGCGCTGGGGGCTGGTCGCGATCACCGCCGGATTCGTCGCGGCGCATTACCTCCTCTGGATCTTCCGCTACCGGCTGGTGGCGCGAATCGGCCAGATGGAGGTGATGCCGCTGATCACCTGCAACGTCCTGCCGGCACTGGCGGCGGCGGCGATGGCGGTCTCGGTGCTGGCGGTGCAGCACATGCTCGCCGGCGCGCCGCTCGTGGTGAACGTGGTGGTCAGCATCCTGACCGGGGTCGTGGTCTTCGCGGCGCTCGCGGTCCTGCTGATGCGCGACCGGATCGGGCTTTTGCTGTCCCATGCGCGGCCGGGGCAGCAAGAAGGAGAGGCGGCATGAGATCGCTCCGCATCGTGATGTTCACGACCTTCTACCCGCCCTATTCCTTCGGCGGCGACGCGATCGGCGTGCAGCGGATGGCGCGGGCGCTCGCGGCGCGGGGGCACGATGTCAGCGTCGTCCATGACGAGGACAGCTACCTCATCCTCGGCGGCAAGCCACAGGCCGGGGGCGCCCCGGACGGGGTGCGGCGGATCGGGCTCAGGGGCCGGCACGGTCTCCTGTCGAACCTGCTGACCCAGCAACTCGGCCGTCCGGTCGTCCATGCCGGGCGTATCCGCGAGATCCTGGACGAACGGAGGCCGGACATCATCTGGCACAACAACACCTCGCTGATCGGCGGCCCGGGCCTTTTGCCGATGGGCGAGGGGCTGAAGATCTACGAGGCGCACGAGCATTGGCTGGTCTGCCCGACCCATGTGCTCTGGCGCCATGGGCGGGAGCTTTGCGACAGGCGCGACTGCCTGCGCTGCCAGCTCAGCTACAAGCGGCCGCCGCAGATCTGGCGCCATACCGGGATGCTCGACCGGGCGCTGGACCACATGGACCTGATCATCGCGAAAAGCGAGTTCAGCCGGCGAAAGCACCGCGAATTCGGGCTTCGGCAGGAAATGGCGGTGCTGCCCTATTTCCTCCCTGACCTTCCGACGCTTGCCGGGCCCTATACCGGCCATCCACGCCCCTATTTCCTCTTCGTCGGGCGGCTGGAGAAGATCAAGGGATTGCAGGATGTCTTCCCGGCGATGGACCGCTACCCGGAGGCGGACCTCCTGATCCTGGGCGACGGCGACTATGCGGGCGAGCTGAAGCGGCTTGCCGCCGGCAATCCGCGCATCCAGTTTCTGGGCCGCAAGTCGCCTGAAGAGCTTGACGCCTATTACCGCGGCGCGCTCGGCCTCATCGTGCCGTCGGTCTGCTACGAGACCTTCGGCATCATCCTGATCGAGAGCTTCCGGCTCGGAACCCCGGTCATCGCGCGGCGGCTGGGGCCGTTCCCGGAGATCGTCGAGGCGTCCGGCGCGGGCGCGCTCTTCGAGACCGAGGGCGAGCTGATTGCCGCCATGCGCGGGCTTCAGGAGGATCCGTCCCGGCGCGCGGCGCAGTCGCAGGCGGCGCGGGCGGCGTTCGGGGCGCTCTGGCGCGAGGACCGGGTGCTTGCCGCCTATGGCGCGGCGCTGGCGCGGGCGGCGCATGCCAAGGGCGATGCCGGGCTTGCGCGGGCGCTGGAGGCCGGGGCGTTCGAGGCGGTCGCCTGAAGCCGCCCGGCATTCACGGGGCGTTTGCGGCGATCCGGTGGGCGTTCGCCATGACCGAAAAGGTGATCGTCGTCGCCGGGATTGCCGGCAGGCTCGACGCGTCGATGACGTGGAGCCGGGTGAGGCCGTGAGGACGGCCGAGCGCGTCTGACGTGCCCGGCATCGGCTTGTCAGACATCGGCAGCGATCCACCGACATGGAAGCTCGACCCCGGCGCGCCGGGGCGGCTTGCGAAGGTCAGTGCGAAAAGCCCGGCCCGGCCCATCGCCTTGCCGATCCGCGCCGATGCGGCCTTGAGGACCCGATCCATCGCGGGGTTTTCGTCGAGCCGGGGCAGCAGCCGGCCATTCCGCCCGAGGCTGAGACCGATGCGGTGGGAATGATCGGAATGAAGGAATATCTGCGCCACGATGAGGCGGCGGGCAAGGGTCGTGAAGGCCGGCGCCGAGAAGGGCAGTTTCGATCCGTAATTGGCGATGAGGTCGCGGGCATAGTGTTCGTTCCAGCTGTAGATCTGGGAATGCACGAGGTGCGGCGAGACCGCGGGCGCGTCAAGCTCGACGAAGATCTGCGGCAGGGTGTGGAAGGCGCCGCGATCGGGGCGGGACTTGTTGCGCCAGAGCTGGATCATCGGCAGGAAGGCGTGCTGGCTGTCCTGCAACACCAATTCGCCCGCACCGGGCATCGAGGCGAGGAGGATGCGCGCGGTCTCGAGCACGCCGGCGCCGAGGAAGGCGCGGGCGCCGGTCACGGTGCCGCCGCCTTCGAGGTGAAGGGTGATGCCGGTGCCGGTCTCTTCGAACCGGGTCACGGCGGCGCCGGGGCGGTAGTGGACCTTCGGATCGGCGCGAAGCTCCGCCAGCGTGTCGCTCGCCGACCAGATCAGGCCGAAGGGGCAGCCGTGGAGGCAGAGCCCGCAGCGGCGGCAGGCGGCATCCACGGCTTGCCGCGCGGCGCCGAAGCGGATGCCTTCGGCGGCGAGGGCGTCGCGGGACCGCGAGAGCCGGCCGAGCAGCGCCTCGGCCTGCACCGTTGGCGGAATGCCGGCGCGCCCCGTCGCCGGGAAGACCGGCAGCAGGTCGTCGAGATCGTCGGCCCGTCCGGCGACCGGCAGGAACCTTGCCACCGCGCGGTAGTGCGGCGCGAGGTCGGTCGCGGTGATCGGCCAGCCCGCCATGTCCTCCTGCCGGTAGGGCAGGACCGCCGAGCCCCAGAGGTTCGACAATCCGCCCGCAGCGCGCGAGGCGCGGAGCGCCATCCAGCCGGGCAGGTCGGCAAAGCTCGCCGGCCCCGGTTCCATCGCGAAGTCCGATCCGAAGCGGCGGACCTGACCGGGCGGCGTCGCGTATTGCGGCGCCATCCAGGCGTCACGCTCCGCCTGTCCCCAGGCCGCCGGGTCAGTCGCGGCGAGGGCGGCGCGGCGCGCCTCGGCCTCGGCCTCCGGCACCTTGCCGCCGTCGAGCAGGATGACCGTGCGCCCCCGCGCCAGAAGCGCCTTGGCGGCGGACACCCCGGCGGGGCCGGAGCCGATGACGATGTCGGCGCCCTCAGTCACGGCGGAAGACGATCACGTTGCCGTCGCCGAGCGTGCCGCCGAAGCAGCGGATCGCCTTCAGCACGGTCTTCTCGGGCCGGTCGGGGGCGCAGATGTCGGACCCGCCGACGCCGGCATCGAGCGCCATCAGCGGCACGTCGCGGAAATTGCGGCCCGGAAACCCGACGACGAGGATCACCGGGCCGGGTTCGGCCAAAGCGGCCTTGTAGTCGTCATCGGTGTAGATCGCACCCCAGTCGGCGCCGTAGAAGCCGCGGAAGTCCTGTTCGGAATAGCCGACCGCATAGACCCGGTCGCCGGGTTTGCGTTCGCTTTCGGTGAAGGCATAGGCGCCGGCGAGGTCCTGTTTCGGGAAGGCGTAGTTGCGCTTGGCGAGGAAGGCCGAGATTGCCACCATCGCCACGACCGAGACCGCGAAAAGCCCGCGCGACACCCGCTCGCCGCCGATGAAATGGGCGATGACGGCACAGGAGAGCCGCACCCCCATCACGATCAGGAGCATCAGAAAGCCGATATCGACGAAGAAGAAGCGCGGCCAGATACGCATCCCGACCGCCATCAGGAGGCCGGCGGTGAGGCCGATATGGAGGAAGGTCGTGACCGCGAAGAGCGGCGCGTCGCGGTGCAGCGCGATGGCCCCGAGGACCGAGAGCGCCAGCACCGCCGCGCCGACCAGAGCCACGAGCGGGCCGGCCTGGCCGATGCCGGTCCGGATCGCCTCGAACGCGGTCCAGAGCGGGCTCTGGTATTCCTGCATCACATCGGTGGCGGAGCTTTCCGACACGGTCGAGACGGTGTCGAGAAGGCTCGGCAGGATCGGCAGGTAGACGAGGGCCGCGACGAGGCCGCCGAGGAGGAACCCCATGAAGGGCAGGCGCAACACCGGCCCGTCGAGCCCGCCGCGCAGCGCGCGGAAGACGACCACGGCAATCCAGACCAGTCCCTGGGCCATGAAGAAGAACGCCCCGGTGAGGTGGGTAAATACCGCCGCCGCGAGGCAGAGCCCGTAGAGCGCCCAGGTGCCGCGCGTCGGCGTCTTCATCCCGCGGAGGAAGAGGAGCATTCCGAGTGTCGAGAAGAGCGCGAGCCCGGTATAGCCGCGCGCGTTCTGCGAGAACCAGATCTCGTGATAGGAGAGCGCGAGGAGCAGCGTCGTGACATGGGCGATGGCCGCGCCCGCGACATCGCGGGCGAGAAACCACATCGCGGCGAGCGTGCCGAGCCCGAAGAGCATCGCCGGCAGCCGGATCGCCCAGGGCGCATCGCCGAAGAGGCTCATCGAGGCCTTGGCGGCGATGTTGTGGAGGTAGTGGTGGTTCATCGAGTAGGATTGCAGCATCTCGCCCCAGCCGAGATTGACATGGGTGACGAGGGTCTGGATTTCGTCATGCCACATCGGCGCGTTCAGCCCCCAGATGCGGAGCGCCGCCGCAAGCGCGAGGATCGCGCCGAGCCAGACAAAGTCGCGCTGTCCGGAACCCTGCATCGCCGGCCTCAGGCCGCCATCGCGGCGCGTTTTTCGGCGACGATGTCGGCGATGATCTCGGAGAGCGGCCGGCGCGGGCGGAAGCCGATCGTGCGTTCCAGCTTCGAGACGTCGGGCAGGCGCCGGGCCATGTCCTCGAACCCTTCGGGATAGACGTCGCTGTAGGGGATGAGCCTGATCTCGGACCGCGAGCCGGTGGCGGCGATGACCGCTTCGGCAAGCTGGCGGATCGTCACCTCCTGATCGTTGGCGACGTTGAAGACCTGTCCGAGCGCGGCCGGCGTCGCCATCAGCCGCACCAGCGCCTCCACCACATCCGCCACATGGCCGAAGCAGCGCGACTGTTCGCCGGTGCCGTGGACCATCAGCGGTTTCCCTTCCAGTGCCGACTGCACGAAGTTCGGCAGCACCATGCCGTAGCGCCCGGTCTGGCGCGGGCCGGTGGTGTTGAAGAAGCGCAGGACGACGGCGGGAAGCTGGACTTCGCGGACATAGGCCAGCGTCAGGAATTCATCGAGCTGCTTGGCCGAGGCATAGGACCAGCGCAGGTTCTTCGTGGCGCCGATGGTGAGGTCGTCATCCTCGGCGAAGGGGAATTTCGTCGCCTTGCCGTAGACCTCGGAGGTCGAGGCGACGAAGGTCAGCTTCCTGTCCTTCAGCGCCGCCTTCAGGACATTCTCCGTCCCGTTGATATTCGTCAGGATCGAGCGCGACGGCTCGTCCATGATCAGCTTCACCCCGACGGCGGCGGCAAGGTGAAAGATCACCTCGGCCTCGTCGGTCAGGGACTGGACGAGGGCGGGATCAAGGATCGTGCCCTCGACGAGGCGGAAGCGGTTGTGGCCGGCGAGGGCGGCGAGGTTCTCGCGCCGGCCGGTGGAGAAGTCGTCAAGCGCGGTGACGGAATGACCTTCGGCGATCAGGCGTTCGGAAAGATGCGAGCCGATGAAGCCGGCGCCGCCTGTAATCAGGATCTTCATATCACCTCGCGCGAAAACAGACATTCAATGTTGCGTGGAATCGTAGCACGCGGCGCCGGCGTCGGCCATGAGGATGTCGAGACTGGCATGGGGTTCGGAAACAGTTTCGGGCTCAGGCGGCCGGCGCGTCGGGAATGCGAACGACGCCGGTGCGAATCCCCTCGCCGGCCGGCCGCACCCCGGCCTTCGCGATGTGCACCGGCGACGGGCATTCCGCGTCAAACCGGGTGCATTCATGAAATTGTTCCCGTTCGGGGTACAACATTCCTGACTGTTCGCCCGAAGATTGCTTGGCTATTTGTATATGTGCAATTTTCCTCGGGGCTGTGCTATTTCTCAGCGTCTTCGGGCGCCTTGCGACAGGCTTGATTATGACCAACGCTTTTTCATTGTACTCCTCCCTGAAGGACCGGATTGCCCGTCGCGAGGCGCGGATCGCGACGGTGGGCCTCGGCTATGTCGGGCTGCCCCTGGCGCTGACGATCAGCGAGGCGGGGTTTCCCACGACCGGTCTCGACCTGAACGGCGCAAGGGTGGCCGCGATCAATGCCGGCGAGCGGGTGATCTCCTACTTCCCGGAGGACCGGATCCGCAGCGCCGTGGCCGGCGGCAAGTTCGCCGCGACCGACGATTTCGCCGCCTTGGCCGAGGTCGACGTGATTCTGATCTGCGTGCCGACGCCGCTGTCGCCGGCGCGTGAGCCGGATCTGAGCTATGTGATCCGCGCGGCCGAGGGGATCGCCGAACGGTTGCGCCCGGGCCAGCTCGTGGTGCTGGAAAGCACGGTCTGGCCGGGTGCGACGGCGACGGTGATCAGGCCGATCCTCGAGGCCCGCGGCCTGCGCGCGGGCGAGGACTTCTTCCTCGCCTTCTCGCCGGAGCGGGAGGATCCGGGGAACGCCACGTTCGACACCCGCTCGATTCCGAAGGTCGTGGGCGCCGACGATACCCGCTCGCGCGAGTTGATCGACCAGTTCTACTCGCAGATCGTGACGAGGACGGTGCCCGTGAGTTCGCTGGCGACCGCCGAGGCGGTGAAGCTGGCCGAGAACAGCTTCCGCACCGTGAACATCGCGCTCGTGAACGAGATGAAGGTAGCGCTTGAGGCGATGGGCGTCGATGTCTGGGAAGTGGTCAAGGCCGCCTCCACCAAGCCCTTCGGATACATGCCTTTTTATCCGGGTCCGGGGATCGGCGGCGACTGCATCCCGGTCTCTCCGGTCTATCTTTCCTGGCGGGCGAAGGATGTGGGCTCCGCCCTGCCGATCGTCGACCTGGCACGGGCGAACAACGACGGCGCGCCCGACATGATCGCCGGCCGAGTCGCGGTGGAGTTGTCGAAGGACGCCAGGCCGATCACGGACGCGCGCATCCTGATCCTCGGGGTCGCCTACAAGAAGAATGTCGAGGATACCCGCGAAAGCCCGGCGCTTGCGGTCCTGAAGCGGTTGGAGGCGATGGGCGCGGAATGCGACTATCACGACCCGTATTTCCCGGTCATGCCGGTGACCCGCGATCATCCGGCGCTGGCCGGCCGCCGGTCTGTGGCGCTGACCGAAGAGGCGGTGGCAGGCTATGACGCGGTGCTGGTGGCAACGGATCACTCGGATGTCGATTATGCGCTCGTCGCGCGGGCGGCGCGGCTCGTCCTCGACACGCGCAACGTGTTCGCCGCATTCGATACGACAGGGCGGCCGGCGCGGCTGGTGAAGATATGACGGTGGCGAGCCCGGCATCCGGGCGTGGTGCCGGAACGGGTTTTGATCGGGCGACGCCCTTGCGCGCCTGGCGGGAACAGGGAGCGATTCGGATGTTGTGGCTCTGGACCTTGATCGGGCATCGTCATTTCAACCCTGAGTTGAAGATGACGGAAGCGCTCGCCCGCAAACGCGGGCGCGCGTCAACGAAGAGGTGGTAACTTGCGTGATTGGTTCCGGATGTGGCACCCTTGTCCGGTGTTTTCGTGAAGATCGTTTTGTGCCCCGGCCGTCCCAATGTATATTGGTGGCGAAGGGTGGATTTTTATAACTGATGTTATTGGGAACGGTGGTGGCCAGAATGCAGCAGGAAAAACCTTGTCCCGTCGTTGTCATCGGCGGCGGCCCGGCCGGGCTCACTGCGGCTTACGAGCTGCAGAAGCGGAGCAGTGGCCACAAGCCCAAGGTCTATGAGGCGTCGAACATGGTCGGCGGCATCTCGCGGACCGAATCCAACAATGGCTACCGGTTCGACATCGGCGGCCACCGCTTCTTCACCAAGGTGAAGGAAGTCGAGGAGATGTGGCACGAGGTGCTGAAGGACGATTTCATCACCGTCCCGCGCCTCAGCCGGATCTACTACCGCGAGAAGTTCTTCGACTATCCGCTGAAGCTCTTCAACGCGCTCACGAATATCGGACCCTACGAGTCGATGCGCATCCTGCTCAGCTACTTCAAGTGGCAGGTCCGCCCCTTCCGCAAGGAAGAGAGCTTCGAGGAATGGGTGATCAACCGCTTCGGCGGCCGGCTCTACATGCACTTCTTCCGCAGCTACACGCAGAAGGTCTGGGGCATCAATCCGAAGGACATCCGCGCCGACTGGGCGGCGCAGCGGATCAAGAACCTGTCGCTTTTCAAGGCGGTCTGGAACGCGATCTCGGGTGCCAACGACACGGTCTCGCTGATCGAGGAATTCCAGTATCCGCGCCTCGGCCCCGGCATGATGTGGGAACGCACCCAGGAGATCATCGAGGAGCAGGGCGGCGAAGTGCATCTGCGCTCCGAGGTGGTCAAGGTGAACCGCAAGGGCAACCGCGTGACCTCGATCGACGTCAAGCACTGGCACGAGGACGGGCGCGAGCCGGTCATGGAGCGGGTCGAGGGCGAGCATTTCGTCAACTCGATGGCGCTTCGCGACCTGATCCGCGCCTTCGATCCGCCGCCGCCGCCGGAGGTGGTGGAGGCCGCGAACAAGCTCAAGTATCGCGACTTCCTGATCGTGACGCTGGTTCTCGACCATGCCGACCCGTTCAAGGACAACTGGATCTACATCCACTCGCCGAAGGTGAAGGTCGGCCGGATCCAGAACTTCCGCGCCTGGTCGAAGGAGATGCTGCCGGACCAGAACACCGCCTCGATCGGCATGGAGTACTTCTGCCAGCAGGGCGACGGCTTGTGGAACATGTCGGACGCAGAGTTGCGCGCGCTCGCTTCGGAAGAGATCGAGCAGCTCGGCCTCGCCAAGGCGGCGGATGTCATCGATGCCGCGATCATCCGCCAGCCGAAGGCCTATCCGGTCTATGACGGCGAGTATCGCGCCGCGCTCGACGTGCTGGAGGAGTGGCTGCTGAGCCTCGAGAACTTCCAGACGGTTGGCCGCAACGGCCTGCACCGCTACAACAACCAGGATCATTCGATGCTGTCGGCGATGCTGGCGGCGCGCAATATCCTCGGCGAGAAGCACGACGTCTGGACCGTGAACGTCGAACGATCCTATCATGAGGAATTCGAGGTCAAGAAGCAGGCCGCGTCGATGAAGGCGGCACTCGCTGCCGAATAGGCGGGGCTGAGGCAGACAAGGGGCAGCCCGTGCGGCGTCTGACGGACAGTATCTATGGTCTTTGGGTAGTGCTTGCGCTGCCGGCGGTCTGGTTCCTGGCGGAACGGTTCGTCCTGCACGGCAAGGTCGCCTTCGTTCCGTGGACGGGAATCCTGTCCTGCTGGTTCCTGATCCTGACGATGGCGGTCACGCCGCTGCAACTGCTTCTCGGGCCGCTGCCCTGGCTGAAGAAGCGGCGGCGCTATTTCGGGGTGGCCAGCTTCGGCTATGCCTTCCTTCACCTCTTCTTCTGGATCATCAACGCCAATATGGGCGCGCTGATCCGCTCCTTCATCCGGGTCGAGATCCTGACCGGCTGGATCGCGATGGCGATCATGGCAGTCCTTGCGACGACTTCGTTCGACGGGGCGGTGAAGAAGCTCGGGCCGCGGTGGAAGACGATCCAGCGCTGGATCTATCCGATGGCGATCCTTACGCTTGTGCACTGGGTGATGACGACCGATCATCTCATGGATGTGGTCCTCTATTGCGGACCGCTGGCGGCACTTTCCGCCTGGCGGATCGTCCGCTACCGGAGCCGGCTTCGCGGAGCGTGAGGCGGGTGGTTTCGCCCGGGGGCTACGCGTGAAATCATCCCTGTCCCCTATGATCCGAAGCGAAATCCGACCACGCCCTTGCCTGATCTTGACCCCTGCCACGCAGGCTTTGACGGCCCAAGCCGGCCGGTCTAGGCTTGGCGGCACGAGGCGGGCGGAGTGGATGAGATGACGGACAAGGGACCGGAGGGCGAGCTGACGCTCCGCACGCTCGCCATGCCGCGCGACGTGAACGTCAACGGCGACATCTTCGGCGGCTGGGTGCTGAGCCAGATGGACATCGCCGGCGGCATCGTCGCGGGGGCGAGGGGCCGGGTGGCCACGGTCGCGGTCGACGCGATGAAGTTCATCCGGCCGGTGAAGGTCGGCGACGTCCTCTGCATCTATGTGAAGGTCGGTCGGATCGGCCGCACCTCGCTGGCGCTCGAGATCGAGGCCTGGGTCCTGCGCGGCCGTCTCGGTGCGCGGGAAAAGGTGACCGAGGCGGTCTTCACCTTCGTCGCGATCGACGACGATGGCCGGCCCAGGGTCGTGCCCGAGGCATGACGTCCCGGCTTTCGGGCGCGAGGGTTCAGATCGCCGCCCAGTCGGTGAAGCGGTAGGTTACACGCGGCGGGCGCGGTCTGCGGTCGCCGGGGTGCGGCTTCGGGGCGGGCGGGACGGGGACCTGGCGGTTCATGGCTTTCTCC
>WOYI010643410.1_pt1 | contig 22797 bp, 29 predicted proteins | sample 6423411 | NCBI WGS metagenome assembly WOYI01 (sample SAMN13441803, study PRJNA592873) | oil field metagenome | biome: oil field; feature: oil-well bore; material: oil-contaminated soil; isolation source: oil-contaminated soil from oil-well borehole | place: Germany: Wietze | collected 2016-10-18 ... | reverse complement strand
CTTAACACCTAAAATCACACAATGCGGTTTATTTTCTCTTGCCTGCTCAGCTTGAGCGCTCACCTTGCCTTGCTGCTCGCTCTGACATGGCTTTCCCATACGCCAGCACCCTTACCTTTAAACGTACCCATCAAAGCCACACTGCGCCGTGCGTCTGTAGCACCGAGCACTTTAGCCGACACAAAGACCAGCGTCCCGCAAAATCCCGAGACACCCCGAGACACCCAATCCGTCAGCACTGCCCCTGCCACCAGAACCAAACCAGCACCGAAAAATCTTCAGGGCCCTGCCCTGCGTCGCGCACAAGCCATGCTCTCGAAACATCTGTTTTATCCACCACTCGCGGTAACCCAAGGATTGGAAGGCGAGGTCGTGCTCTTGCTGACGCTGGATGCTACCGGCCATATCCGTGCCCTGGCAATTGCCAAGAGCTCGGGTCATGTGCTGCTTGATGAGGCGGCGCTCGATGCTGTACGCCATGTCGGGGCGTTGCCCGGCAACCCGCGCCAGACCCTGTTACCGGTCACTTTCCGCTTACAGTAATCACACTGGATTGTCGATGTCGATAAATTCGCATTCAATACCGCAAGTTTTGTTCAGCTGTTCTGCCAAGGCCATCACGCCATAACGTTCGGTCGCATGGTGACCTGCTGCCAGATACGCCATACCGGTTTCGCGCGCCAGATGCACTGTCTGCTCGGAGATTTCGCCGGAAACAAAAATATCGGCACCCGTCGCCAATGCTTCTTCAAAATAACTCTGCGCGCCGCCGGTACACCAGGCGATGCGTTTTATCGGACGAGTCGCTTCGCCTATCAATAAAGGTGTGTGCCCTAAGCTGCACTCAACGACAGCAGCCAAATCACCCGCAAAAGTCGGCGCTGGCGGGACGCCGAAAAAGCCAATGTCCTGCTCGCTAAATCGTCCTTCGATTGTCCAACCCAGACGTGCCGCAAGTTGCGCATTATTGCCCAGCGTCGGGTGAGCATCCAGCGGCAGGTGGTAAGCAAAAAGACTCATGTCAGCAGCAAGCAAGCTCGCCAGACGCTGACGACGATAACCGGTAATACGACCGTCTTCGCCTTTCCAAAACCAGCCGTGATGCACCAGCAGGGCATCGGCCCGACGTTTAACCGCCGCATCAACCAGCGCTTGGCTTGCCGTGACACCACAAACAACGCGGCGCACTTCTTCCCTGCCTTCCACTTGCAAGCCATTTGGGCAATAATCGCGAAAGCGCGCGGCCTCAAGCAGCCCGTCAAGCGTCATCCGTAGTTCCTCACGTTGCATTGTTTTCAACCTTTTCATTACCAAAGAGTTTAATTATGCGCCGTCTCTGGCTTACCTTCGCCCAAACCATCACTGTTTGTATCGCGCTTTTATTCACGATTAAAACACTCAAGCCCGAATGGCTGGCTTACTGGCCGAATTTATCGTCTTTGCCCGCGCCATCGGCCACCGTCGTCGAGGCCTCTGTGAGCCTTGCGCACCGCCCGGGCTCCTACGCCGATGCTGCGCAAAAGGCCTTGCCTGCAGTGGTCCATGTGTATACCAGCCAAGACATCAAGATACCGCGCCACCCCTTGCAGGACGATCCCGTATTTCGTCATTTCTTTGGTGACCGCCTGGGTGAAGGCTCTGCGCGCCGGTCTGGCCTGGGCAGTGGGGTGGTGGTCTCGCCCGAGGGTTATATTCTGACTAATTTTCATGTTGTTAATGGCGCAGATGAAATTGAAGTCGCGAGCAACGATGGGCACAAATACAAAGCGCAGGTGGTGGGTTCAGACCCTGAATCCGACTTGGCAGTTCTGCGCATTCCGGCCGACCATAAGCTGCCAGTGATTACCTTTGGGAATAGCGATACGTTGCGCGTAGGTGACATTGTGTTGGCCATCGGCAATCCATTCGGCGTGGGGCAAACCGTCACCTCAGGCATCGTGTCTGCACTTGGCCGATCACACCTGGGCATCAACACGTTTGAAAATTTCATTCAGACAGATGCAGCGATTAACCCGGGTAATTCAGGCGGCGCGTTAATTGATACGAATGGCAATCTGGTCGGCATCAATACCGCGATTTATTCGCAAAGTGGCGGCTCGATGGGCATTGGATTTGCCATCCCGGTATCGCTGGCTAAAAACATCATGGAAGAAATCGTGAAAAATGGTATGGTCACCCGAGGCTGGATTGGTGTTGAAGTGCAAGAGATTACGCCAGAACTGGCGGAGTCATTCAAGCTGCCCAGCGCCGAAGGCGCGCTGATTGCGGGTGTTGTGCGTGGCGCACCGGCCGAGCGGGCCGGCATTCAGCCAGGTGATGTGCTGCTTGATGTGGCAGGCAAACCCGTGAAAGATTCACAAGCGATGCTCGGTCTCATCGCGACGCTTGAACCCGGGAAAGTCGCTCGCCTCAAGCTCATGCGTGCGGGTAAAACCTTCAATGCGGATGTCACTATCACCCGGCGTCCGAAGCCGCCAGCTGAGGAAAACCCGGAATAAATCCTATCGCCCTGTATGACTTTAAGGTTAATACTTATGGCGAGCTATCGCCCGAAGTAGCCAGCGCAGGCTGGGTGATGAAGCTTGCCATGAAAACACCGGCTTCAAATAACAACCACATAGGCAAAGCCATCATGAATTGTGAAATGACATCGGGCGGCGTAAAAATTGCACCCACCACAAACGCCCCAACGATGACATAAGGTCGCCATTCACGCAGTTTTTCAACGCGCACAAACCCCATTTTGACCAGCACGATGACGATCACCGGCACCTCAAACGTGGCACCAAAAGCAAGAAACATGGTGAGCACAAATGAAAAATATTTCTCAATATCCGTCATCCACGAAACGCCCACCGGGGCGAACTTCGCCATAAAACCAAAAACCATGGGGAAAAATGCAAAGTAGGCAAATGCCATTCCCGTGAAAAAGAGCAAGACAGAGGCAATTAACATTGGTACGGCAAATTTCTTTTCGTGGGCATATAACCCCGGCGCAACAAATGCCCAGATCTGATACAGAACATACGGTAGCGCCACAAGAAAAGAAACCACCAGCGCGACTTTCATCGGCACTAGAAATACACCGACAACATCGGTGGCGATCATGGTGCCACCCGCTGGCAAAACGTGCAAAAGCGGTGCTGCCAGCAGCGAATAAAGCTCTCGCGCGAAAAATGCCATGGGAACAAAAACAATCAGCACGGCAATCAATATGCGAATCAGCCGATTGCGTAATTCAACCAGATGCGACAGAAAACTTTCCTGATCTTCCCGCATCAGGTGCGTTCCGTTGGCGTGGCAGGTGTAGCTGGTTTTGCCAGTTCAGCGGATGTTTTTTCAGACGACGCCGTGCCTGGAAAAGTCGGCGCTGGTGATACGGCGCGAAACAAGTCCTCTTGACGGACAGCCTCTTGAGGAACAGCGATATCCTCAGCCTTTAATCCGGGAGACGCGATTTTTTGCACGACAGCCGACGCCATCTCGGACTCCACTTCATGCATTTCATGGCGCACGGTAGACTCAGCCGCAACGATACGATCGGCCACATCTTGCTGCATTTTTTTCAATTCTTCGAGTTGCATTTCGCGGCTGATATCTGCTTTGACATCATTCACGTAGCGGCGCAACCGGCCAGACAAAAGCCCGGCCGTGCGTGCTACTTTGGGTAGACGCTCGGGGCCAATCACGATGAGCGCAACTACCGCGATCAACAATAGCTCAGAAAATCCGATATCAAACATGCAATATCAGCACCACAAAAAATCGGCAATGCATTCGCCTTCAACTACTGCCCCCATCAGGCTATAAAAAATCACAACTTGGATTGCTCGCGGTGCGATTCAACATCAATCGTCTGCCCCGTCACCTGCGCGGGAGGCTTGGTTGATGTGCTTTGCGTGCTGGCGTCATCTGCTGCACCATCTCTCATGCCATCTTTAAAGCCTTTAACTGCACCGCCCAAGTCGGAACCTATATTCCGCAACTTCTTGGTGCCAAATACCAGCATGACAATCACCAAGACAATCAACCAGTGCCAGATGCTCAAGCTTCCCATTATGTTCTCCTTGTCAAATCGTTCGCTGCTTAACGCTTTTTCAGCAAAGGGCCCAGTGGATCAGGGCCACCGAGTACATGTACATGCAAATGATACACTTCCTGCCCCCCCACACGGCCGGTGTTGATGACGGTACGAAAGCCATCATTCAAACCCTGGCTTTTGGCGAGCTCGCCCGTTTTGGCAAGCAGATACCCCAAGGTTTTCTGGTGGCTCATATCGGTCTCAGCCAAGGATCCAATATGTTGTTTGGGCACGATCAAAAAATGAACCGGTGCGGCGGGCTGAATATCATGAAAAACAAAAATCTCTTCGTCCTCAAAAATTTTTCTTGAGGGAATCTCTCCACGAATGATTTTGCAAAAAATACAGTCCATTGTTGCATCACTCATTTTTCTGCCCCACGACGTTTCTTTTCGTCGATACCAGAAATCCCTTCGCGACGACGAAACTCGGCCACCACATCATCAACACCGACATCAAATTGAGCAAGCAGCATCAAGCTGTGAAACCAGAGATCAGTGACCTCATGCACCAGATGCAAACGGTCGCCATCCTTGGCGGCCATAATGGTTTCAGCTGCTTCCTCGGCGATTTTTTTGCAGATCGAATCAATCCCTTTGGCATACAAACTGGCCACATAGGAAGAATCCGGTGCGGCAGTTTTTCGCTCAACCAGGATTTTTTGCAAACGATGCAACACTTCAAGATCTATCATTTGTAAATAGCCTCCGGTGCCTTGAGTACAGGATCAACTGCCTGCCAAATCCCCGACTCAAAACGCTGGAAAAAACAACTCTTGCGCCCCGTATGACACGCCATGCCTGAAACTTGCTCCACCTTCAACAAGACCGCATCGTTATCGCAATCCAGTCGGATTTCCTTGACCCATTGCACATGACCCGACTCTTCTCCTTTGCGCCACAGCCGATTACGCGAACGTGACCAATAAATTGCTCGGCCTTCGACTACTGTCAGCGACAATGCCTCGCGATTCATCCAGGCGAGCATCAAAACCTCGCCGCCAGACACTTCTTGCGCGATCGCCGGCACCAATCCCTGCGCATCCCATTTGACCGCCTCCAGCCAGGAAGTTTCATTCGCACAAACATCCAAGAGTTTACTCATAACCTCACCTCGACACCTTGTTGCCGCATGTATTCTTTCGCTTCACGCACAGTGAATTCACCATAATGGAAAATACTCGCCGCTAACACCGCATCGGCTCGCCCCTGTGTGACGCCATCTGCCAAATGCGCGAGACTTCCCACGCCGCCACTGGCAATCACTGGAATAGTAACGGCATCGGCCACTGCGCGGGTTAATGCTAGATCAAAGCCAGACTTTGTGCCATCACGATCCATGCTGGTAAGCAAAATTTCACCCGCACCCAGCAGCTGCACCTGCCGCGCCCAGTCAATCACATCCAGGCCCACATTTTTACGCCCACCGTGGGTAAACACCTCCCATTTGCCGGGACTTGTCTGCTTGGCATCAATTGCTACCACAATGCATTGCGTGCCGACTTTGGCCGCGGCATCAGCTACTAATTGCGGATTATTCACCGCTGCAGTATTCATGCTGACTTTATCTGCGCCTGCATTAAGCAAACGACGTACATCTGTCACCGCACGCACACCGCCGCCGACAGTGAGCGGAATAAACACTTGAGAGGCCACTGCCTCGATAATGTGCAAAATAATGTCACGCTCATCCGAGCTAGCCGTGATATCCAGAAAGGTAATTTCGTCCGCACCCTGTGCGTCATAGCGCTGAGCAATTTCAACAGGATCACCCGCATCGCGTAACGCGACAAAATTAACGCCTTTCACGACGCGACCGGCATTCACGTCAAGGCATGGAATAATGCGTTTGGCTAACATGGCTGGCAAACTAGATCGGCTTAGCGGCCAGAAAGCGAATCTGCCTCGGCTTGCGCTGCTTTGAAGTTCAGCGTGCCTTCATAAATTGCCCGGCCAGTAATTGCCCCCATGATGCCCTCATGCGCCACCTGGCACAGCGCCTGGATGTCTTGTAAGCCTGCCATACCGCCACTAGCGATCACCGGAATAGTCAGTGCCTGGGCTAGTTTGACGGTTGCTTCGATGTTCACACCGGACAACATGCCGTCCCGCCCGATGTCGGTATAAATCACTGCCTCGGCACCATAGCCTTCAAATTTCTTGGCTAGATCAATCACATCGTGACCGGTCAGCTTGGACCAGCCATCAACAGCCACCTTGCCCTCTTTTGCATCCAGCCCAACAATGATATGCCCGGGAAAGGCACTACAAGCATCATGCAAAAACCCGGGGTTCTTCACTGCGGCTGTGCCAATAATGACATACCGAATTCCATCATCCAGACAACGCGCTATAGTATCCAGGTCACGAATGCCACCGCCCAATTGCACGGGAATTTCATCGCCGACTTCGGCAAGTATCATCTTGATGGCAGATTCGTTTTTTGGCTTACCGGCAAACGCACCGTTCAGGTCAACCAAATGCAAACGGCGTGCGCCTTGTTCAATCCAATGCCGGGCCATGGCGGCCGGATCTTCAGAAAACACGGTGGCATCATCCATTTCACCCTGTTTTAAACGGACACAATGGCCATCTTTCAAATCAATTGCAGGTATGAGCAGCATAAAAATTAATTGTTAGAAAAGTTAGCAACAATGGGCAACGTAGTTAAATTCACAACAACGCCGACGCCTGATCAAGGCTGCCAGCGCATGAAGTTTTCCAGCAAGCGCAAACCCGCTTGCGCACTTTTTTCCGGATGAAATTGGACGGCAAAGATGTTCTCGCGCGCAATGGCGCTGGTAAAGGTAATGCCATGGGTAGTCTCCCCTGCAATGCAGGCAGCATCTTGCGGCTCAACGTAATAGCTATGCACAAAATAAAAACGTGTTTCATCGGCAATACCATCCCATAACGGATGCGACCGATGCGCCTCACTCTGCCGTACCTGATTCCATCCCATATGTGGCACTTTGAGCCGCGAACCATCAGGCATAACCATGGCCGCTTGCGGAAAGCGTGGCACACGCCCGGCTAAAACCTCAAGCCCCATGACATCACCTTCTTCGGCGTGCCCAAACAGCATTTGCAACCCGACACAAATGCCCAAAAAAGGTTTTTCAGCAGCAGCACGCATCACCGCATCGCGCAGATGCCGCTCAGTCAGCTCGCGCATGCAGTCCGGCATGGCCCCCTGTCCTGGCACCACCACGCGATTCGCTGCAGCAATTTCAGCCGCATCGGCGGTAACGCGCACAGAAGCATGGGGCGCCACATGCTCAATGGCTTTAGCCACGGAGCGCAAGTTACCCATGCCGTAATCGACCACTGCAACCGACATAGCCATCGTATTCATGCTTGAGTCAGAGCGAGCCTTTAGTCGAAGGAATAGCATCCGCAGCACGCACATCGGCCTCAATAGCCATGCGCAATGCACGGGCAAAGGCCTTGAACACGGTTTCTGCCTGATGGTGGGCATTCACGCCGCTGAGGTTATCAATGTGCAGAGAAATTCCTGCGTGATTGACTAATCCCTGAAAAAACTCATGAATCAAATCGACATCAAATTCACCAATGACGGCACGCGTAAAAGGCACGTTGAAAACCAGACCAGGGCGGCCAGACAAATCAACGACCACTCGCGACAAGGCTTCATCCAGCGGAACATAAGCATGTCCATAGCGGCGCAAGCCTTTTTTATCACCCAAGGCTTTGGCCAACGCCTGGCCGAAAGTAATGCCTACATCCTCTACCGTGTGATGTGCATCAATATGCAGATCTCCCACGGCGTCGATCATGAGATCGATCATGCCATGCCGCGCAATCTGGTCGAGCATGTGATCAAAAAATCCAACGCCGGTAGAGAGCTTGGCAACACCCGCGCCATCCAGATTGATGGCAACGCGAATACGGGTTTCGAGGGTATTACGAGAAACGTCGGCTTGCCGCATGGCAGTCTTCTACACGCAGTTGAACAAGAACAGCATGATACCATCGCCAAAGTTTCGTTTTCACGCATTATGCAACCTTACGATCAATCCTTACACCCCGACTAATCCATAAAATCATGTCCGAATTTTGGAGCGATATTGTCAAAAGGCTTACGCCTTATGTCCCCGGCGAACAGCCCAAGCTGGCCAATCTGGTTAAGCTCAACACCAACGAAAACCCCTATGACCCCAGCCCACGCGTGCTCAAAGCCATTCGCGGCGCCGTGGGGGAAAATTTACGGCTTTATCCAGACCCAAATGCCGATGCGCTGAAAGAAGTCATTGCCGACCACTTTGCTGTGACATCCATCAACGTGTTTGTGGGCAATGGCTCTGACGAAATTTTGGCGCACGTTTTTTTGGGCTTGCTCAAACATGACCAGCCAGTACTTTTCCCCGACATCACTTACAGCTTTTATCCTGTGTATTGCGGACTGTATGAAATTGCTTTTAACACCGTACCGCTGGCTAAAGACTTTTCCATCCGCATTGCAGACTATGACCAACCCAATGGCGGCATTATTTTTCCCAACCCGAATGCGCCCACAGGCCGTGCAATTTCTCTGGATGAAATAGAGCAGCTTTTGCAAATGCATCCGCATAAAGTAGTGGTAATCGACGAAGCCTATGTCGATTTTGGCGGGGAGAGTGCCATTCCCCTCACCCATCGCTATCCGAATCTGCTGGTCGTGCACACCTTCTCTAAATCGCGCTCACTGGCTGGTTTACGCGTGGGGTTTGCCATTGGCCATTCCGATTTAATTGAAGCGCTCGAGCGGGTAAAAAACAGTTTCAACTCTTACCCGCTGGATCGTCTTGCCATGACCGGCGCCATCGCCGCACTGGAAGACACCGCCCATTTTGAAAGAACCCGCAAAGCCATCATCCATACGCGCGAAAACCTGATATCCGCGCTGGAAGCACTTGGCTTTGAAGTACTGCCCTCGGTTGCGAACTTTGTCTTTGTCCGCCACCCACAGCACGACGCCGAAAAGTCGGCGTTGGCGCTACGCCAACATGGCATCGTGGTACGCCATTTCAAATTGCCACGCATTGAACAATTTCTGCGCATTACCATCGGTACTGATGATCAATGCGCAATTCTGCTCAAGGCTCTCGAGGAAATTCTGGCATAACGCTAATCCATGGCAATAAAAAACACCTACAGCGCCATTGCCTTGCTATTTTTAGTAACGACGACTTATTACGCACTCAACGCGCACGCTGCCAGCCCGGATTTTATCGCTGACCAAATCAAACATCGACAATCTTTGACCAACAATGATCATGGCGAGGAAGGCGTTAAATTTTCCTGCGGGAAAGAGCAATTGCATGATGTTGAACGCGACATGCTTGGCTATCTCACCCAACTGGGTATTGCTCCGGCACTCGTTAATCACACTTTTTCAGCCGATGCCGCGAGTTTAATCTTCCAACTGACAACGCCACCTGGTGATATTTCAACCGTTGATTTACGGTTTCGTCCTGAAATGGAAATTAGCGATCAGCTTATTTCCCTTCCATCCCGTCATGGAAAACCAACGACTGTGCTTACTGTTTCAGAAAAAGAAATTGTCTTGTCCCTTATGCAGCACGGTCGGCTTACCGAGTTTTCTGGTGACCAATGCAGCTTTCAGGTCTTTCGTGATCACGTGGGTATCCGTCAAAATATTGTTGCCTGGGCCGAAAATCTTGAATGGAACTGGCCCGATGGAAAGCGCGCTCGATGGAACACGCGTTATTGGAAAAAAGGAACGCCGCTACCTGACGTATCAATGTCAAAAGCAGTTGCAGACGCTTTCCTAAATCAGGAGAAATACTCTATCGGTTGCTATACGGCAACAAAATTGGTCATGATCCATGGCGTGCTTGATTACTACGCACGCATCAAAAACAGTCCTGCCAACTTAACCGAGATTGAACAACGGCTCATGGCGGGCGATAACGACCCCTTAGTACGAATCGAGCCACGTGCCGTCTGGGCCTTCGAAGAAGATTTTGACGCAAGCGAATTGTGGCAAAAAGGAAAATTGCTTGAAATGCGCTACAACATTCCTGCAAGAAATTTTGTGCCAGGTGATTGGGGATACTTATTAAATACCGATCCGATCACCGCCAAAAAAATCGGCTATGAAGGATCCAATGCCATTTATCTTGGCCGTGGAAAATTCGATGACTACTACAACGACCACAATCATTCCTATCTGTTCCGGGAAAAACTCGATGAAGTCTACCAATGGCGCAACAAGGTCTTTAGTCGGCAGCGCGATATTGCCAAAGTCCGCCCATTGACCGAACGTGACATTGAAAAACTTGAAGCAACCCCTGAAAAAGGCGGACTTGTCATGGATATACGGGTTTATTTCCCGCCATTTTCGCCTCGTTCAGCGAATGTCCATTAGGCCGGAAACGTGAGACTTCGCCTGTAGAACAGCCAGCCTGTGCAAAGGAAAGTCGGCGCTGGTGAAGCGGCGATAACGCCTTTTTGCGAACCCTTTAAGCGAACCTTTTACGCGCTTACAAAGGGCTTACGACTTGATACGCAACTCCGCCGCACGGGCATGTGCGGTGAGCCCTTCGCCATACGCCAATGTCGCGGCAATCGGGCCTAAGGTTTGGGCACCTGCGGCTGAGACTTCAATCAGGCTGCTGCGTTTTTGGAAGTCGTACACGCCGAGCGGTGAAGAAAAACGCGCGCTACGTGACGTCGGCAGTACATGGTTCGGCCCGGCGCAGTAGTCGCCCAAGGATTCGGAAGCATACTGACCAATGAAAATCGCGCCCGCATGGCGAATTTTTTCGACCAGCAGATTCGGTTCGGCAACGGCCAGTTCAAGATGTTCTGGGGCGATGCGATTAGCGATAGTGCAGGCCTCGGTCAGATCGGCAACCTGAATCAGCGCACCGCGCCCTTTAAGCGAGGCCTCGATTACTGCGCGACGCGACATTGTTGGCAGCAGTTTTTCAATACTGGCAGCGACACGCTCAATGAATACCGCATCGGGACAAAGCAAAATGGATTGCGCCAGCTCATCATGCTCGGCTTGAGCGAACAGATCCATGGCCACCCAGTCCGGATTGGCAGAGGCATCCGCAATCACCAACACTTCGGAAGGCCCGGCGATCATGTCGATGCCGACAATACCGAACACGCGCCGCTTGGCTGCGGCAACATAGGCGTTGCCGGGGCCGACGATTTTGTCGACTTGCGGAATAGTCTGCGTACCGTAGGCCAGCGCTGCCACGGCTTGTGCGCCACCAATGGTAAAGACGCGATCAACACCGGCCAGGTGGGCTGCGGCCAGCACCAGCGCATTTTTTTCACCACGCGGCGTAGGTACAACCATGATGAGCTCACCCACGCCAGCCACTTTGGCAGGCAATGCATTCATCAACACAGAACTGGGATATGCCGCTTTGCCACCAGGCACATACAAACCCACGCGATCCAGCGGCGTGATTTTTTGCCCGAGCCGGGTACCGCGCATTGCGCCTTCGGTTTCGGTATAGCTCCACGATTCAACCTTTTGCCGTTCGTGATAACTACGGATGCGTGCGGCAGCGGCTTCCAACGCTTGGCGCTGATCGGTAGGCAAGGTATCAAATGCGATGGCGAGTTCAGCCGAAGACAACGACAACTCAGCCATCGTACTAGCGGCAAGCCCGTCAAAACGCTGGGTGTATTCAAGCACGGCTGCATCGCCTCGCTGACGCACCTGGGTCAGAATGTCGACGACAGCCCGCTCGATGCCGTCATCTGTCGCATGGTCAAAAGCAAGCAGCGCATCAAGCGTTGCCAGAAAATCCGGCATGCGCGTGGATAAACGCCGCATCATGGCGCAGGAGCCCCTGCAATGGCACCGGCAAAAGCATCAATCAACGGCTGCAAGCGGTCACGCTTCATTTTCAGTGCGGCTTGATTCACCACCAGACGCGATGAAATCTGCATAATTTCTTCGACTTCAAGCAAGTGGTTGGCGCGCAGGGTAGCACCACTCGAGACCAGATCAACGATGGCATCGGCCAATCCAACCAGCGGTGCAAGCTCCATCGAACCATATAGCTTGATCAAATCAACATGCACGCCTTTAGCAGCAAAATGCTCGCGCGCAGTATTGAGGTATTTAGTTGCCACGCGCAAGCGCGCGCCGCGCTTTACCGCAGCAACATAGTCAAACCCTTCAGGCACAGCCACCGCCATGCGGCACTTGGCGATATTCAAATCCAGCGGCTGGTACAGCCCTGCCCCGCCGTGCTCAAGCAGCACATCCTTGCCGGCAATGCCAATATCGGCAGCGCCGTATTGCACATAGGTAGGTACATCCGAAGCACGCACAATCACCAGGCGAACATCTTCACGATTGGTGCCTATGATGAGCTTGCGCGACTCTTCGGGATTTTCGCTCGGTACAATACCCGCCGCTGCGAGCAGTGGCACGGTTTCTTCAAAAATACGGCCCTTGGAAAGGGCGATGGTCAACATGTTGATACTGGCAGGGCTCATGAGACTATTTTAACCGCGCCACGTGTGCGCCCAGTGCAATGAGTTTTTGATCCAGCGCTTCATAGCCCCGGTCAAGGTGATAAATCCGTTCGATCACTGTTTCACCCTGCGCAACCAGACCTGCAATCACCAAGCTTGCCGAGGCACGTAAGTCGGTGGCCATCACGGTGGCGCCTTGTAGTTCGGCTACACCTTTAACAAAGGCCGTGTTGCCATCAATCTTGATATCAGCACCCAGGCGAATGAGTTCAACCGCATGCATGAAGCGGTTCTCGAAAATCGTTTCGCGAATAACCGCTGTGCCATCGGCTACTGCATTGATAGCCATGAATTGCGCCTGCATATCCGTGGGAAATGCAGGGTAGGGTGCCGTGCGTATACTCACCGCATTGAGTCGCGCCGGTGCCTTGAGGCGGATCGCATCGCGCTCAGCTGTAATCTCGCAGCCGGTATCCATGAGCTTGTCGATCACCGCATCAAGATAAGCTGACGAAGTGCCGGTCAATCGCACATCGCCACCCGTCGCCGCAGCAGCGCATAAATAAGTGCCAGTCTCGATGCGATCGGGCATCACGCGGTGAGTTGCGCCATGCAAAGCATCGACGCCCTGAATGCGGATGACATCACTGCCCGCGCCAGAAACCCGCGCACCCATGGCATTAAGACAGGTGGCCAAGTCAACTACTTCTGGCTCACGCGCAGCGTTCTCGATAATCGTTTCACCTGCACCAAGGCAGGCCGCCATCATCAGATTTTCAGTGCCTGTTACTGTCACCATATCAGTGAAAATGCGCGCGCCTTTGAGACGGGTTGCTTGGGCATGCACGTAACCATGCTCGACGGAAATCTCCGCACCCATCGCCGTTAAGCCTTTAATGTGTTGATCGACGGGGCGTGCACCAATCGCACAACCACCCGGCAGGGAAACCTTTGCCTCACCGGCACGCGCGACCAACGGACCCAGCACAAGTATCGCGGCGCGCATGGTTTTGACCAGTTCATAGGGTGCCAGTGGATTATCAAGGGCTGAAGCATCCAAGGTTACCGTATCACCAGCGCCAGCGCTGTGCGTCCCTCCGGGAACTTTTCCTGCTTCACGTGCCACCTTAACGCCCATTTGCTCGAGCAGCCTGAGCATCGTGCCAATGTCATTCAGATGCGGCACATGAGTGAAGGTGACCGGCTCACGGGTAAGCAATGCAGCGCACAACAAAGGCAACGCGGCGTTTTTTGCACCGGAAATAGCAATCTCGCCACGGAGTGCAACACCTCCGGAAATCTGTAATTTATCCATTCGCACGCCACTCTTCGGGCGTGAGGGTCTGCATCGACAAGGCATGCAGTTCACCTGAATCAAAGTGCCCTTTAAGGATGGCATTAACCCGCTGCTGCCGCTTGATGCGATTCAAGCCCGCGAATTCATTACTCACGATCAACGCGGAAAAGTGTGCGCCATCGCCTTCGACCAATAGATGTTCGCAAGGAAGCGCATCCACAATCCACGATTCCAGTTTTTTAGGATCTAACATCTTTTACTCCTTAATGAATTGAGTCGCCTAGTGCTTTTTGCTGCACACAAAATCAGGCGCGCAGTTTATAGCCGCGTTTTAGTGCGCTCAGGGTGATGGACGACAGAATCAAAAGACAACCCAAACCGACGAGAAAACTCATCCAGGGCGAGATGTCCGAGACACCAAAAAAGCCGTAGCGAAAACCGTCGATCATATAAAAAACAGGGTTCCAGCGCGATACGTGTTGCCAGAAAGGTGGCAAAGAAGCAATAGAATAAAACACGCCAGACAAAAAAGTCAGCGGCAAAATCAAAAAATTCTGGAATGCTGCCAACTGATCATATTTTTCTGCCCAAATACCCGCAATTAACCCCAGCGTGCCCATGAGCGCGCCACCCAGCATCGCAAAAACCAGTATCCAGAGCGGGGCCGCATAGCTCAAACCACCAAACCATGTGGTAACAACCAGCACCCCTGCCCCTACCACCAGACCACGGGCGACAGCGGCCAGTACATAGGCCGAAAAAAATTCGCTATGCGAAATAGGTGGCAGTAATACAAACACTAGATTACCTGTCACTTTTGACTGAATCAAAGAAGAAGACGTATTTGCAAACGCGTTTTGCAACACCGACATCATTACCAGACCCGGAACCAAAAACGAGGTATAGGGTACGCCATGCACTTCGACATGGGAAGACAGCACATGGGAAAAAATCAGCAAATAAAGCAGGGCTGTCAACACAGGGGCGGCCACGGTTTGTGCTGCCACTTTCCAGAAACGCAGCACTTCTTTATAAAACAGTGTAATAAAGCCACGGCTGGGCTTGATGGATAAGCTGTTCATGCGGCGCGAACTTGTTCGTGACTTTGCTCTTGCATCACACGGATAAAAACATCTTCAAGATCTGGTTTGCCAATTTCCAGCTCATCAATCATGCAACCGGCATTGCGAATACGTGCCAACATAGGCTCGATCTCGTCGAAATGCGCAAAGGCGCACGTCCACCAACCGCTGGTGCCCTCTTGCGTTATCCGTTCTTGCGTCATGCCCAACTGGGCGGGCTTATCGCTCGCGGTACGTAGCCGCAAGGTATGCGAAGAGAAACGGCTGAGCAGATTACGCGTGGTATCCAGCGCAACCACTTGACCGGCTTTGAGCATGGCAATACGCCCGCAGAGACTTTCCGCTTCCTCCAGGTAATGTGTGGTGAGCACAATCGTGTGACCATCTTCATTGAGTCGCCGCACGAACTGCCACAAGGTTTGGCGCAACTCCACATCAACGCCCGCAGTAGGCTCATCCAGCACAATCACTGGCGGTCGATGCACAAGCGCTTGAGCCACCAATACACGCCGTTTCATTCCACCAGATAACGTGCGCATATTGGCGTCGGCTTTGCTGGTTAAGTCAAGATTTTCGAGAATTTCATCGATCCATGCCCGACGTTGCCGACTCGGACCGATCCCATAGTATCCAGCTTGAATTTCAAGGGTTTCACGTACGCTGAAAAAAGGATCAAATACCAGCTCTTGAGGAACAACGCCTAACTGACGACGAGCCTCCCGGTAATCAGCTTCTACATCAAACCCCATGATCATCAAACGCCCTGAATCGGGACGAGATAATCCGGCAAGCGCAGAAATCAGGGTTGTTTTTCCGGCACCGTTAGGTCCAAGCAGACCAAAGAATTCGCCCTGCTGTATTGCGAGATCAACGCCATTGAGTGCGTGAACCGAGCCAAAACGTTTATATACCTGCTCAATACGGATGGCAGTGGTCATAACAACAGAATAAATACGGGAATGGAGCCCACGCGAATACGCGGTCAGTGTTGCGGCAGTAAGTCAACAACGTCGTATACGGCAGCCAAACTTACAAAGCTCGGGGGAAGGTTCGTGAGTCGAATCGACTTGCCATTAAGCTTCGCGGCACGCATCCAACCAAAAACAACTGCCAACAGGGATGAATCGACTGACGTCACACCAGCCAAATCAAACTCTGCAATGGGCAGCTTGCCCGCGGATAACGCAGCCTCACCTTCAGCAAGCAACGTTGCAGCACCAGCTACCGTAACCGGCCCGGAAACTTCTATGCGGCCATTGGTGATGCAAATCATTTTTTAATAGCGACGGTATCGCCAGACTTGTTCTTCGCTTGCAATGATTTCAGCAATCCATCAATCCCTGAATTGCGCACCTCACTGGCAAAGGATTCACGATAATTCGTCACAAGGCTAATACCTGCGACTTCTATATCGTAAATTTTCCAGCCAGTAGTATCTTTTTGCAAATAGTAATCAAGCTGAATCGACTTGGCACCCGGTTGTTTGATTTCAGAGCGCACTTTGACGTCGGTTTCACCAACTTTCAATACCAGAGGTTTGATATCAATTGTCTGGTTCTTATATTCAGTCAATGCTCTTGAATAGGTACGAACCAGCAATATTTGGAATTCATTGGCTAACGCTTTCTGCTGTTCAGTACTTGCCTGGCGCCAGTCACGTCCCAATGCCAAACGGGTCATGTGTAAAAAATCAAAATTGGGCGCAATTTTTCTTTCTACCAGATCCGCCGCTTTTTTAGTGTTGCCTGACTGAATATCCTTATCGGCACGAATGATCTCTAATACCTCGCCACTGACAGACTTGATCAGAGCATCTGGCGCCATATCATTGGCCATTACGATAGTAGCAATCAAAATACTAATAACAAAGGCTACAACAGATTTCATTAAATGATCCTATATGGAAATTAATTTTTCGGAAAACCAGCTTTACTGGATCTCTGCTTCTCGCGGCGCATTGCCGTCATGAATCAAGCTACGGCGACGCTGTAGATAACCATCTCTAACATAAGAGTATTTATCCAGTGCAGCCTCTTCAATGACTTTATCAGCCGGCAACAGGTCTGCACGATCATTAACTAAACGCACTGCGGCCAAGGTGTTACGCGTTGGCACATGATCCAGATTCGCAACCGGATCAGCAGCAACATCAAGCACTAATCCAACTGTATCGCGAACAGTACGTGGCCCAAATAATGGAACAACGACATAAGCGCCGCTACCCACGCCCCAGCGGCCAAACGTCTGACCGAAGTCTTCATCATGCTTTTCCAAACCCATATTGGACGCGACATCCAAAACACCTAACAGACCAATCGTCGAATTAACTGCTACGCGACCCAAATCACTCGCGCCTGCTGTCAGTTTGCCTTGCAGCAAATTATTCACGCCCACGAACACATCAGCAACGTTGCCAAAAAAATTGGTTACCCCCGTGCGCACAGGATTCGGCAAAACCGCGTCGTAACCTTTAGCAACCGGTTTCAAGACCACCTTATCCAGTCCGTCGTTGAAGGAAAACACTGCCCGATTAAAACCCTCAATCGGATCTTTAGTTTCACCTGATGTGGCGCAACCTGTGGTCAACCCTGCCACCAAGAACATCAGCGCAACAGATTTGACACGCACAGACAATGTTTTCATTTTAGTTTCCTGTAAAAAATAATAATTACTCTTTGCTGCTACCAGTGCCATCCCCGGCTGCTTTGCTGAACATGAATTGGCTGATCAGCTTCTCAAGCACGACAGCCGATTGTGTTTTTTTAACGACATCGCCTGACTTTAACATATCGGTGTCACCACCTGGCTCAAACCCAATGTACTGCTCACCTAGCAATCCCGAGGTATTGATAGTGGCAAACGTATCACGCGGAAAGCGATAACGGGTGTCAAGTTGCATTTTTACAACAGCCTGATATGCCTCTGGATCAAACCGGATTTCGGAAACCCGGCCAACAACAACACCAGCACTTTTCACAGGTGCGCGGACTTTGAGTCCACCAATATTGTCGAATTTTGCCTCAATCGCATAGGTTTCCCCACTTCCTGACGTGGCAAGATTTCCCACCTTCAACGCCAAAAAAAGCAACGCAGCCAATCCAAGCGCCACAAAAAAACCAACCCAAAGATCGATCGTAGTACGAGTCATGTCATGCCCCTGTAAACATGAAGGCGGTAAGAATAAAATCGGCAGCCAAAATAGCTAACGACGACGTTACAACAGTGCGCGTAGTTGCGCGCGAAACACCTTCGGCCGTAGGATCCGCGTCATAGCCCTCAAACACAGCAACCCAACTAATAATGATGCCAAAGACAAAGCTTTTAATCACCCCATTCAGAATATCCTTCTGAAAATCAACCGATGCCTGCATTTGTGACCAGAACGAACCTTCATCGACGCCGATCAGCTTCACCCCAACCAGATAGCCACCCAAAACACCCATGGCTGAAAACAAGGCAGCCAGAAGCGGCATGGAAACCACCCCGCCCCAGAACCGTGGAGCAACGACACGCGCTATCGGATTTACCGCCATCATCTCCATTGCAGACAATTGCTCGGTCGCCTTCATCAGACCAATTTCTGCCGTAATCGCCGAACCTGCCCTGCTCGCAAACAGTAGCGCTGCAACAACGGGGCCCAACTCGCGCACGAGTGACAAAGCCACCAGAATACCCAGCGCTTCTGTTGAGCCATAGCGTTGCAGCGTGTCATAGCCTTGCAGTCCAAGAACCATACCGACAAACAACCCCGACACCAGAATAATGATTAGCGATAAAACACCTGAGAAATAAACCTCACGTGACGTCAAATTAAAGCGCCGGAAGGCTGTTCCTGACTGCAAAAAGATAGCAACAAAAAACCGCGCTGCAAAACCCAGCCGGAAAATTCGTTTGGTGACCGCATTACCCAGAAACTGTAAAAACTGTGCAACCTTCGCTCCAGCCTTATAAACCTTATCCACGATACACCCCGCTTTCCATCAACTGCTCGCCATAGGTTTTTTTCGCTGGATAGTGGAATGGCACAGGGCCATCTGCCTCACCCCACACAAACTGGTGCACATAGGATGTTTTTGAGTTTTTTATCTCTTCAGCTGTTCCCTCGGCAACAATCTTCCCTTCAGAGACAAAATAGACATAATCGACAATCTTCAAGGATTCCTGCACATCATGCGTCACCACGATGCTGCTCGCTCCTAAAGCGTCATTCAATTTGCGGATCAGCTCCCCCACGATAGATAAAGAAATAGGGTCAAGGCCGGCAAATGGTTCGTCATACATGATGAGCATGGGATCAAGTGCTATGGCACGCGCCAATGCGACTCGCCGCGCCATGCCACCGGAAAGCTCAGCCGGCATCAGATTGTGCGCACCGCGTAAACCCACGGCATGCAGCTTCATCAGCACCAAATCACGAATCATCGCTTCGGGCAAATCGGTGTGCTCACGCATCTGGAAAGCAATGTTGTCGAATACCGACATATCGGTGAACAAGGCGCCAAATTGAAACAGCATGCCCATGCGCCGACGCAGCGCATACAGCTGTTTAGCATCAAGCTCATGCACAACCTGTCCTGCCACCTTTACAGAACCGGATGTCGGCTTGAGCTGGCCACCAATCAAGCGTAGCGTAGTAGTTTTGCCACAACCCGAACTGCCCATGATCGCAACAACCTTGCCACGAGGAATCGTGATGTTGATTCCGCTGAGTATCGTGCGCGTATCGTAAGAGAAGTTGAGATCCCGAATTTCAACCAAGGGTTCTTGTGGCATAGGATAAGTTGGGGGAAAACGTGGGTTCAGATCGTTTGAAGCGCGCCATTGTAGCAGAATCATTCTCTCGAATTAAGGCGCTCAGTCGAAGAAAAAGTAGAGTAAATACCACTCACACAAGCCTTTGCCCGCCTGATCTTTAGCCTATGATTCCCACAATAAATAGGTATTGGACATCCTGTGGTCGCGCCAAAAGACAAAGCTATCATATTACTCGTTGATGACGACCCGCTCATCAGTGATACTCTGGGATACTTCCTGGGCCGCGATTACACCGTCCTGACCGCAAGTCGGCGCAAAGAAGCAATCACCCTGTTACGACAGGCAGAGTCAGCACCCGCCGTCGCATTGATAGATCTTGGCCTGCCCCCGACGCCCCATGCCCCGGATGAAGGTTTCGCCCTGATCGCTGCAATTCTTGCGCATTCTCCTCACATCCGGATTATCGTTCTCTCTGGTCAAAGCGAAGAAGCCAATGCCCGTCATGCGCGCGCCCTGGGTGCCACCGAGTTCGTTTCCAAACCAGCGAGCCCGGAAGAAATACTTAAGCTGATTCAGCATGTTCTCTCGTTCAACGACAACGTCACCCAAATAGAAGATGGCCTGGTGGGCAATAGCACCGCGATGCAAAACCTGCGAGCGCAAATCAAACAATTTGCCCCTTCGCCTTTTCCGGTATTAATAGAGGGCGAGTCAGGCAGCGGCAAAGAACTCGTCGCCTCAGGCTTGCACCGATACGCAAAGCGCGCCAATGAACCCTACTTGACTTTGAATTGTGCCGCTATCTCGCCTCATCTGATGGAAGCTACGTTGTTCGGGCATGGCAAAGGGGCTTTTACTGGCGCAACCGGTGCGCGCTCAGGCTATTTTGAAGATGCTGCAGGGGGCACCCTGTTTCTGGACGAAATTGGCGAGCTGCCGCTCGAGCTGCAACCCAAATTATTGCGCGTGCTGGAAAACAACGAGTTTCAGCGAATTGGCGAAACACACTCCCGCCACACTGCCGCACGCATTGTGGCTGCCACAAATCGAGACTTAAAAAAAGAAGTTCGCGAAGGGCGATTCCGTGCCGACTTGTATCACCGGCTGTCAGTGTTCACCATTAACGTTCCGCCTGTGCGCGAACTGGGCACTGACCGACTACAACTGTTCGAGCACTTTTGCACGCTGTACAGCGCACAGACGGGCTTTCCCGCATTTCAGTTGAATCAAAAAACGACAGAGCGCTTGTTGGCTTACCCGTTTCCGGGCAATGTGCGTGAATTACGCAACATTGTCATTCGCCTGATCACCAAACACGCGGGCAAAACCCTGACACTGCCTGAACTCGAAGCCGAGCTGGATATTGCTGGCGCGGCGAGCATTGACGCTGTATCCGCCGTATCGCCAGCGCCGACTTTTGCTACCAGCGCCGAGCTCGTCGCCTATGCCCTGCGTGAATTAAAAACACAACATGAGTTCAGCCTTGACGCCACCTTGCGACACTGGGAAGAAGCCTATATTGAGGCTGCCCGCCAATTAGCACATGACAATTTAAGTCAAGTCGCTCGTCTTTTAGGCATTAATCGCACGACACTCTATAACCGCATCGACGCGCTCGGCCGCGCCAAGCGTCCACCTTCACAGTAGCGATAGGAGCTTTAACCAACTCTATGTATCTGGAACACTTCGGCCTCACCGAGCCCCCTTTCCGCATCACGCCGCACACGGATTTTTTCTTTGACGGCGCGAATCGCGGTGCCACGCTGGATGCCCTCTTGTATGCCATCACCCACGACGAAGGCATCGTTAAAATCAGCGGTGAAGTCGGTAGCGGTAAAACCATGCTGTGCCGCGTGCTCATGGAACGCCTGCCTGAAAAAGTCACTATCATTTACCTGGCCAATCCTTCGTTGGCGCGTGAGGACATTCTGTACGCCATTGCGGATGAACTCCGTCTACCGCTACCAGACAATGCCAGGGGCTCCCTCGTTCTGCGCACCCTGCAAGACCATCTGATCACCTCCTTCAGCGAAGGTCGCCAAGTGGTCGTGCTTATCGACGAAGCCCATGCGATGCCCGTAGAGACGCTGGAAGAAATTCGCCTGTTATCCAACCTCGAAGCGAATCGCCACAAACTGCTCCAGCTCGTGCTCTTTGGCCAGCCCGAACTGAACGATATCCTGGCCCGCCCCGATATGCGTCAGCTCAAAGAGCGCATCACCCATAACTTTGGGCTGGAACCTCTGATGCGTGAGGATATCGCCAGCTATCTTGATTTTCGCATGCGCGCAGCAGGCTATCGCGGCCCCAGTGTCTTTACACCAGTGGCAGTAAAAATGATCACGCGCACCTCACATGGGCTCACCCGCCGCATCAACATCCTCGCCGATAAAGCACTGCTCGCGGCTTATGCCAAAGGTAGCCATCAGATTGGTGCAAAAGAAGCGCATGCGGCCATCCGCGACTGCGAATTCAGCCAAGCCACCCATGCCAACAAAAACCTGCGCAAAAAAATTGTCATGCTCACCATCTGCGGGCTGGCACTCAGCACACTCGCTGCCGCTACCTGGCTGCTGTCCACCAAGCAAAACACAACACCGCGTCAGATTGCCCCAGTATCACAACCAATAGCCCCACCAACCACTACGCCTGCGTCGGCCACATCGGTGTCAGCTACGGTCGCCTCCCCAATGACGACCGCACCAAAATCCATGCTCGCCGCCACCCTGCCATCATCAGCCACACCACTCGTCCGCGAGCGGCTGGAAGCCGGACAACGCTGGCTTGAACAGGTACCAAACGACCACTGGTTTATCCAGTTGCTGGCGACAGACGCCGACCAGCAGGCGCAAGTGAAAAATTTCTTGCGCACAGCGGCAAACAATCAACTCGACATGGATAAGCTCCGTGTCTATTCCTCATCCTTGAGCGGCAAACCGCGGGTGGGCATAATCTATGGCGACTATCCGACCAGGCTCGCCGCTGCCGCAGCAATCGACCAATTACCCTTGGCGCTGCGCAAAACCAAACCCTATCCACGCCAGGTCATCCGCCTAAGGTAAAGCCTGAGATAAAGCGAAAAAGCATGCAATTCCGAAGCTCATCCCCCAA
>WOYI010973070.1_pt1 | contig 22811 bp, 18 predicted proteins | sample 6423411 | NCBI WGS metagenome assembly WOYI01 (sample SAMN13441803, study PRJNA592873) | oil field metagenome | biome: oil field; feature: oil-well bore; material: oil-contaminated soil; isolation source: oil-contaminated soil from oil-well borehole | place: Germany: Wietze | collected 2016-10-18 ... | reverse complement strand
TTGGATCGTCCCTACTAGTTTAGCTTAAGGAGGACGCTTTCATCTTATCAATCTCTGGCGGGTGATAAATTAACAATTAATCTGGCGTTATTCCCATATTTTAATTTAATGTGGTGAAGCCTTAAATTAAAACTTCCCTCCTTGCAAGGGAAGTTCTGATCCTCGAGATATGACCTATAAACTCGGATAGTGATGATGTTGAGCTACGACAGCCCCAGGATCTTATCCGTCTTCAGATCAATGTCAATGTCATAATAGGCTGGACGGGTTGGCAGGCCCGGCATCAGCAGGATCGGCCCGGCGATCGGGTAGAGGAACCCGGCGCCGATGGATGCCCGCACGCCCTGGATCGGGATCCGGAAGCCTTTGGGGCGTCCTTTGAGCGCGGGGTCATGGCTGAGGCTCAGGTGGGTCTTGGCCATGCAGATCGGCAGGTTGCCATAGCCCAGGCGGGTATATTCCGCAATTTGCTCTTCCGCTTCTGGGGAGAAATCGACGCCGTCCGCGCCGTAGATGTTCTTGGCGATCGCTTCGATCTTCTCCTTGACGGGAATATCGAGGGGGTAGAGGAACTTGAAATCGGAGGGCAATTCAGCCGCCTTGATCACGGCTTTGCCAAGCTCCACCGCGCCGGCGCCGCCTTCTTCCCAGTGGTTGGTCACGACTGCATCCACCACTTTGCCGCTGGCGAGACAGGCCTGGCGCACCAGGTCCAGTTCCGCATCGGTGTCAGTGTGGAAGCGGTTGATCGCCACGACCACCGGGACGCCGAACTTGTTGGCGTTGTCAATATGGGCCATCAGGTTGGACAGGCCTTCCCGCAGCAGGTCCAGGTTCTCATGTTCATATTCGGGCGCCAGAGGGCTGCCGGCCATCACTTTCGGACCGCCGCCGTGCATCTTGAGCGCCCGGATGGTTGCGACCAACACGACCACGTCGGGGATATTGCCGGAATAACGGCATTTGATATCGAAGAACTTTTCCATGCCCATGTCGGAGCCGAAGCCCGATTCGGTGATCACATAGTCCGCCAGTTTGAGGCCGATCCTATCGGCCATGATGGAGCTGTTGCCGTGGGCGATGTTGGCGAATGGGCCGGCATGGACGAAGACTGGCGTGCCTTCGAGGGTCTGCATCAGGGTGGGCTTGATGGTGTCCTTCATCAGGACGGCGGCGGCACCGGCCACGCCGACATCTTCCACGGTCACAGGGTTGCCGTCCAGGTCGAGGGCGACCACCATCCGGCCGATGCGGTTCCGCATGTCTTCCAGGCTGGTGGCCAGGGCCAGCACGGCCATCAATTCGCTGGCAACGGTGATATAGAAGCTGGTTTTGAGGTTAAAGTCCTTTTCCTTTGGCCCTTCGCCAACGGTGATCTCCCGCAGGAGACGGTCGTTGGTGTCGGTGGCGCGCCGCCAGGTGAGGGTTTCTCGGTTGATATTCAGGCGGACAAACCGCTTGCGTTCCTCTGCCGTCAGGTCGTTCGGGTCTGTCTTGTTGATCCCGAGATTGCGGAGCCGGCCCTGCATGGCGATCCCGAACTTGCGGTTGCCATCTTCGTCAGCCGGGCAAAGGTGGTCAAAGAGCGCCGCGTCGCTCTGATAAGATTCGTGGAACATCCGGGTTTCAATCGCCGCGGCGATCAGGTTGTTGGCTGCGGTGATGGCGTGGATATCGCCGGTCAGGTGCAGGTTAAAGTTTTCCATGGGGATCACCTGGCTGTAACCGCCGCCGGCGGCGCCACCCTTGATCCCGAAGGTGGGGCCCTGGCTGGGCTGGCGGATTGTGGTGATCACCCGTTTGCCGAGATGCGCGCCGAGCGCCTGGCTCAGGCCGACTGTGGTGGTCGTCTTGCCTTCGCCCAAGGGGGTGGGGGTGATGGCGGTGACATCAATATATTTTCCATCGGGGACATCCTTCACCCGGTCCAGCACCGCAGGGCTGACCTTGGCGATGTACTGGCCATAGGAATCGTATTCCTCAGGCAGCAGGCCCAGTTCATCAGCGATCTGAGTGATCGGTTTGAGTTCAGCTTCTTGAGCGATGACAATATCCGGAGGAACGGGGGTCTTCCGGTCGAGTTTGGTGGGGGTGAACTCTACTTTGAGATTAGGGGTGACTTTCATGTCCATGATTTAGCGGAGGTCCTTTCGATCCTGATGAAAAACGTAAGGTAAAGAAGTTCGAAACACAACTTCTGCCATCTTATGATTATGGCTTCAAAGGTCTTAAAAATCAAGAATTTATGCTTTGGATGACCTTAGAAACAAATAGGTTACAAGCTGCGGTTCACCTGGTGGGGAGTGAGCGGTTTGGACAACAAACAGAGCCATTCACTTTGGGCCATTCAGCAATCAACCCTCCCGCATTTGGAAGGGTTGATTACTCAGGAGAGAAGGTTGAAGGCGAATTTAATAGGTGCCTTTATAACGGGCCAGCCAGAGGCCGGTGCCTTCCGCCTCTTTGATCGGGAAGAAGGGATAGTCGCTGATCTCCGCTTCGACCGTGAAGCTGTTTGTGGTCATCACTTCGACCCAGGTGGTCCCGTTTTTCAAGGCCACGGGGTCGCCGTTGGCATCCACATAGCGGATCGGGCGCAGCAGGCCGGTCTCTTTTTCGTAATCGCCGAATTTGGTTGTCCAGAAGATCTCAAAAGCCTGGCCGTCCCGGAAGAGCATGGCCTTGACAGGCGGCATGTTGGTCAGCGTGATGTCAATCAGGGTGGGCGCGTAGAAGATATGCGGGGCATAGAGGACGATCACGTTTTCCCGGGTGATTGGCTGGCCGTCCAGCCGGTCGGTGGACATCACAAACTCGCCGCTGCCATCGGTTTTGATGTCATAGCGGACATAGGCGCCTAGCGTCTCGTCATAGCGCCATTGGATCTGGTTGAGGTTGCTGTAGAAGACCCAGACGGTGTCGGCCTGAAGGCCGCCTTCGGGGATTTCCGGGGAGAATTTCATCCCTTCCAGGTTGAAATTGGAGCCGGGATAGCCCTGGGAGCGGGCCAGGGCAATGTTGTAAAGCTGGGAGACGTCGATCAGAGCGCTGTTGATGTCATCACTGTCGGAGCCGTAGATCGTGGTGGTGTCGCTCAGGGTCTGGGCTACGCCGCTGTAGGCGGAAGCCATCACCAGGAAGCCCGAGTACAAAGAGCGGATGCCTTCGTAGGGCAGCCGGCCGGAACGGATGGGGCCGATGCTGGCGCTGGCGGCCACGCCGGGCGTGCCGCTTTCATCGGAGGCGCTGCCGCCTGTTTCGCCGGAAGTCTGGCCTTCCGTCAGCCCGCTGACCTGCTCCGGGAAAGCGCCATAGAACATCGCCAGGAAGCGGGTCATCCCTTCCCCGATTGCGATCTCAAAGACCATCGGGCTGGTGTTGAGGCCGGACTGCGGCCGGGCGGAGGCGGGGAAATTGGAGACGGAGATCAACGCGGGCGGGAGTTTGAGCAGTTCCGGATCGCTGGCCTGGCCCGTCAGCGGGTTGATGCCCTCCGGGAAATCCGTCGGCCCGTAGGCGGCGTCTCCGCTGGGCTGGGGGTCTGCCGTGGCTTCGGGCGCGGCTTCCTCGGTCGGGGCGGCCGCTTCGGTGGGCACTTCCGTGGGTTCCTCGGTGGCTGCGGCCAGGGCTTCCGGGGTCTCCGGCGCCGTTTCGGTCTCTGCGGATTCGGTAGTTGCTTCGGTTTCAACGGCCTTCTGACCCGCGCTTAAGGACAAAGGCAGGTTGCAGGCGCTCAGGACTGTGGCGAGGATTAGCAAAAGTGAAACTATTATCAATAAGCGTTTTCTCATCCTAACTCCCTTCAACGGATAAAGCTTTATAAACAGAATTGATGCCCTTTTATTATACAGAATAGGGTTCCCAAATTAGATTAATGGGGCTCATTTATGCTATGATTTATCCAAAGTGACCCCGCATGTCCTGGACGTATTGAGAGGCCAGATGTCGCAGGAGAAGGAAACCCCCAAATTATTATTCTTATCAGGGATCAGAGCAGGCGAGCAGGTGCAGCTCCGGGGGATATCCTGTATCATCGGCCGAGACCCATCGGCGGATCTCCAGCTCGATTCGCCCTTTGTCTCCCGGCACCACGCCGAGATCCGCTCTGAGGGGGTTTATTGGACGATTGCGGACCTTTTCAGTAAGAACGGCGTCTTCCGCAATAAGGCCCGGATCGAACCGGGAACCCCCGTCCTGCTGCAAAACCTGGATGAGATCCAGATCGGCAGCGTGAGCGTGTTCAGGTTTCTCGACCCGGAGGATACCCTGCTGGAATCGGACCTCCAGATGCACTCGCCCGGGATCTGGCTGGACGAACTCAACCGGGAAGTCTATGTCCATAATGAGCGTTTGGAACCCCCGCTCTCCCAGCAGCAGTATGACCTGCTGCGGACTCTTTTCCATCGCCAGCGGGAGGTGGTCACCAATGAGATGATCGCTGAAACGCTCTGGCCGGGGGCAGCCGGGGGCGTGGAGAGCGCGGCGATTGATAACGCCATCAGCCGCCTGCGCAGCCGGCTGGCGGAGCTGGACCCCGACCACGAGTATCTGGAGACGGTGCGGGGCGTGGGCCGGCGCTTCGTCCAGCGGGAGTCCTGACCCAGCCAAAATCGGTGAGGGGAATGCCTTGGCCGCGGGATTTGGGGTAGAATCGCCTGTACTTGATGATGAAACGACGCCGACTGATTCAAATTCTCCTCGGGCTTTTGGTCCTTTTCCTGCTGAGCGGGTGTGTGCACCTGCAGCAGGATATGGTCGTTAACCAGGACGGCTCCGGCCTGCTGCATTTTGCCATGGGCGTGGAGACGGAAAACTACGCGACCGTGCAGGAGCAGATCCCGGAGGGCATGGCGTTGGAGAGCCTGCTGGCCCCGCTGATGTCCGATGAGCTGGTCACTGAGGTGACCACGGACCACTATGAAAGCGGGGGCTATACCTGGGATGCGGTGGACCTGGCGGTGAGCAATTTTGCGGCCCTGTTTGAATATGACCGCCGGATCGGGCTGGCCACCGTAACGGTGGACGAGGCGGATGGGACTTATAGCTTTGAACAGGTTTTGGACCTGGACAATAGCAACCTGACCATCCCCGGCATCAACCTGATGGACTTGAGCGGGGCGAAGTATAACGTCACGTTGACAACGCCCCAAATCACGGATACCAATGGCGACCAGCCCGAGGCCGGCGTCAGCACCTGGGAGGTGGCCGTGCCCGAGCTGCTGCAGGGCGGGGAAACGACCGTCCTCCAGGCGGATTACAGCCTGACACCCTACGAGGGGACTTTTGTCCCCATCAAACTGCTTTATCCCTATGTGGTGATTGGCTTTTTGGGAGTGGGCGCGCTGGCGATCGTGCTGGTGGTCGTTCTCAATACCACCCGGCTGGGGGATAAAACAAGGAAATTGAGGTTTCGACGCTGAAAACGCTATGGGGAGCGAAATGCTTAATGTTTTCAGCTTTATCTAATTTCTCTTATGGGATTAATGGTTTTGCTTTCTTTAAATATCCAGGCACGCCTTTGAGTGTCGGTTTGTTGGATGGAAAGTGCTTCTTAGCAATCTGAATAGCGGCGGAAAATAACCCTTTGTTAATCGGAACGCGAAAGGATCGGGTTATGAAAAAACCTATCTTGTCAGAGACAAAGGGTAATCTGATGAAAAAGAAACAAATGATAACCGTAATGTTGTTGGTTTTGGATTCAATTCACTATCCTGTAACTCACCTTCGCCATCAACTGGAGGTGAATAGGTGGCCATGACCGATGCCATGCCGCCCCAACCAACCACCGAACCGGCTCCGGCAGAACCCACCCCGACCCCGGAACCTACTTTCCAAGGCCAATATGAATCAGGTGCGGTTGAGGTGTTGGAAACGGATCGTGATCTCGTGGTGGCACAATGTCAATCAGTAACCTCTGCGTTTGACCAACGGGCCTCTGGTACCGGCTGGGTTCAGATCCTTTCTCCCAGAATCATGTATACCAATCAATATCCTACAGGAAACTACGAGAAACCATTGTAGCCACAGAGTGGTATCGCATAGATCGGGAAGGTCAAATACTGGAGGGGTTCACCTGGATCAGCACATTGGAAGGTGGGGTGCTCCAGGAAGGGGTCTATCTCAATGGTTGGTACGACGGGGTCTATCGCAATCTAGGGTACAGCCTCGATTTTGATAGTTTCGGCCCGGAGGGTGAAATCAAGGACCCAACCTCAAACAATACGGAGCCCTTTCGCTTCACAGGTGGTTTTTGCGATCGATTAACCGAACAGGATTCCTCTCAGGTGGCTGTGGTGTCTTTCGCCGGCGTTGAAGCGCTGCGGTTTTCCTTTCAGAATCAATATGTCAATACGGATGGCCAAGAAGGTAATCTGTTGAGCGCATGGATTTTGACCGGTCAACGGGAACCCACTTGGGCACGGAGACTTATAGATCCTGCCCGTTGGCCGGCTGGAAGCGGTCAGCGGCACGGTGGATTTGCAGTATGCTTTCAACGCTGATCCGCCCGAAGAAGGCTTCGCGGAGATCTGGGCGCGGGTGCCGCATGGGGACAGCTTTGTGCCTTTGGCGGAAGGGGAGCCATAGGAAAGCGGCACATTGGAAGCGTGCCCTACTTAACGCCAAGAAATGGGTGGGTCGGATTTGCCAACCCACCCTAATACCTGCTACCTGATCCCCCAATTCCCTATTCTCTATTCACCTATTCTCTATTCACCTATTCACCATCCCCTCTTACCCCCAATTGATTCTTTGACCCTTTTCGTGCTAAACTTAAAGGTCTGATGTCCATAAAAAGGCCCGCAAACCCATTTTGCGGCCTTCTGACGCGTCAAAATGATGAAATAGATGATGAGACTATTTATGAAGAATGAGAATGCACCCTACCTGATCGCCGGCCTGGGCAACCCGGGGCCGCAATACCGCCTGAACCGGCACAACGCCGGCTTCCTGGTGGCCGATACGCTGGCCGAATTGGCCGGCATCCCCCTGACCCGGGTCAAATTCCGCGCGCTGATGGGCAAGGGCCGCTTTGCCGGCGCGGACGTGGTGATTGCCAAGCCGCAGACCTATATGAACGATTCCGGTCAGGCGGTCGGCGCGCTGATGCGCTTCTTCAAGATCCCAAACGAGCACCTCCTGGTGGTGCATGACGACCTGGACCTGCCCTTCGGCACGCTCCGGCTGCGTCCTTCCGGCGGCACCGGCGGGCAGCGCGGGATGGAATCAATTGTGGCCCGGCTGGGCACCCGCGATTTTGCCCGCCTGCGGGTGGGGATCGGCCGCCCGCCCGGCCGGATGGACCCCAGAGATTACGTCTTGCATGACTTTGAGGCCCAGGAGATCGAATGGCTGCCCGGCCTGCGGGCGACCGCGGTGGAGGCCATTCAGATGTTCATCCAGGAGGGGATTGAGAAAGCGATGAACACCTTCAACGGCAAAGTTTTCGACGAGGATTGATGCCCTTACTGGATCGCATCGCATCGCTCCCTGCTTATCGGGACCTGCTGGCCCGCTTGGAATCCGGCCAGGAGACGGTCACGACCGCCCGCGGCCTGGGCTTGCCGCGCGCCGCCCGGCTGCCTCTGATGGCCCGGCTGCAAGCGGACCTCCAGCGCCCGATCCTGCTGATCTCCAACCGTGCCGACCGCGCCCTGGCGCTCTATCAGGAATTGCAGTTCTGGCTGGGCGAGATCCCGGCGTATTACTTCCCTGAGCCGAACCCGCTCTTTTATGAGCAGGCTGGCTGGGGCAAGGGCACCCGGCGGGACCGCCTGCAGGTGCTGACCATGCTGGCGCGCACACTGATCCCCAATGCGCCCTCGCCCGAGGTGCCGCCCGTGATTGTCACGCCCATCCGGGCGCTGATGGCGCGCACCCTTCCCCGCAGGGACTACCTCAAAAACACCCGCACGCTCCGGCTCGGCCAGCAGGTCACGCCCGAGGAGCTGACCCGAGCCTGGGTAGAAATCGGCTATGACTACGCCAATATTGTGGTTGAGGCGGGCCAGTTCTCCCGGCGCGGCGGCATTTTGGATGTCTGGCCGCCCGGCGAACCCCAGCCGGTGCGGATCGAGTTCTTCGGCGATGAGATCGACACGATGCGCGGCTTTGACCCGGCTTCGCAGCGCACCGTGGACGCGCTGGAAGTGGTGACCATTCCGCCCGCGCGCGAGATCCTGCCCTCGGCCGCCCAAAAAGCGGGCATCGAGCTGCGTGAATTGAAGGAATTTCAGATCCCGCTGGCGCACCCAATGGCGGGTTCGATGCTGGATTTCCTCCCAGAGGACACCCTGATCGCGCTGGACGGGCAGGAGTTCATCTCCGCCGCCGTGATGGATATCGAAGAAGAGAGCCTCTCCCGCCGGGAAGAGTCCGTGCAGGCCGGCGAACTGCCTGAGGATTTCCCTGTGCCTTACCTGACCTGGACGGAGCTGGAAGACCGGCTGGGCAGCCGCGCGGTGGTGGAATTGGGCCATACCCACGCCCCGGACGTCCCGAAGCTGGCCTCAGCCTTCGAGCCCGGACCGCGGTTCGCGGGCAAGCTGCGGGCCTTTATCGACTATCTGGCCCAGCTCGAACGCGACGGCGAAGATTGGGTGATCGTCTCCCGCCAATCTCAGCGCCTGCGGGATCTCTGGCAGGAACAGCAGATGCTGCTGGATGAACCCTCCGAGAAACTGACCGCCTCCCGTTTCATCGAGGGCACGCTGGCGGGCGGTTGGACGCTCAAGCCGCCCTCGGGCATGCCCATCCACCTGCTGACGGATGACGAGATCTTCGGCTGGTCCCGGCCGCAGCCGCGCCGCCGCTATCGGCCGACGGCTGAAGCGCCGGAATCCAGCTATGCCGACCTGCTGCCCGGCGACTGGGTCGTGCATGTGGACCACGGGATCGGCAAATATACCGGCCTGGTGCAGCGCAATCAGGATGGCATCCAGCAGGAATACCTCTGCGTGGAATATGCCGATCAGGACCTGCTCTTCGTCCCGATCCATCACGCTGACCGGCTCACCCGCTATGTCGGCACGGAGGGGCAAGGTCCGCAGTTCTCCCGTCTGGGCGGTGTCACCTGGCAGGCCACCAAGCAGAAGGTGCGCGAAGCCGTGCAGGAAGTGGCGGGGGAGCTTCTGGAGCTTTATGCCAGCCGCCAGGTGGCCGAGGGTTACGCCTTCAGCGGGGATACGCCCTGGCAGCGGGAACTGGAGGCAAGCTTCCCCTATATCGAGACCGATGACCAGCTCCAGGCGCTGACGGAGATCAAGGCGGATATGGAAGCGCCGCGGCCGATGGACCGGCTGCTCTGCGGCGATGTGGGCTATGGCAAGACGGAAGTCACCCTGCGGGCGGCTTTCAAAGCCGTGATGGATGGCAAGCAGGTGGCTGTGCTGGTGCCGACCACCGTGCTGGCCCAGCAGCATTATGACACCTTCCGCTCCCGCCTGGCGGCCTTCCCAGTGCAGGTGGAGATGCTTTCCCGCTTCCGCACCCCCCAGCAGCAGGACCGGATCATCCGGGACCTGCGGCAGGGCAATATTGACATCGTGATCGGCACTCACCGCCTGCTCTCGCAGGATGTTTCCTTTAAAGACCTCGGCCTGGTGGTGATTGATGAGGAACAGCGCTTCGGGGTGGTGCATAAGGAACACCTCAAGAAGCTGCGCACCTCGGTGGACGTGCTGACCCTGACGGCCACACCGATTCCCCGCACGCTCTACATGGCGCTGACGGGGGTGCGCGATATCTCCACGATCAGTTCGCCGCCCGAAGAGCGGCTGCCGATCGTCACCCATATCGGCCCCTACGACCCGAAGCTGGTGCGCCAGGCAGTGGTGCGCGAACTGGAACGGGGCGGGCAGATCTTCTTTGTCCACAACCGCGTGCAGACCATCCAGGCCATGCAGAGCCATCTGGAGAAGCTGGTGCCGGAGGCCAAGATCGCGATTGCGCACGGCCAGATGGATGAGAACCGCCTGGCGGATGTGATGCACGCTTTTGGCGCGGGTGAGATTGATATCCTGCTGTGCACCTCGATCATTGAATCGGGGCTGGATATCCCCAATGCCAACACCCTGATCGTGGATCGAGCGGACACCTTTGGCCTGGCCCAGCTTTACCAGCTGCGCGGCCGGGTGGGGCGGGGCGCCCAGCGGGCCTATGCCTACCTCTTCCGTCACCGAGTCAAACCGCCCACGGTCGAGGGGCAGGAGCGGCTCGAGGTGCTGGCTGAGAACACCCAGCTTGGTTCGGGCTACGCCATCGCCATGCGGGACCTGGAGATGCGCGGCGCGGGCGAGATGCTGGGAACGCGCCAGTCGGGCTATATTGCCTCGGTTGGATTCCACCTCTATACCAGGCTTTTGGCGCAGGCCGTCAAACAGTTCCGCATGGCTTCCGGGATGGAAGGGCCGGAGGACGCCAAGCTGCTGGATGCCTCGCTGATTATCCCGACGGTGGTCAACCTGCCGCTCTCGATCGGCATCCCGGATTCCTATATCTCCGACCAGGGCCTGCGGCTCAAGCTCTACCGGCGGCTGGCCGATATCAAGGATGAGGCCGACCTGGCGACGATTGAAATGGAATTTGAGGACCGTTTCGGCCCCTTGCCGGAGCAGGTGCGCAACCTGATTTACCAGATCCGGGTGAAGCTGCTAGCGGCCAACGCCGGCCTGGCCTCGGTGGGTTTTGAGGGGCGCCAGCTCGTGCTCCGCTTCCCGCCGCTGCCGGAGGGCGTGCAGTCCCGCAAACTGAAGGAATTTCCCCGGCCGGTGCTGGCGGGCAAGAACGCCTACCGGATCCAGTTCACGGACCCGGATGAGGAGTTTTGGCAGGAGGCTTTGATTGGCTTTTTGTTGAAATTGCAGTGATCCCATTCCCGTCTCTTCCCTCACACCCTCGCGATGTTTCGGGGGCTTCGTCGCTGCGGCTCGCTGCGGCTCAACTTGCCAAATAGGATGGGTGTGTTATACTGCAAAAATCCCTCTGGACAATGAAAAGTTGATCCGGAATGACACTCTATGACGACTTTTAACGCAATCACACAAAAACTGACCCAAAATCGGAAGACTTTGCTGCCGGTTGCCATCGCGGCGATCCTGGCGGGCCTGGCTCTGATCTGGTTTGGGCTGCTGCGGACGGTGACCGTGGTTGTGGACGGCAGGCCGTTGACGGTCCGCACGCCCGCGTTGACGGTTTCCGGCGTGCTGCGGGCGGCTGGCGTCCCTAGTGACCCGGCGAACCGCGCTCAGCCTACCCAGGGGCGCCTGATCTGGAATGCGCCGCTGGTGACCGTGCAGACCGCCCGGGAGGTGGTCCTTAGCACGTCCGATTACGAAATGACTTTTGAATCTGCTGAAGCGATCCCGGCCAACCTGCTCCAAACGGCGGAAATCCCCCTCTACCCGCAGGACCAGGTGCGCATCAACGGCGCAGAGGTGGACCCGCTGGAGCCGGTCCAGCAGACGGATGGCTTCGTGCTGCAATATCTGCCGGCCCAGCCGATCACGCTGGAAATGGACGGGCAGACCCGCACGATCTACAGTGCTGGTCCCACGCTTGGGATGGCCCTCGAAGAAGCAGGCCTCGACCTTTCGCCGCAGGACGTCGTCTCGCAGGACCTCCAAACACCGGTCGATGGGCCTTTGCAGGTCAGCATCCGCCGGGCGCGGCCTGTGACCGTGAGTGTGGATGGCGGAACAGTGAACGGGCTGACGGCCTCCACCACTGTGGGGGGTGCCCTTTTGGCGCTGGATATCCCCCTGCAGAATTTGGACTACAGCGTCCCGCCCGAATCCGCGGCGCTGCCCGAGGATGGGCAGATCCGGGTGGTTCGGGTGCGGGAAGAACTGCTGATCTCGACTGATGAGACGCCCTTTCAGGTGGAATATCAGGAAGACCCCAATACGCCCCTCGACCAGACCTCCGTCATTAAGGCGGGGCAAAATGCCATTTATGCCACCAGAGAACGGGTCGGGTATGAAAACGGCCAGGAGGTCTGGCGCTATAGCAACCCTGCCTGGCAGGCCAGTGAGGCCGAAAAGGCCATCTATGGCTACGGCACCCAGATCGTCAATTACACGGAGGTCGTGGATGGCATCTCGATCGAATATTATCGCAAGATCAGCGTCTATTATCACTCCTACAAGCCCTGTATCCCCAACACCGATATTTGCTACTATGGCACATCCAGCGGCCTGCCGGTGGATAAAGGCATCATCGCTGTTTCTCTGCCCTGGTATCAGATGTTTGCTATGCACAGGGTCTATATCCCGGGCTATGGCTATGGGGTGATCGCGGATGTGTGCCCGGCCTGTTATGGGCAGTTGTTGATTGACCTGGGGTATTCCGAAGAAAATTATGACCCAATGCCCAATGGCTGGACAACCATGTATTTCCTTTCGCCCGCGCCAGATAATGTGCCGGTGCCCTTCCCATGACGCTTGAACCTTTGCGCGTCCCTGAACTGCTGCGGCAGTATGACCTCCGCCCACAGAAATCCCTGGGGCAGAATTTCCTCGCGGACCACAACGCTTTGCTCAAGATCGTCCGGGATTCCGGCGTTGGCCCTGCGGATCGGGTGCTGGAGATCGGCGCGGGGCTGGGCAGCCTGACCCGCCTGCTGGCGGCGAGCGCGCAGTCCGTCACAGCGATTGAGCTTGATAGGAACCTCTTTCCGGTTTTAGAGGCTGTTTGCCGGCCTTTTCCCAATATCCGCCTGGTGCAGGGGGATATTTTGGAGCTTCTGCCGGAAACCCTTTTTGCTGAAGAGGGGTATTTGGTGATCGCCAACATCCCCTATTACATCACTTCTGCCGTGATCCGCCACTTGCTGGAGGCTGAAGTGCGGCCGGCGAAGTTGGTGCTGACCATGCAGCAGGAAGTGGCCGAGCGGATCACCAACCGCGACCAAAAAATGAGCCTGCTCTCGCTCTCCGTGCTGGTGTATGGCACGCCCCGGATCAGCAGTCAGATCCCGGCCCAGTGCTTTTATCCCCCGCCCAAGGTTGATTCAAGCGTTCTGATCGTGGACCTCTATGCTGAGCCGCTGCTTTCTGGGGGGGAGATGGATACGCTTTTCAAGCTCGCCCATGCCGCCTTCAATCAGAAGCGCAAGATGCTGCGGAACTCCTTACGGCCTTTGCTGGGCGGCGACCCGGATTTCACAGCCCAGGTGCTGGGAAAAGCGGGCTTGGACCCGCAGGCGCGCCCAGAGAACCTCTCTTTGGCGGAATGGATCGCGTTGGTCAAAGTCGATCCGCTGTAAAGTTTTGGGTTAATTTTTTGGGGAAAGTTTATTTTTGCCGGTAAAGCCGCCGCAGCTGCCAGACGCGCCCAGCCGCTTCAACCTGGATCCGGAAGGACATTTTGGAAGCGCCGTGGGTGCGCTCTGCAAAATAGATCGGCACTTCCGCAAATTTGAACCCGGCCAGGTGCGCCATGTAATTTAATTCCACCTGGAAGACATAGCCGTTGGAGCGGGACCCTTCAAAGGGGATCGCTTCGAGCGCTTCTCTGCGCCAGAGCCGGAAACCACCGGTGGCATCCCTGACCGGCAGGCGCAGGATCGCGCGGGCATAAGCGTTGCCAAACCAGGAGAGGAATTTCCTGAAAAGGGGCCAGGTTTCATCCACGCTGCCGCCGGGCACATAGCGCGAACCGATCACCACATCCGCATTCTCGAGGGCGGCCAGCATAGCCGGCAGCCGGTCCGGCGGGTGGCTCAGGTCCGCATCCATCATCCCAATCACATCCGCGCCCAGGTCCAGCGCATGGCGGAGGCCGTGGATGTAGGCTCTGCCCAGGCCTTCCTTTCCCTGGCGGTGGAGCACGGCAATCCGGCCTGGATATTTTTCCGCCAGGTCTTCAGCAATCTCACCCGTCCCATCCGGACTGTTGTCATCCACAACCAGCAAATTCAAACCTTCGATTCCCAGGGACAGCAAAGCGCTTGTGAGGATCGGGAGGTTCTCGGATTCGTTGTAGGTTGGGATAACCTGAATAATTTTTATCATTACATTAATGTGTTAAGGCCTTTACTCTGCAAAGTGTCGCCCTGAGGAATTTCAGTTTTAACATAGCCGCCGGTTCATGTCAAGCGGGCGGCCAAAGCCGGTCTTCGGATTAAACAAGTTTATCACCCCCCGGAGAAAGCGGAGTGAGATTAAGAGGTTCGGAAAAGGGGCTGTCCGGGCCTCTTCCCATCGTCTTCAGAGGCGGTTAGAAATTATGGGGTTTGCCCCGGCAGGAATAAGGTCTTATTGCGCAGGATGACAAACCCGGCTGCCAGCAGCCAGACCAGGGCATTGATGGCCATCCGGCAGGCGTCATTGAGCCGGTTGAAATAGAGCAGGTTGGAGAAATTGATAGCGGTATGGAAGAGCGCGGCCAGAAGGATATTGAAATCCGTGCGGACCAAAGCAGGCCGACGATCAACACCGAAAGCCATCCGGGGACTTTTTCGCGCCCGAGTCTGGCGCCAGCCGATCTCTTCGCTGAATCTCGCCAAAGGGGATTCAGGTATGGCCAGGGGGGTCAGCGCGTTCTGGGCCTGAGCTGTCAGTTGGAAAGCCTTTGAGAGCAAGAAAACAACCAGGGCTATTCCGAATGGGATCGCGACCGTGATGAGCAGGCTCTTACAATCAAAAGAGGGTCGCCCGAAGTTCAATTTGACCCCATCCTTTCGGAAGATGAGCAGGGTCACAATGGCGCCCAGCGCCGGGCTGAGTTGGTGGATGGAGGCCATCGGCGCAAGCCCAGTGGCTTGCTGCAGCCTGCCCAGGATTATGGTGAAGACCATAGCTAAAACAAAGTCTGGGATAACTTTCTTCCACATCGGCAGCTCCGTAGAGTCAGATGGATGTTAAAATGATCCAGATGCTCTGCATTAAAAACTTCAACGTTCCATTAACTTTGATCAACAATTGAAGTTTGAGTTGAATATTCACCTAAATTCAGATGAAAAGACTTTATAATTACTTAAATCATTCATCACAATAGTATGATGGGAGTTCTTATGCAACCTAACCCCGTATTGAAAAAACTTGGCTTTTCAGACGATGATCGTGTCATCATCATTCACACGGATGATATTGGGATGTGCCAGGCGTCCGTGGATGCCTTTGCTGAGATGGTTGATTTTGGTCTGATCTCCAGCGGGGCCGTGATGGTTCCCTGCCCCTGGTTCCTTGAAGCGGCTGACTATGCCGTGGCGCACCCCGAAGCGGACCTTGGCGCGCATATGACCCTGACCAGCGAATGGGAGACCTATCGCTGGGGGCCGATCAGCACCCGCGACCCCCAATCGGGCTTGATGGACGAACAGGGCTTTTTCCATAAGAAATCCGAGGGCGTCTGGCAGAATGCCAACCCCGAAGCGGCGGTCAATGAATTGGAACAGCAGATCCAGCGGGCGTTGCAGGCCGGGATCAACCTGACCCATATCGACACCCACATGGGTTCCGTCGCCCACCCTGCCATCATTCCAGGCTACGTCCAGTTGGCGATCAAGTATGGCCTGCCGCCGATGATCCCCAGGATGTCCGCGGAGGACCTGGCGGCCCGGATCGATGTGGACGACCAGGCTGCGGAGATGGCCACCGGATTGATCCACACGCTGGAAGAGATGGGAATCCCGCTCCTGGATGGTCTCTCCGGTCTGGAACTGGTCGATGCCACAGATCGGATTGAGCAGGCCAAGGCCGCCCTCCGGGCTTTGAAACCCGGCCTGACCCACTTTATTATCCATCCCTCAAAAGACACCCCCGAGCTTCGCAAGATCACGAAATCCTGGGATTGTCGGGTTGCGGATTACGAAACTTTCATGAGTGAAGCCACTCGTGATTTCATCAAGAATGAAGGCATCCAAATCATTGGTTATCGGGCACTCAAAGCGATCATGCCCCAAGCCGCCTGACCAGAACCCCTACCGAGGAGAGAGAATGATGTCAGAACAAACCGCACCTACACCATCCAAACTCAGTTTCAGTTACAAGTTCTATTGGGGGATTGCCGCCCTGGGAACCTCATTAATCTCAGGTATCTATGGCGGGCTGCTCACCATCTTTTATCAGGATTATTTAGGGCTCAGCGCCAAATGGATTGGCATCGCGGCCACGGTCTATGCCATCTGGAATGCCGTCAATGACCCGTTGTTCGGTTATATCACGGACAGCACCCGCAGCAAACGCGGCCGCCGGATTCCTTATATGCGCTACACCGCGCCCTTCCTGGCCCTGACCTTCATCCTGGTTTGGTTCGCGCCGCCACAGGCCGGTCAGCAGGCGCTGTTCTGGTGGATGCTGGTGACGATGCTGCTTTATGACACCTGCTACACCATCATCGGCCTGGTTTATTCCTCACTCCTGCCGGAAATCACTGAATCGGATGCCCAGCGCAATGGCTTGCAGATTTCCAGCTCCCTTTTTGCTATGCTGGGGACCTTGCTGGGTTTCCTCATTCCGGATATGGTGCGGCCGAAAACGGGTGAATCTTCACTCGTACCGCTCTATGTCGCGATGATCATCGTGGCGCTTGTCAGCATGGTTTTGATCCTGATCACAACTTTCAAAGTCAAGGAGCGGCGGGAATTCGTGGCGATGGATAAGCCCGTTTCTATAAAGGATGCGATCAAGTACACCTTCACCAGCAAGTCTTTCCTGGTCCTGGTGGCTGAGAATTTCATGGCAATCCTGATGAGTTCGCTCCTCCTTGCGTCAATCTACTATGTGGCGGATTATGTCCTCCAATGGCCGACAATAAAGCTGCTGGTCTTCCTTTTCGTGCCTCTGATCGTTGGCATCCCCCTCACCACGTATTTCCGTAAGTGGCTGGGTGTGGTTGGCGCGCAGCAGTTCCTGCTGGTAATCGCGGGGGTGGGCCTGGTGGCGATCGCGCTTGTCCCGAATAATCTGATCCCGGTCTGTATTGCTCTGGCCGGGCTGGGTCTCTCCGGCCCGCAAACCCTGACCAACGTCCTCTTTGCCCAGGTTGCGGATGAAGATGAATTGCGCTCCGGCGCCCGGCGGGAAGGCGCATTCTTCGGCGTGAACGCGCTGATCACCAAACCGGCTCAATCCATTGCGATCGGGATCATTCCATTCATTTTGGAGCGAACCGATTTTATTACCCGGGCTTCCAACCTGGGTGAGATTGTGTTGGCGCAGCCGGTGGAGGCGATCCAGGGCATCAAGCTCTTCACCGGGGTGATCCCCGGCGTGGCCTGTCTGCTGGGCGCATTGATCCTCTTCCTGTTCCCCCTGCGCGGCGCGCGCCTCAAGGAAATGCAGGAAAAGGTGCTGGTTCTCCATCAGCAAAAACAGCAGGCTTTTGAGGAAATGGAAAAAGCTGAGGCCTAGGGCTTTTAGCAGGAACTTCTGGTTAATTAAACGATCCGGCCAGCACCACCGAATTTGCGGTTTGCTGGCCGGGTTTCGTTAATAAGCTGTTTTGGGAAGGATGGGAAGATGCCTGGCAAGGATGAATATCAGCTTGAACGCTTCGTCAGGGCGCAGGGTCCGGTGTATCCGCAGGTTTTGGCTGAACTGCGCGCCGGCCGGAAACGCACCCATTGGATCTGGTTCATCTTTCCCCAGATCGCCGGCCTGGGGTTCAGCCTGACCTCCCGCCATTTCGCGATTCAAAGTGTGGCGGAAGCCAGGGCCTATCTGGCGCACCCCGTTCTGGGGCCGCGCTTGGAGGAGTGTGCGGCGGTTCTGCTGGCAGGCCACGCCTCTTCCGCCTTTTCGGTCTTTGGTCAACCGGACACGCAGAAATTCCAATCTTCATTGACTTTGTTTGCGGGGGTTTCTGAGCCAGGCTCTGTCTTTGAACAAGCCCTGGACAGGTTCTTTAACGGGCAGACCTGCCAGGCAACCCGACTCTTTTTGACGGATGAAGATCCGGCCTGATCTGGTTGGGCGAAAGCGCATTGGCCGGCTCATTGAAGTTGGATTGAGCGCGGTTGAGAACTGGCTATCTACTTTTTCTTTTGGCTCCGGTCAAAGAGGAAACCCAGGCCGATCAGGGTAGCCAGGCTGAGGAGGATCACCCAGGGGCGCTCCAGCAGCCACAGACCGGTTGCTATCCCCGTTCGGATGGCCCGGACTTTGACCGCGCCAGCGGGCGGCTCAACCGGTTCATCCCAATCAAATGCCAGGAGGCGGGGCAGAAAGCCCTGGGCCACACAGCCTTCCAGGCAGAATATATGGATCGGTTTTTGCCGGGCGACGCACAGGCGCAGGTCCCGGGAGAATTCTTCCCAGGTCAGCGGGGGAAGGTCAATCACGCCTTCAATCTCCACGCCGCCGCCGGTATTGCCCACGCCGACCGAATCCGTTTCAGGGGCATAGCTCCAGAGGACGGCGTCGCCAATGGGCCGCAGGAAACTGGAATAAAGCATCAGCACTTCCCGGTCGGCCTCAACATCCACCAGTCCGGCCGTGCGGCCGAGGACGGTCGCCCGCGCCCGGCGTTCCTCGTTGATCACGGGGAATTGATAGCTCTCAACCAGGTACCCATCCCGATGGATCTGATCCACCAGAGCCTGGTAAGCCTGGCGGGCTTTCTCCGCCCGTTGGCGGTCCCGGGAGCGCTGGAAGAGCGTCTTTGCCAGAACCCTGGCCCTCTGCCGGTCCATTGCGCCGGTGAACTCATTGATGTCCATTTCAATATCCAGGCCAACGCCCGCCCAGTTGAGTTTGTGGGCCTGGGTCCACTTGCTGAAATCCGCATAGCGGGCGGCGGCCTGGCGGTGGTTGCCTGTGTTAAACCAGTAGCCTTCGTCCTTGGGCAGCAACAGCCAGGCGATCACCGGGATATTGGCTTTGTTCAGCTTTCGGACCACTTTGGCGCGCGCATCTGAGAGATCCAATATTCCGAGGCTGACGGATGCCTCCAGTGTTTGCAGGGATTTGATCAGGCTGGGGTCATTAAATAGCTCAGTTAGCCGTTCGCTGTCCAGCTCGGTGAAAAAGGTTAGCTTCGGTTGGGGCATCAGGACCCTCCCATCAAGGTCGGTCGTCTGCTATGGTTCTGAAGGGGCTTTATTCTTCGGGTAATTCCTTGACCATTTTGCGCAGGGCATTGGATTTTTCCTGCCATTCCTGCCGGGCAGCAGACGTTGCCTTTTTGGCGTTATTGACCAGGTCAAAAAATTCATGGCTGCTCTTGATCAGGTGTTCGGTTTTCTGAACGCCGTTCTGCATCCCGAGTTTTTGATAGGCGTTCACGACCTCATCCAAAATCTCAAGGTATTTATCGCGGGGGAGGATCAGGAGCTGGTCCTTCCACTCTTTGATCGCGTCCATTTCCCGACCGGATTCAACCCACTGTTTTGCATCGTTGGATTTCTTGATCGCGGTGTTCACTTTGACCAGCTGGATGACCTGTATGATGACCTGATAAAGTAAAAGGCTGGCGATCAGCAAAAGGAAGAGGGTCAGAGATTGACTGATCTCGACGTTGTACGAAACTAAAATTAATAAAACAATGCCTTCAATGATCAATCCCGCAACCGGCAATAGCAAAGGGAGATTGATTCGGTTTTTATTTTTGCCTGCCATACTGCCTCCTGAGGCTTTATGATTCCAATGCTTCTTTATTTTACTGCAAGGTTCGGAAATCAGGCCTAGTTTTCGGGGAAGGGCGCGATGCAGTGGGCGCTCATCAGCACATCGGTGGAGGATTGGGCCAGACCGATCATGAATTCGGCCCGATTCAGGAGTTCATCCCGGGAGAGCTTCAGCCCCGCGATGCCCTGTTGCTGGGCCATGAGGCCCACCGCCGCGGCCTGCAGGGGATAGATTTCCAGGTCCATCATTCGGGGCAGGATCTGCTCTTCAGCGAGGCTGTCCCCTACGGCTTCGGCCAAGGCCCCCGCCGCCGCGAAACACATCTCATCCGTGATCGTCTGGGCGCGGACATCCAGCACACCGCGGAAGATCGCCGGGAAGGAAAGGGAATTATTGACCTGGTTCGGGAAATCCGAACGCCCGGTGGCGACCACCGCTGCGCCTGCGGCTTTGGCCTCCCAGGGCCAGATTTCCGGCACGGGGTTGGCGCAGGCGAAGAGGATCGGGTCAGCCGCCATGCCGCGGACCCACTCCGGCCGGATCACGCCCGGGCCGGGCTGGGCATAGCTGATCACCACATCTGCATCCCGCATGGCCGCTTCGATCCCACCCTCCCGGCCCTCCGCGTTGGTGATCTGGCAGAGGCGGTACTGCGGGCTGTTCTCGGCAAAGTCCTGGCGATGCTTGCCGAGGATCCCGCGGATATCGACTACGGTGGCTTTGGCTGGGTCCACGCCCCAAGCGAAGATCAGCCGGGAACTGGCGACCCCCGCCGCGCCGCTGCCGATGAACGTGACCCGGATATCGCCCTTCTCCTTGCCGACGAGTTTGAGGGCATTCATCAGCCCGGCCAACGTGACGGTTGCCGTACCCTGCTGGTCATCATGCCAAACCGGGATGTGCGCTTTCTGCCGCAGCCGATCCAAAATTTCAAAACACTTGGGTTGGCTGATGTCTTCGAGGTTGATGCCGCCAAAACCGGGTTGGAGCCGCAGGACGGTCTCGATGAAGGGCTCGGGGGCGAGATTTTCGAGCATCACCGGCACGGCATCCACACCGCCCAGATATTTGAACAGCATCGCCTTGCCTTCCATCACCGGCAGGCCAGCCTCCGGGCCGACATCGCCCAGGCCCAAAACCCTGGAGCCGTCGCTGATCACGGCTACTGTGTTACCCTTGTTGGTCAGGTCATAGACCCGGTCAGGATGTTGGGCGATCTCCTTGCAGGGGGCAGCGACGCCGGGCGTGTACCAGATCGAGAAGTCGTCCAGTTTTTCCACCGGACATTTGGGGAGAGTTCCCATTTTGCCGCGGTAATATTCGTGCAGACCAACCGCCTGGCGGGCCGGCTCGCTGGCTTTGGTCAGCATGGCCTCAATTTCTTCAGGACTGGGTTGGGCTGAGGGGGGGTTGGGCATCAGGTTTGATCCTTTGGGGAGTCCTCTTTCTGGAGGATGGACTTGGCTTCGTCCAGGGCTTTTTGTGCGGATGTGAAGAGCTGGTCATTGGCGATGAAAATTCGGTTTTGCCCGATCGAATCAAGGATACCGGAAGATTCCAGCGTTTTGCGGATCTCATCATGAACGCCGCAAAATAGGACTTCCACCCCCTTCGCTTTGGCGGCCTTGACGAGATGGTCGAGCGCCAGAATCCCCGTGCTGGCCAGCAAGTGGGTGCGGCGGAAACGCAGGATCAGGACTTTTAGGCCGGAATCCAGGATGCGGCTGATCTGCTCTTCCAGCCCTTCCACGGCGGCAAAATAGAGATCGCCTTCAACGTTCACGATCGCGATCTCCGGTTTCCTTTCCTTGATGCGGTCCATGGGCAATTCGATGAACTGCCCGTTCTCGTCTTCGAGGATATAACTCAGGTTCACCCGGCTGCTTTCGCCGAGGTGCATCAAAAGCGTGGAGAGGACCCCCAGGAAGATGGCATATTCAAAAGGCAGAACCAGGGCTGAGATGAAGGTGACCAGCAGGACGATCCGGCTGTTCAGGCGGCTCTGCCAGGTCATTTTGATCAGGTCCAGGTTGATCAGGCCGGCGGAAGAGACCACAACCACGCCGGCCAGGGCGGGCATGGGGATATAGCCGATCAGCCGGGAAAAAAGCAGCAGGAAGACAAAGACGCTCAAACCCGAAATGATGGCAGAGACCTTTGTCTTCGCGCCATTGACCACATTGACGACGGTCCGCGAGGGCGAACCGGAGGAGGGCATGCACAGGAAAAATCCGCCAGCGATGGACGCGAGCCCCTGGCCGATCATCTCGCGGGAAGGATCGAGCGGGTCGTCGGTCATCTGGCTCATCGCTTTGGTGATGGAGACGGTTTCCATCAAGCCGAACAGGGCGACCGCCGCGCCGGGGACGATCAACCCGGCGAGTTCCTGCAGGTCAATCTGGGGCACATGAAACTGAAGCGCGAGATGCTCCGGCAGCCCCACATCATTGACCAGGCGCACCCCCTGCGCGTTCCATCCGAGGAGGTAAACGAGCAGGGAGGCCAGGATGATCGTGAAAAGGGCGGCCGGCAGTTTGGGGTTGATTGCCCGGATTCCCAGCATCAGTCCGATGGAGATCAGGCTGAGGAGCAATGTTGGCAGGTGAATGTTCTGGAACTGACGGGCCAGGCTGGTGAGAATCCCCCAGACTCCGTTGGACCGGGCAAGGCTCAGGCCCAGCAGGTTGCCGATCTGGTTGGCGATGATCAGGACGCCTGCCGCGGAGAGGAACCCGACCAGGACGGAATTGGAGATATAGCGGCTGATGGTCGCGATCTTGAAAAGCCCAAAAAGGAGCTTGAAGACCCCGGCCAGGATGGCGATGACCAGGACAAACTCGAGATAATTTGCGCGGTCCACGTAGCCCAGTAGCACGCTGGCGGTGACCAGGGCGGTTGGGTTGGTGGGGCCGGTGATCAGATAGGGGTAGTTGCCGAAAAGCGCGCCAATGATCGTGGGGATGATCGCAGTATACAGGCCATAGATGGGGTTAACGCCGGCGATCGCGGCGTACGCCATGGCTTGCGGGATGCCGACCATCCCGACGGTCAGCCCGGCTGAGAGATCCGGGCGAAACTTCCCCCGGAAATAGCGTTTGATGACAGGTAGTGATAAATTCATTTAGGACAGGGACTTTCAAACGATAATTTTCCTTTGAATTATACCATCGCCGCGGGGTTGGGCTCCGCCTCCGCATTGCCTCAAAAATAATCTTACTCTAAGCAGAAACGTTGCCTCAAAATAAA
>WOYI010012622.1_pt1 | contig 22813 bp, 23 predicted proteins | sample 6423411 | NCBI WGS metagenome assembly WOYI01 (sample SAMN13441803, study PRJNA592873) | oil field metagenome | biome: oil field; feature: oil-well bore; material: oil-contaminated soil; isolation source: oil-contaminated soil from oil-well borehole | place: Germany: Wietze | collected 2016-10-18 ... | reverse complement strand
GTTGCAGTCCTGTGCAACAGGGGATTGGGTTGTGAAGCATATGAAGCAAAAACCAAGGAGCCATGTTATGCATCATCATGAACCGTCTTGTCGTCGTAGGTGGTCTCTGGGCTACCTGTTCGTGGGCGCTTTTGTGGCCTTGGCAAGCGCAGCCTCGGCTGCAACGCCAGCCAAATCACATCCCGACTCCTATGATGCGCTCATGGCGCGCTTAGGTGGGGAGCCCATCTTTCGCATGTACCTGCGCACCATGAGCCCCCAGGGGCTCCAGGCCATCTTGCGTCTGCATGGCTCGGACCTGGTCATCCACAACGACATCGAGCCCATGGAGGCCGATGATTGCCCGGATCGTTTTCCCGAGGCCGAGCGTAACAAGTGGCACCTGTTCAATGGCGGGCATTATTTTATCGATGGCCAGGGCCGCCCCCAGACTGCCTATCGCAACCTGCCGCCCATCCAGGCAGGTACCCGGGATACCAGTTGTCAGAGCTTTGTCAATGACCTGGCACCGGGCACCTGGGATGCCGGGCATCTGATCGCCGCAAGCCTCGGTGGCTGGGGCAGGCGCGCCAATCTGGTGCCGCAGAACCCGAATTTCAACCAGCAGAACTGGAACTATATGGAGCAACAGGTGGCCAAGTGCTCGGCACTGGGCAGTGGCAGCGTGCTCTACAAGGTGCAGGTGGCCTATCCCAGCGCCGATACCAATCTGCCCAGCACCTTCACCGCCGACATCACCATCGGCAGCGATAACATCAAGCGCACCTTCCAGAACACCTCGGGTGGCGGCGGCAATGGCACTGCCTACAAGGATCAGATCAAGAGCTGGCTCATCGAGCACGGCTGCCAATAAGGGGCAACAGCCTCTGGAACCAAGGCCCATTGCAACCTGGTTGCAAGGAGCCTTGGTTTTTTCAGGGTGTGGTGGGCCACTCCTCTGGTCGCTCGAAACTGAGCGAGGAAGGGGCCAGGATGTCCTGCACGGCCGTGTCCCACCATTGGGTCACCTGGAGGCCGAAGACCTCGTAGGCTTGCCGTGGTCCCATCTCGGTTGTGCAGTCATCGTCATCGTTGTAGGCATGGATGGAGGCATGGGTTGGGGTGATTGCAATGTCCTCAATGGGTGCGCCGTATTTGAGCTGGGCTGTCCAGTTGATGGAGATGTCCACCTGGCGGCCCTCTATGGTCCCGTTGATGGGCGTAAAGCCCTCCAGCCAGAAGGTACGGCGCTGTGGCTGGTAGTAGCCGGTCTGCACCTCCCCAAAACCAGGACTCAATTGCTTGAGTGAGTCCATGCCCAATCCACAAACCCGTTTCGTTGCCATGTGATGAATCCTCCAGTTTCTGAGGACTTGACATTCATGCGCCAGGGGAACCCAAGCTTGGCTTGCCAGAGACGCGGCGATCTTCTTTTATTGTGGGCGCTTGGCAGGCCTTAGGCAAGGGCAGCCGAGACCTGCCGACCTTGTGACACCTCCATGCCCCAGGGACCTGGTCAAGAAAGGAGCCAAAAGATGACCTGCATCATGACACGCCGCACCTTGCTGGGCCAGGCGGGCCTGATAGCCGCCTCCCTGGGCCTGTCCCGTAGCAGCGATGGCCAGGAGTCTGTGCCGGTGGAATTCAACCACGGCGTGGCCAGTGGTGATCCCCTGGCCGACCGGGTGATTCTCTGGACGCGCCTCAGCCCGCAGCGCCTCACAGCAGCACCTTTGGCGGTGGACTGGCTGGTCGCCACCGATATCCAACTGCGCGCTGTGGTGGCGGGGGGGCGGGTGCTGACCGATGCCGGGCGGGACTATACGGTCAAGGTGGATGCCACGGGCCTGAACCCCGGCAGCATCTATTACTATCGATTCCTGGCCGGCACTGCGGTCTCGCCGCTGGGACGCACTAAAACCTTGCCCGTCGGGGCTGCAGGCCACATGCGTCTTGCCTTTACCTCCTGCTCCAAGTATACAGCGGGCTATTTTCATGCCTACCGAGGCATGGCGCAGCGTGATGATCTGGACATGGTGCTGCACCTGGGCGATTATTTCTATGAGGATGGTGGGGCAGGAACCGTTGGCCGACCCCATGATCCAGACCATACACTGGTGACGCTGGCCGACTACCGCACCCGCTATGCTCAACACCGCAGCGACCCGGATCTGCAGACCTGCCATGCCAACCACCCGTGGCTCAGCATCTGGGACGACCATGAAACAGCCAACGACTGCTGGCAGGATGGGGCTGAAGATCACGATCCCGCCCAGGATGGGCCTTGGGCGGCGCGCAAGGCAGCCGCCCTGCAGGCCTACCATGAATGGATGCCCATCCGCACCGTGGACCCTGGCAATCTGGCCCGGGCGTTTCGTGCCTCACGTTTTGGTGACCTGGTGGATGTTATCGTCTGGGAGACCAGGTTGTTCGGCCGGGACCAGCAGGCAAGGAGCCTGTTCGATTCCCGCACGATCAATGATCCCATGCGCACCATGATGGGGTTCGAGCAGGAGGCCTGGTTGCTGGAGCAACTGGCGGGTTCCAGGGCGCGCTGGCGGTTGTATGCCAACCAGACCATGTTCGCCCAGCTCCATGTACTCAATACCATGGCCAACAACGATCTTGTCCACCTGCCCTTCGACCTGCCGGGCAATCCTGATCAATGGGATGGCTATGCCGCCAATCGCCAGCGCCTCTTCGACTGGTGGCGAGCCCTGGGGCTGCGCAACAATATCATTATTACAGGTGACATCCATGCGTCGTGGGTCAGTGAACTCTCGCCTGCTCCAGGTGATCCCACACAGTACAATCCCTTGTCGGGAAGGGGTAGTTATGGCGTCGAGTTCGTGACGCCCGCGGCCACCAGCGGGGGTGAACCTGGGTTGGACCGTTTCGCCGATATAGCCCGCCTACCGAACACGCACGTCAAGTATGTGGATCTGGCCCACCATGGCTATGTGCTGCTGGATATCACACCCGAACGCTGCCAGGGAGAATACTGGTATGTGGACCCCATCGTTACCCCGGCCTTCCACGAGCATCCTGCCGCGGCCTGGGAGAGCCGGGATGCTGCGTCCACCGGTGGTTGGAACGTGGTGCGCCGTATCGTGTAGTGCCTGGGTCTGGTGATTGATGGGATGAGCTGGGACTGCGGGGGCGGTGATTGCAGGGCTTCCTGGCAGCATTTCCAGCACGATGCCGATGTGGGGCTCATGGGGCACGGGGCCACGCTGGACGAGGCCTTCGAACAGACGGCCCTTGCGCTCACAGCACTCATCACCGACCCTGCCGGGGTGCGGCCGCTGGTCGAGAGGCCCATTCACTGCGAGGCGCCCGACATGGAGCTGCTGCTGGTGGATTGGCTCAATGCGTTGATCTATGAGATGGCCACGAAAAACATGCTGTTCAGCCGCTTTCGCTGCCATATCACAGATCATTGCCTTGCAGCCAGCGCCTGGGGTGAGGAAGTGGACGTGATGCGCCATGCCCCGGCGGTGGAGGTCAAGGGAGCCACCTATACGTGCCTTGCGGTGAGGCAGGAAGCGGGCGGCTGGGTGGCAAGCTGCGTGGTGGATGTGTGAAAAGGATGTATCGTGGATCTGAGCAGGCTTGAGCCATGCGGACCCTTTGCTTGGCAACTGCCGGTACAAGGTGCCATGCGGGTACCCGGCATCATCTATGGAGACGCCGGGCTGCTGGCCAGCATGGATGACAAGGTGGCCAGCCAGCTGGCCAACGTGGCTGCCCTGCCGGGCATCGTCCAGGCGGTCTATGCCATGCCCGATGCCCATTGGGGCTATGGCTTTCCCATCGGTGGCGTGGCCGCCTTCGATGCCGAGCAAGGCGGCGTGGTCTCGGCAGGGGGTGTGGGCTTTGATGTCTCCTGCGGCGTGCGCCTCTTGCATACTGGCTTGCTCCGTAAGGAGGTGGCGCGCCGTGCCGCATGCCTGGCCGATGCGCTCCTTGCCGCCGTTCCAGCCGGTCTGGGCCGTGGCGGAGCCCTGCGCCTGGATGAGGCCGAGATGGACGCCATGCTGGCAGGGGGTGCGGTCTGGGCCATCGCCCGGGGCTATGGTTGGCCCGAGGATGCCTGGCGCATCGAAGAGCAGGGCTGTATGGCCGGTGCCGATCCGGCCCAGGTCTCTGCACAGGCAAAGCGCCGCCAATACGACGAGATGGGCACCCTGGGCTCCGGCAACCACTACCTCGAGGTGCAGGAGGTAGCCGAGATCTATGATGCCGCCTGCGCCCAGGCCTTTGGCCTGCGGGAAGGCGCTGTGGTAGTCAGCATGCACTGCGGTTCACGGGGACTGGGGCATCAGATCGGCACCGAGTTCCTGCGCCGCATGGTCATCGACGCCGACCAGTATGGCATCGTGCTGCCGGATCGCGAGCTGGCCTGTGCTCCTATCCTATCCGAGACCGGCCAGGCCTATCTGGCCGCCATGCGCGCGGCCATCAACTGTGCCTTGGCCAATCGGCAGATCATCACCCATCTGACCCGCGAGGTCTTTGCCAGGCTGTTTCCAGAGGCTCGGCTGGACATTCTCTATGATGTCTCCCACAACACCTGCAAGGAGGAGCTGCACGAGGTGGCGGGCAGGCCGAAGCCGCTTTTCGTGCACCGCAAGGGAGCGACCCGGGCCTTTGGCCCTGGCCATGCCGAGCTGCCCGATGCCCTTGCCGAGATCGGCCAGCCGGTGCTGGTCGGTGGCTCCATGGGTGCTGCCTCTTATGTGCTGGTGGGTTGCAGCAGCGCCGAGGCCATGTCGTTCAGCTCATCATGTCATGGCGCGGGGCGTGCCATGAGCCGCACTGCGGCCAGCAAAAAATGGCAGGGGCGCGCTGTGGTCGCAGAGCTGGCGCAAGGCGGCATCCTGATCCGCAGCCCCTCCATGCGCGGTGTGGCCGAGGAGGCTCCAGGCGCCTATAAGGACGTGCATGCCGTGGTGGAGGCTGCCGAACACATCGGCCTGTCCAGGCGGGTGGCGCGCCTGATGCCCATGATCTGTATCAAGGGCTGATACAGGATGCCCGCTGCCGCATGCCTGACCACCTCGGGATCATCCATGGCATGCCGTATCGCAACGCAGGTGCTGACGTGGATGCGTAACCAGCCCAGCGGCTGGCGCTTAATATAAGGAGTATTCATGCAAGAGCCTACCATGCCAGCGACGACCGATTTGTGCGACGCCTATGGCGACGAGCTGCGGATAGCAGAGCCCATCTTCACCGATTACGGCGGTTTGCGCGCCTTTCATGGTCCTGTCGTGACCCTCAAGCTGTTCGAGGACAACAGTTTGGTGCGTGAGATGCTGGGTGAGCCGGGGGGTGGACGAGTCCTCGTGATAGACGGCGGCGGTTCCAGGCGTTGTGCCTTGCTGGGCGATCAGCTGGCCGAGCTTGCAGTCGAGAACGACTGGCGCGGCGTGATCGTCTATGGCTGCATCCGGGATGTGCTGCGCATCGCGCAACTGCCCCTGGGCGTCAAGGCGCTGGGCGTGCATCCGCTCAAGAGCGTCAAGCGCGGCGAGGGGCAGCGCCACATGACGCTGCATTTCGCCGGTATCGTCATCCGTCCCCATGACATGCTCTATGCCGATGCGGATGGCATCGTCCTCAGTGCCAGGCCCTTGAGCTGAGGTCTGACCGCCATGTGCTCCGCAACACAACGCGCCACCTCATGCGCTGGACGCCACCATGGCCAACCGACATCACAAAAGGGGAAGCCGACCAAGCAAAGGGGCTTGCTTTTCTTCAGGAAATATGGCTTTCTTAATAGTAAGTGATGATGAGAGGCCGGGGATGTGCGGCTCGCGGTAATCCGCCGCGTCTCCACAAGCCTGCGGCTACAGGAGGAGAATCAATATGACTTCCAGGGAATACGATGTTTTGGTGGTTGGCGCAGGGCTTTCCGGTATCGGGGCAGGGGTACACCTGAGCAGACTGTGCCCCAAGAAGAGCTATGCCATACTGGAGGGGCGCAAGCACCTTGGTGGCACATGGGATTTGTTTCGTTACCCCGGGCTTCGTTCAGATTCGGATATGTATACCCTTGGGTATCCGTTCCGACCATGGAATGACCGCAAATCCATCTCCAGCGGGTCTCTCATCCTCAAGTACATCGAGGAGACCGCCAAGGAATATGGCATAGAGAAGCATATTCTCTATGAACATACAGCACTGCGCGCCAGCTGGTCCAGCCAAGAGGCGCGCTGGACTGTGGAAGTGGCCCAGGGTCCAGAAAAAACAATCACGCGCTACAGCTGCAAGTTCCTTTACATGTGCAGCGGCTATTACAGTTACAAGGCGGGTTATCTTCCCGAGTTTCCGGGCAAGGACCAGTATCAGGGCACATTCATCCATCCCCAGCAATGGCCGGAAGATCTGGACTATGCGGGCAAGCAGGTCATCGTCATCGGCAGTGGGGCGACAGCCATGACGGTGGTGCCGGCAATGGCCGAAAAGGCTGCCCTGGTCACCATGCTGCAGCGCACCCCCACCTATTGCATCGCTTTTCCTGAGGTGGACCCCATCGCCAGGGCATTGCACGCCATCCTGCCGCAGCGGCTTGCAGCCAGCATCAATCGCCTCAAGAATGTGTGGCTGGCCACCTTGTTTTTCCAGGCTTCGCGGCGTTTTCCCAAACTGATGCGCAAGGGTCTGCTGGCCCATGTGCGCCGCCAGGTGGGTGATGTGTGCGATGTGGACAAGCATTTCAACCCGCCCTACAATCCCTGGGACCAAAGGGTATGCCTCATTGCCAATGGTGATCTGTTCAAGGCCATCCGCGCCGGTAAGGTGCGCATGGTAACCGATCACATCGAGACATTCACAAAAAATGGCATCAAGCTGCGTTCTGGAGAGGAGCTCCAAGCTGACATCGTCATTGCGGCCACCGGGCTCGATCTGGTGCCCATGGGTGAGATGTCTTTCACCGTGGACAACAAGCCGGTGGTTCTCAACCAAGTGATGACCTACAAGGGCATGATGCTGCAGGATGTGCCCAACATGGCGCAGGCCATTGGCTATACCAATGCCTCCTGGACGCTCAAGTGTGAGCTGACCAGTCAGTATGTGTGCCGTTTGATCAACTACATGGATCAGCACGGTTACCAGTTTTGCACGCCCCGCAACCATGATCCTTCCGTTGTGGCGGCACCATTTCTGGACTTCAGTTCGGGCTATATCCAAAGGGCCCTGGAGCGTTTCCCAAAAATGGGGTCCAAAGCGCCGTGGAAGCTCTATCAGAACTATGTACTCGATCTGTTGAGCCTGCGTTATGCCCCTGTGACAGACAAGGCCATGGAATTCAGTAGATCGGCCACGCCGGCAGAAAACCCTACCCTGTCTGCTTCTGTGGCTGATTGAGCAGAGATTGTCTCAAACCGCGCCATCCCCCTATGGCCCCAGCCATAGGGGGATGTGGGGACGGGGCGGCTTTCTCGTAGCAAAATCAAAATAGTTGCTGGGTTACTGGGCGGACGATGGCACAATCTGTATGGCGGCGCGCAATGGAAGCCATCATGCTGCGGCAATGGCTCATGTGCTCATCCGTGCCGCGCCGCCCTGATCAGGGCTTGCCGATCATCACATCCGAGGACTTCACCACCACATAGGCCTGCTGGCCAACGGCCAGCCCCATGCTGGCCACCGACGACTTGGTGATGACAGCAACCGCCTCTATCCCGGGAGCAAGCTCCACGGTGACCTCGGTTTCCACCATGCCTTCGCTGATATGCTTGATGACGCCTCGCCACTGGTTGCGTGCGCTGAGTTGCATGACACCTCCTGATTTGCCGGATTGCGCAGAGTATGCGAATACTGCCAATGCTACCACAGATGGGAATCATTGGCACCCCTGCCTGGGAACATCCACCTGCAACAGCTCCATCAGCAGGCTCTGGACCTGCAGGGTAAAGCGCTCCTTGGAAAATTGCTGGGCAAAGCGCCGGCAGCCCTCTGCCGTGGCGTGGGATGAAGCATCGAGCAGAGCCGTGACTGCCTCGGAAAAGCCGGCAGTGTCGCCGGGCGGCACCAGACAACCGGAGACGCCGTGCTCCACGGCTTCACATACCCCGCCTGTGGCATAGGCCACCGTGGGCAGGCCGCAGCCTGCTGCCTCGATGGCTACCATGCCGAAGCCTTCAGGGTCGGCTGGGACATGTTGCACGGGAAACACCAGCACATCGGCTGCCGTATAGGCGGCCTGCAGGATGTCCGGTGCAAGCCAACCCAGCCAATCCAGGCGGTCGAGCACGCCTGCGCGAGCAGCAGCCTGCCTGATGCGCTGCTCCTCACCATTCTGGCTCTTGATACCACCATGGGCCTCATCGCCAGCGATAGCCAGGATGGCCTGCGGGTGATGGCGCAGCACCAACGGCAAGACATGCTCCACAAAGGATGGCAACCCCTTGCGGGGAATGAGGCGCCCGGCACTGAGCAGCACGCGATGTCCCATCCAGCGTTGCCGAAAGTAGTCCACGGTGCCTGCCATGTTCTGGCCCATGTCGAGGTTTACCAGCGGAGACAGGGTGCGCAGGCGATCCTTGGATACGCCGCGGGCCATGGCCAATGTACCCGTGAACCGGCTGTTGACCCACACCCGCTCGCAGGCCCGGATGCAGGGCACAAAACCAAGGCCATACAGGGGATGCCGGCTGCCGATGTCCAGGCCATGGAGATAGGTGGCCACCCGGGAGCCGCTGCGCCGGGCGGCCCACCAGGCAGCCGGTGCCACAAGACCACTGCCGGCAATGATCGCCTGGGGGTGCAGCCGTCGTGCCAGCTGCCATGTCGTCAGCTGGCAGGCCAGCAAAAAGCCGGCTGTGGGCCGCATGGGGCAGCCGACCATGTGGAGACCTCGCAGGACAGGCAAATCCGCAGCACCCCGCGGCCCCACCACGGCCAGCTCGCAGAATTGGGCCAGGGTGTCGATGAGAGCCTCCAGCAGACGCTCCATGCCTCCATGGGCAGGGGGAAGATTGCGCGTCACCAGCAGCACCCGCGGTCTCGAGAGGCAGAGCGGCATCAGAAGATACCCATGGCCACTCCCTCGGCCAGGGACTGACCTAAATCACTACAGGTTTCCAGCACATCAGGCGGTGGGGCGCCCTTGCAGACGATGGGTTCGGCAATGGGCTTGAGACGCAACCCGGTAACGATGCGCTGGATGCTGGTTGCAGCCCCGCTGCCATCGTTGCCGCAATTGACCAGCAGGCCATAGGGCAGCGGCCTGATGGTTGCTTCCACGGCATAGAAGGTGCGGTCCAGGAACTCCTTCATGGCCCCTGCCATGTAGCCGAAGTTTTCTGGCGTGCCCAGCAAGAGGCCATCGGCCCAGAGCAGGTCCTCGGCTGTGGCCGCAAGTGCCCATTGGTGGCGCAAGATGGCTTGCTCGCAGCGGCGGATGCCGCAGCAGGCGGCATCGACCATGGCCTTGGTACGACCGGTGCGGCTGTGGAAGACGGCCAGGATATGGCTTGCCATAACGCGTATTGTATGTCGTTTGCGCTGGGACATGCTGCCTTGGCGAGCTGGGTGCGCGGCCTTACAATTGAAGGATCGATGACAGTGGGCGATGTGTGCCAAGGTTAGGCACTGGAGTGAATCATGGATGATGCAAAGGGCGGGATGTTCGTCGATGGCACCTGGCAGCCTGTCTCGGGGGGTGTGCTTGCTGTGATCGATCCGGCCACGGGGGAACCATGGGCCAAGATCGGTCGGGGTACCCCTGGGGATGTGGATCGTGCTGTGTGCAGCGCCCGCCAGGCCCTGGCAGGACCATGGGGCAAGACATCACCTGCCGAGCGTGGCGCGTTACTGATGCGGATCAGCCAGCTCATCAAGGAGCGGCATGGCGAGCTTGCTGACCTGGAAAGCCGCAACACGGGCAAGCCACGCAGGCAGGCCGAGGCAGACATCACCGCCTGTGCGCGTTATTTCGAGTTCTACGCCGGAGCGGCAGACAAGGTGCATGGCGAGACGATCCCCTACGATCCGGCCTTTCTGGTGGCCGTGGTGCGCGAGCCCCATGGTGTGACGGGTCATATCCTGCCATGGAACTACCCAGCGCAGATGATGGGCCGCTCGGTGGCGCCAGCCTTGGCCATGGGCAATGCCTGTGTGGTCAAGCCGGCGGAGGAGGCTTGTCTCAGCGTGTTGCAGCTGGCGGCCCTGGCTGCCACAGCGGGTCTGCCGCCTGGGGCATTGAATGTGGTGCCGGGCCTGGGCGAGGAGGCCGGCGCTGCCCTGAGTGCTCATCCAGATGTGGCGTTCATGTCCTTTACGGGTTCCCCAGAGGTTGGCACGGAGGTCCAGAAGTCCTGTGCGCAACGCCAGGCACCCTGTACCCTGGAGCTGGGCGGCAAGTCTCCCCAGGTGCTCTTTGCCGATGCCGATCTGGACAGCGCTGTGCCGGCTATTGTGCGCGGTATCGTGTACAACGCCGGACAGACCTGTTCGGCGGGCAGTCGCTTGCTGGTGGAGCAGGGCATCTGGAATGCGGTGGTGCAGCGCCTGCAACAGGCCTTTGGGGCGTTGCGGGTGGGTCGCCCCCAGGACAACCCGGACTGTGGCCCGTTGATCAGTGCCAGGCAAAAGGAACGGGTGCAAGGATTCCTGGAGCAGGCGCGCCGGGATGGTATTCCCCTGGTGATCCAGGCAGCACTGCCTGGTGACCTGCCGATGGGCGGCCATTATGTGGCGCCCACCGTCCTGGGGCCTGTGCCACCAGAGCACCCCTTGGTCCAAGAAGAGATCTTCGGTCCGGTGCTGGTCATGCAGCCTTTCGAGCATGAAGCCCAGGCGATCGCACTGGCCAATGGCACGGCCTATGGGTTGATGGCCGGCGTATGGACAGCTGATGGCGGCCGCCAACTGCGCCTGGCCCGGGCCATCCGGGCCGGGCAGGTGCTGGTCAACTCATTCGGGGCCGGTGGCGGGGTGGAGCTGCCCTTCGGGGGTGTGAAAAAGAGCGGCCACGGTCGGGAAAAGGGGCTTGCTGCCTGCTATGAATACAGCGTGACCAAGACCATCGTCATCCGTCATGGCTAGCCCGGACATCTGAGCCGGAAAAAGGCATCCTGGCCAGGGAGGCTGCTGCCAGGCAGATGCCCCCTGGCAGGACCATGCGGCGCGCCAGGAGTGCTCTGGTCACCTGAAGCGGTAAAAAAGGCCCAGGTTCATGGCCCTGCTCCAGGGTTAATAGCCCAGATCCCGGTCCAGGAGCGCAAAAGCGCAACGCTCGGTTTCCAGCACGGCTGGCACCACAGCACAGCCGCCCTTGGCGGCAGAATCTCGCGCCGCCTGGAGCATGACCATCACGGCACAACCCTGCTCCGGGCTCACCGGATTACTGCCCTGGCCGTGCAGGGCCGCTGCCAGCAGCTGGTAGTAGCGGCCCTGCTGGCCATTTGGCACGGCCACAGCTTGCAGCGCGCCTGTGCCATCGCTGAACCAGCCTGGGTCATGGTCCTGCCCGAACTCCGGACTGGCCGGGGACAGCCCGGCACGCAGTTGGCCTTCCTGCGGGTCTGGCGTCATCTTGTGCCAGGCACCCTGCTCGCCAAGCAATGCGAAGCGGGGAACGGGCGCGGCACAGAGCATGCCGGCCTGGAGCACCACCTGCAAGCGGCCATAGTCAAGGCGCAGCAAAAACCAGTCTTCACTGCGCGCCCCCAGGCGCTGCCGGGCCATGTGGCCATTGATGCGCTGCGGGATGCCAAAGAGGCACAGGGCCTGGTCCAGCAGATGGGGGCCGAGGTCGAACAACAGGCCGCTGCCGGGGTCGTCACTTTCGCGCCAGCGCTGGCGTACCATGGGCCGAAAGCGCTCGAGGCGCGATTCCAGCACGACGGGTGTTCCGAGCCGCCCTGAAGCCAGGGCAGCCTGCAGGCCGAGAAAATCGCTGTCCCAGCGCCGGTTGTGGAACACAGAGAGCACCCGGCCTTGGCTGTGGGCCAGGCTGGTCAATGCCCTTGCTTCTGCTGCGTGTATGGCAAAGGGCTTGTCCACCACCACATGTTTGCCGGCCTGGAGCGCTGTTGTGGCAAGACTCGCATGACTCTGGTTGGGCGTGGCAATCACCACCATATCCACATCATCATGGCAGGCTGCGGCGTGGTAGTCGTCGAGAACGGTGACATCGCCCAGGTCGGCATGGACGGTTGCCGGCTGGCTGGAGCCCACCACCATAAGCTGCCATGCCTTTTGGGCCCGCAGCAGCGGGGCATGAAAGGTTCTGCCCGCATAGCCATAGCCCAGCAGGGCAACCCGCACAGGCCGCGCCGGTTCCTGGGGCTGCGCGGTCATGTCTTCATTCCACGTGTCGCAGCCCGGGATGCAGGAACAGGCCTTTCGACAGATCCGGGCATGATCGCAGAGCGTACATCATCCTGAAAGCTGTCAGGTTCTAGCTGGCTTTGGATCTTGGACAAAGCCGAAAAGCCGCGGCACCGCGGCGCTGCACACAGCGGAGACAGGTGTGATGGTTGCGCCCAGGCGGAATCCCAACGGCACCTGTTGACCAGCCATCAGCTGTTCGATGGCTGCGCCAAGCTCATCTGGAGAGATGGCGGTGCCATCGGGATGGCAAAAGGCGCTGCTGCACAATTCCAGGTCCCGGTCATCCAGCAAACCGATGCCCAAGGGGGTCTCCAGGAGCAGGTTACCCTGTTCATCCACCCAGGCCCCCTTGAGGGAGGTCACCTGCTCGCCGGTGTGGGTGCGCAGCGCCATCAAGCCGTTGCATGTTGCGCCCTCCCGGGGATGATGCAGGATCCATGGCGTATAGGCCAGCGTCAGATAGACCTTCTGGGGACCATTCTGGAAATACCAGCCCCCTGAGTCATCGGCGAGATAATTGCGGTTGATGAAGGCAATCAGGCGGGGGTGGGTGATGGGTTCGCCTTGCAAAAGCCACGTGCCACGGCGATCCAGGGCAAGCCACCCATAGGCAGCTGGCACATTGGGCCATTTGCGCAAGGCAGCCAAGACGCTTTCATCCATGAGCCCATCATAACCCGAACCAGGCAGACTGCCATCAAGCAAAGCACAGGCAAGAGTAGACGATCCTGTTCGGCTAGCAGGTGCCCGGCGCGACCCTTCCCAGGACGATCTCCATCATCACCTTTCGCCAGCGCGAGCTTATTGCTTCGATCCGCCCTTGATGGCTGGCCCCAGGGCAGACGGTGGGCTTGCAATCTCGGCAACGGGGCGCAGCGTGCCGGTTTTGAGGCTGTACATCACGCCATGGATGGTCAATGGCTGACCACGCTGCCAGGCGCGCTGGATGATGAAGCTTTGCGCCAGGTTATGGGCCTGTTCCCTGGCGCTGAGCTCGGAGAGGCGGTTTACCCGATCTTCCTCGCTATCCAGGATGTCGATCTCCTGGCGATGCAGGCGGTAGATATCGCGGATGTTCCTGAGCCAGGTGCCCACGAAGATCAGTTCGTGGCTGTCAGGCATGGTCAAGGCGGCCTGAACACCGCCACAGCTCTCATGGCCGCACAGGATGATGAGCTCGACTTTCAAGACATCCACGGCATACTCGATGACGCTGAGCAGATTGAAATCCGTGCTGACCACCAGGTTGGCGATGTTGCGATGCACGAAAATCTCGCCGGGTTCTGTCTCGGTGATCACATTCACCGAGACCCGGCTGTCCGAGCAACCGATCCACAAGGTATGGGGCCGCTGGGTTTGCGACAGGCGCAGGAAAAAGTCAGGGTCCAGTGCCGCGCGCTCTTCTGCCCAGGCCTTATTCTGCAGGAGAAGCTGGTCGATGATCCGCACGGTTGCTCCATTTTTCAGATAGCAATGAAAAATCTTTGTTGCCCTTGATGGTCACCACAATGGCGCGTTCCGCGGCGCTTGCCAGGAAATCCTCCAACAATTCCATGAGATCCGGGTCTATGAAAGACGCGCGCCGGGCATCGAGCAACACAGTGCTGTCCGGTGTGACGCTTTGCAAGAACTGCACCAATTTTGGTTTGTTGAGGAAGGAAATGTTGTCCTTGTTGAAGCGCAGCAGATACAGGTTGTCTGTTTTGGTCATGGTGACAGCGGAGCGAAAATCGGCATGAACCACGAATAAAAGCCCGACACCCAGACCAATCAGCATGCCGATCAAAAGATCGGTGGCCAGTATGGCCACGATGGTGGTCACGAAGGGCGCCCAGTAATCGACGCCTTTCTGATAGGCCTTCTTGTACAACGCTGGCTTGGTCAGCTTATAGCCCACATGCAGGAGAATGGCCGCGAGTGCGGCCAGGGGAATCGCGTTGATTGACCTGGCGGCAAACAGCACGGCGATGAGCAGCAGACAGCCATGCACGAAGGAAGCCATTTTCGTTTGGCCGCCGGCTGCGATATTGGCGGCAGTGCGCACGATGACCGCGGTGATGGGCAGACCCCCGATGCAGCCACTGACCAGATTGCCGATACCTTGCGCTTGCAGCTCACGATTGCTCGAGACAAGCCGTTTGTGCGGGTCCAGCTTGACGGATGCCTCAAGGCTCAGCAGGGATTCGATGGATGCCACGATGGCAATGGTCAGGGCGATCAGCCACAGATCGGCAGTCAGCAAGGCTGACCATTGCGGCAGGACCAGCGTATCCATGAATTCCTGGGGGTGATTGAAGACAGGCAGGGCAACGAAATGGTCTGGGGCAAAGGACAGGAGGGACAGTTTTGCCGAGGTCAGCCAGGCGCAGGCTATGCCGATGCCCACAGCGGCCACCGCGCCTGGCACCAGAGAAAGCCAACGGTTGTTCCTGATCCAGCGGCTCTCCCAGAGGATCAGGCAGGCCAGCGACAGCGCAGCGGTGACCAGAGGTCCCATGGCAAGCCGGTCCAACAGAGGCAGCATGGTGGATAGGCTCCTGGCCTCTCCGGAAAAGTCTATGCGCTCATCATGGGTGTAGTCTTCGCTGAGAATACCGAACACCGTGGGTATCTGGTTGAAGATCAGGATGAGCCCAATGGCGGCCAGCATGCCGCTGATCACCGAAGAGGGGATATAGGCACTGAGTGTGCCTGCCTTGAGCAGGCCCATGGCAAACTGGATGACGCCGGCAAGGGCCACGGCGGCCACAAAAGCCTCGAAGCTGCCCAATGTCGCCATGGCGTCGATCACAATGACAATGAGCCCGGCTGCAGGACCGCTGACACTCACATGGCTGCCACTGGCCCAACTGACCACCAAGCCGCCCACAATACCCGCCAGGATGCCCGCCAGCGGTGGCGCGCCGCAGGCCATGGCGATACCCAGGCACAAAGGCAGGGCGACGAAGAATACCACTGTACCGGCAAGCACATCCTGCCTCAGGTGGCGGCCATAAAAAGAAACCGCGGATTGCAATGGGCCGGGCACTGTTCCTCCTCAATGGAATCAAGGACAGATTAAAGAAAAAGGCAATGAAAATCCCGTAAAAATAAACAATAACAATGATGATTTCAAGTTACCCAGTAGTCTAATGGACGAGCAACAAGCTGGCAATGGGTGTATCAGCAAGGGCTGTTCCAGGGAATGGCAGCGGTCATCAACTGGGTCTGGATTGTGGTGACGCCATATATCGCTGGCTTCCTGCTCGCCTTGGGGCGCTCCAGCCAATGGCATGATGTATGATATGGTCTGTGGTTGGCCTGCCGCCTTATTCGTCAGGATATGGCATGGCAGGCGGGGGGTGATTTGGCGGTGTCTGTTACATGCCAATCAACTCGGCCTTGTGCAAAGTGGCCTTGAGGATGCGGGCCAGGGCCTCATCCACCATGACACCTTCCAGAGCCACGGCCCCCTGGCCCTTGGCCTTAGCCTCCTCATAGGCGGCAAAGAGCTTGCGGGCCTGGTCTACCTCCTGTGGAGTGGGTGAAAAAAGCTCGTTGGCCAGAGCAATCTGGCTCGGATGAATGGCCCATTTGCCGCTGGCACCCAGCATGCAGGCCCGCATCGCCTCCTGGCGATAACCATCGGGGTTGCCGAAGTTGGCATAGGGGCCGTCGATCATGTCGAGCCCTGCGGCCCGGGCGGCGATGATGATCTTGTTGCGGGCATAAAACCAGATGTCGCCCACATCGGCGCTGGCACCGGCCAAGCTGCCGGCCCCCACTCCAAACAGCTTGATGCCCTGGGAGGCGGAATAGTCGCCTGGGCCGAAGATCAGGGCTTCCAGCCGTCCCGAGGCCTTGGCGATGGCCTCGACTGTGATCATGGCTTCCACCTCCTCGATAAGCACCTCGAGGCCGATGCGCTGCTTGAGCCCCAGGCGCCCTTCGATCTGGGTCAGCAGGGTATCGGCCACATGAACGTCCTGGGGACCCTTGATCTTGGGCACGATGATGATGTCCAGGCAGTCACCGGCCTGCTCCACCACCTCGATCAGGTCCTTGTAGAAATGGATGGTCTCAAGGCCATTGATGCGCACCGCTCTTGTCTTCCTGCCCCAGTCGAGCTCACGCAGGGCGCGGATCACCTTGCCTCTTGCCTCGTCTTTCTGGTTGGGGGCCACGGCATCCTCCAGATCCAGAAAGACCAGGTCGGCCTCGCTGGCAGCCGCCTTGGCCATCATGCGCTCATTGGAGCCCGGGGTGGACAGTTCGCTGCGACGCAGACGCATGGTGATTTCTCCTGAGTGTATTACTGCCTTGGGCTTGCGGCGGATGACTGGTCGTGGACTTGTTCCCTGGCTGATTGCCCGATGGCAGCCGACTGGGGAAACTGCTTGGCATCAGCAATGTAATTCAGAGGGACCTTGCTTAGGCACTGGGCCACGTCGCCGTAGTAGTCATAGCAGTCTGGATCGACGTATATGACATAGCCCTGGGTGGCAGTAATTGCGGGGGGATAGCTCTGGGCATGTGCGGGGGATGCAGCCAGGGCCAACAGCGCGCCGAACATCCCGCCACCAAGAATGGATGGCCTGCGCATCATGTTTTGTTCGTTCTGTTTCAGCAACATATTTTCCTCCGGGTTTAGCGATTGATTGATCATAAGTTTTTTTATTACTATATTGTCTATACCAGCTGACATTCAGCGGCAGTCACCGCCCATCACCCGTTGTTTCTTGTCAGAATAGACGCACACCGATGACCCAGAGGTTGGATACGCTGTAATAATGCTACCATCGTCAACAGCAACGACTGCATTGACAATGTCAATACAAAAAGCATGGGGTCATAACCTGCGACAAAGCGGCTGCCTTGGCTTGTTTTACTGCTATTGACCACCGTGTTTTTGTTGTTAGGTTGTTAGGTGCGCGACTATTGAGCGCCCAAACCCCGCAAAATTGCCTGAATGGCGCGAATTGCTTCAGTATGACTGCTCCCTTTATTTCTCATTGTTAGGTAGATTGCCGTGTATGTTGCATATTTCTGATTGTCAATTTTTCTGAAAAAAAGCTGATTCATACCTTCCATTATATTAATCAAGCTCTCTTGGATGCCATCCTGCTTTAGAAGATTTTGTACTTTTACACTTATATCTCCTATTTGCTGTTCATCCTCAACAAAGGTTGTAGATAGCTGATTCAGCAAGCTACGAAACCTGGCAACGGTGACGTCATCTTTAGAAACGTAGCCACCAGCGTTGATCGTTGCAAGCATGTATTCAATCGACACGCTTGCATGTGCAGCGGTTAACGGACTTAGCAACGACAACATGAGTAGGCATGGCAATAAGCGGTTTAACATGATCGTTTTCTCCTTTCTCTATGGCACCCGCAATGGAGTACTAACCCTCATTGTTCTATCAGATACCATCATGATGGCATGCCGGAGGAGGTGGCCGCCACAACACCGTCCTGGATCAGCTCCTGGATTTCCTCCTCGCTGTAGCCCGCCTGGGCCAGTATGGCATGGCTGTGCTGGCCCAGAATGGGAGCGGGTTGCGCTGGCTCCCGAGGTTCTCCGGTGAACTTGATGGGCGGCCCGGCGAATATGCCTTTTTGCTGGCTGCCGGGATGGGGCAGGGCAAGCAGCATCTGCCGGGTCTGCTCATGGGGATCGGCAAAGATATCGTCCGCCTGGCGCACCGCGCCACAGGGCACATGGCCGCCCAGGGCAGCGCTGATCTCGGCGTTGGTGTGCGCCGCCGTCCATTCGCCTATGGTGGCGCGCACCAAGGAGGCGTTGGCTACCCGGGCCATGTTATCGGCATAGCGTTCATCCTGGGTCAGCTCGCCCCGGCCCATGACCTGAGCCAGAAAGCGGAAATGTTCGTCACCCGGAGCGGCGATGGCCATATGGCCATCCTTGGTCTTGAAGACATCAAAAGGACACAGGAGGGGGTGGCCGTTGCCCTCGGGCCGCGAGACCTTGCCTGCGTAGCTGTAGAGGTACACCAGGCGTTCGCACAGGGCAAGAATGCCATCCACCATGGCCACATCCACGAAGCGACCCCTGCCGGTGCGCTGCGCTTCCAGGAGGGCGGCCATCATGCCCAGAGCGCACAACGTGGCTGGAAAGATGTCGCCCACGCCAGGACCTGACTTGGTGGGCTGGTCCGCAGCAGGCCCGGTGATGCCCATGAGGCCGCCCATGGCCTGGGCCACCACATCCAGCGCTGGCCAGTGGGCATAGGGGCTTGCCCCGGTACGCGGGTCACCGAAACCGCGTACCGCGCCGTAGACCAGCCTCGGGTTCTCGGCGGCGAGATGCTCGTAGGAGAGCCCCAGGCGATCCATGACGCCGACGCGGAAGTTTTCCATCAGCGCGTCGGATTCCCTGGCCAGGCGACGCAGCACCGCCTTGCCCCGGGGATGCTTGAGATCAATGCCGATGGAACGCTTGTTGCGGTTGATGCTGCCGAAATAGGCGCCGAAATGATGATGCTGATCGTCGGGCATGAAGGGCCCTACGTAGCGGGACAGGTCACCGCCCAGGGGTTCCACCTTGATGACCTCCATGCCGAGATCGGCCAGCAGCATGGTGCCGAAGGGCCCGGCCAGCATCTGGGTCAGGTCCAGCAGCCTGAAACCTGCCAGGGGGCCAGCCATCAGGAGCCCCCCTTGGGCGTAGTACCCAGCAGCCGGTCGGAGATGATGCGTTTCTGGATCTCGCTGGTGCCCTCGAAGATCTTGGTCAGGCGTGCATCGCGCCAGTAGCGCTCCACGGCAAAGTCGGTGGTATAGCCAGCGCCACCATGGATCTGGATGGCCTCTGAGGTGACGTGTTCGGCCATTTCGGTGGCAAAGAGCTTGGCCATGGCGGCTTCCTTGTCGCAGCGCCGCCCCTTGTCGATCTCGTTGGCCACGAAATACATGAACTGGCGTGCGGCCTCGATCTGGGTCGCCATCTCGGCGATCTTGAAGCGGATGGCCTGGAAGGCGCTGATGGGCCGCTGGAACTGGATGCGCTCCTGGGCATATCTGATGGCATCTTCCAGCGCACCCTGGGCAAGGCCGATGGCCCGGGCCGCGGTGTGCGCCCGGGCCACCTCCAGGCCGTGGGCCAGGGCATAGAAGGCGGCTCCGGCTTCGCCAATCAAGGCCGCAGCAGGCAGCTTGTAATCATCGAAATGCAGCTCCCAGGTCTTCCAGCCATGATAGCCGATCTTGCGCACCGGCGTGCCATTGATGCCGGGGGGCAGCTTGCCACGTTCCTTTTCGATGTGGAACAGGCTGATGCCCTTGTAGCGTGCCTTGGGGTCCACGTTGGGGTCGGAGCGGGCAGCCAGCATGATGAAATCGGCGCCATCGGCAAAGGTGCACCACATCTTGCTGCCATTGATCACCCAGCCGCCATCGCGTTGTTCAGCGCGGCAGCTGATGGAGCCCAGGTCGGAGCCGGCACCGGGCTCGGAAAGTGCCGCAGCGCCCAGGTACTCACCCCTGGCCATGCGCGGCAGCTTTTCGCGGCGGAACTCGTCGCTGTACCAACCACCGATGCCGTTGCCCCGGGCGATGAGCGAGGCGACACTCATCCAGCCCCGCGCCAGCTCCTCGGCCACCAGGCAATACTCGAAGACGCCCAGCCCCAGGCCGCCGTATTCACTGGGAATCAGGATGCCGAAGAATCCAAGATCGCCCATCTTGGCGCGCAATTCCATGGGAATGTCCTGCTGCAGTTGGTCGAGCCGGTTGGCGAGCGGCAGCACCTCCTCATGGGCAAAGCGCCGGGCGGTTTCCTGGATCAACCGCCGCTCCTCGGTCATGTAGCCATCCGGTGACTCTTTCATGGTCAGCCCTCTTTTATGGTCGTACATGGCGCTAGGCGGTTTGCTGTCGCGCCAGGGACAGCGCCTGTGCTGTTTCAAGCGGTTTGCCTGCGCTATCAAGCTGTTCCCAGTTCAGCACCTGCTGCAGCAAGGCAGCACTGGCTGCAGGGCCCAGCACAGGCTCCACCAGGCCTGTGAACTTGGCCTTCAGCCGCTGTTCCTCGGCATCCAGCGAGGCCAACGGGCGCCCCACATCCACGCAGCGCTCCAGCACCCGGCCAGCATTGAGACGCACACGCACCACCGTGGCCATGGGCAGGGCGGTGGCGGCCTCCTGGTCCACCTGCAGGTGGACCAGGGTACGCCACGGGGCCATCTGGGCGATCATGGCCGCGGTGAAGCCGCGCTCGTCCGTGGGCTTGCCGGCCAGGCACAGCGCTGCTGTGTGCTTCAGGCTGAACTTGCCCTCGAGCCCGGTGCGCGGCTCCTCGATGGCGCACACCTTGAGATGCTGTGGCGTCACCGCCAGCTGCACCTCGGCCACATCTGCGGTATCGAATGGGGTCTCGGCGCGCAGCGCCAGCAACGCTTCGATGCTGGAATGGGTGAGATGGCAGGCGGCATGGAACTTGAACAACAACTGCATCACATAGGGCTCGGCAGGGTCGGCCAGGGCGGCGGTCACATCATGTCTGTCGCTGTGGGTGGCCCCCAGCCCCTGGGGGCCTTCCAGGGCTTCGAGGTGGGCGGTCAGACCGCCATGCGCCAGTCTGGCCGCCACCAGACCATTGAGGGCCGCATGTCCCGCCTGGAAGGGCTTGCCCATGGTGCCGAACATGATCTTGAGCCCAGAGGCCTCGGCAGCGGCAAGGCACAGGGCATGGGCCATGGTGGCCGGCGAGGTATGGAGCAGGTGGGCCACCGCCGCCGCCGCTCCCAGGGCACCCACGGTGCCCGTGGCATGAAAGCCGCGCAGATAATGGCTGACTCCCAAAAACAGCCCCACCCGGCAGGCCACCTCAACGCCAGCCACATAGGCCGTCAGCACAGAGCGGCCCGTGGCCCCTCTGGCCTGGGCCTCGGCCAGCAACGCCGCGGCGATGGGTGCGGTGGGATGGCCCATCATGGGTGGGATGGTATCGTCGTAGTCCAGGGCATGGGCAGCACAGCCATTGATGAGAGCGGCGGCCATGGGTTGGACCGTGCGCCCCTGGCCGATGAGGCTTACCGGCCCCGGACTGTCGTTTCCCAAAGCGGCTGTGGCACAGCGGGCCACAGGTTCGCCCGCTCCTGCCAGGGTGACGGCAAACCAGTCCAGCAGGGCATGCCTCGCCCTGGTGGCGACCGCGGTGGGCAGATCCTGTATGGCACAGGCGCGCAGTGCCAGTTCTTCGGCCAGTGTGGTACTCATGGCCTCATGCAGCCCGTCAAGTCCGGCACAGGGCCGGGCAGGGAGCGGCCAACGGCCTGTTCAGCACATCCGGCGCCGCAGCAATACACGCCGCTCTCCCTCGAAGACCACCTTGTCGTCCTGGTTGATGCCGATGTGGCGAAAGGTGACAATACCGGCATCGGCCCGATCGCTGTTCTCCTTGGCCAGCACCTGGGAATAGGCATAGAGCGTGTCGCCATGGAGCACGGGGTGGGAGAAACGAATCTTGTCCAGGCTGAGCTCGGCGATGGCCTGCTCGGCGGTGTCCTGGGATGCCAACCCCAGCACCAGGGCACAGGTAATGCCACCAAAGGTGATGCGGTGACCGAATGGGGTCATGGCCATCATATGTTCGTTGAAATGCCCCTGGGCGGTGTTGAGCACCATGTTGGTGATGAGCACGTTGTCCATCTCGGTCACCGTGCGTCCCCTGGCATGCCGGTAGACGGCACCCACCTCAAAGTTCTCGAAAAAGTTGTTCTGTCCCGTGAGCATGTCTACTCCTGACCCTGGCGGCGCATCACCATGTTGGAGCGCTGGAACTGGATCACCTCGGTGCCATACTGGTTGTGCCCGGTGGTCTGCCAGGTGACGATGCCGCTTTGGGGATTGGAGCGCGACAGGCGCCTTGCCATGACCCGGCTCTGGGCTGTGAGCGTGTCGCCCGGATAGACCGACTTGCCATAGCTGAGGTGTTCCACGCCGAGGAACACGCCGCCTGCCTCGCTCAGGTCCTCCACCGACAACCCGAAGACCACCAGAAAGACCAGGATTGGGGCCACCTGGATATCCCTGTGGCCCTGGGTGCGGGCATAGACCTGATTGAAGTACAAGGGGTTGTGCTGGTGGGTGTTGGTGGCAAAGAGCACGCATTCAGAATGAAACAGCGTCCGTCCCCAGTGGTGGTGAAAGAGCTGGTCTTCCTCAAAATCCTCATAGGCATGGCCCTTGGGCCATGCCCTGGCGCGACGGTGCAGTTCCTCGACGTCCATAGCGCCTTCCTCCAGCAGGATGGCCCCTTATCGTGCCAGATCACGCGGCACCGCGCTTAACAGGTGCTCAGGATGGGTTCTTGTTTCTGTAAAGATAGCAAGGCACATGCCCTTGTCAACGATGCCCTCATGCAGGCGCTTGCCTGTAGATTCAGGTTATCGCGCATGCCAAGCACTGCATTGCCTGAGTGTTCAGGTGAGCCCTCACCCCACCCGAAACACCCCCACCAGCGCCTCCAGCTGCTCGGCCTGGTC